>JACCEB010260522.1_pt1 | contig 10271 bp, 7 predicted proteins | sample 7454761 | NCBI WGS metagenome assembly JACCEB01 (sample SAMN15323454, study PRJNA562643) | freshwater metagenome | isolation source: river surface water | place: USA:Blue River Watershed | collected 2017-08-18 | reverse complement strand
TAATGATGGCAAGTAATATCAAAAGAATTTGCGATAAACTAGAAATTCAATTTATTTACAAATCATCTTTTGATAAAGCTAATCGCTCTAGTATCGGCGGCCAAAGAGGTGCTGGACTTGAAAACACGCTGCCAATTTTTGCCGAAATAAAAAAACAATTTAACTGCCCAATTTTAACCGATATTCACAATGAAAAGCATTGTGAAATTTTGGCAAAATGCGACGAAGTTGATATATTACAAGTGCCAGCTTTTCTTTGTCGCCAAACTGATCTTTTGGAAGCTGCAGCTAAAACTGGTAAAGTCATAAATATAAAAAAAGGTCAATTTTTAGCACCTTGGGATGCGGCAAATATTGTAAAAAAAATGGATCATTTTGGAAATCAGCAAGTAATGTTAACCGAGCGCGGCGTTAGTTTTGGTTACAACACCTTGGTTTCAGATATGAGAAGCTTGCCAATTATGGCAAAAACTGGTTGCCCCGTAATATTTGATGCAACTCATTCCGTTCAGCAGCCAGGAGGGCTTGGAGGCGCAAGCGGAGGTCAGCGTGAATTTGTTGAAACTTTAGCTACGGCCGCCGTTGCAGTTGGCGTTGCTGCGGTTTTTATGGAAACCCATCAAGATCCAGATAATGCACCTTCCGACGGTCCTTGCATGGTTCGACTTGATAATTTAGAGAAACTTTTAACGAAGCTTAAAAAAATCGACGAAATCACAAAATCATAAATCCGAATGATAAAATCTCATAAAATTCTAGTAATTGACGACGATACCAGACTTCGCAATTTGTTAGGTAAATTTTTGGAAGAAAATAATTTTACAGCCTCTCTGGCAAAAGATGCTTTTGAGGCTGGCGAAATAATAAAAAAATCTGATTTTGATTTACTTATTGTTGACATCATGATGCCCGGTGAAACCGGAATTGAGTTTACCGAGAAGCTTCGACTAAATTCAAAAATTCCAGTAATTATGTTAACCGCTCGAGGCGATTTTGAGGATCGAATCAAAGGACTTGAAGCGGGAGCTGACGACTATTTGCAAAAACCATTCGAGCCTAAAGAGCTTCTTTTGCGCATAAATAATATTTTAAAAAGAGTCTCACAAGTTGAGTCCGCTTCTGAGTCGAGCGTTTGTAATTTTGGCGAATTTGCTTTTAATATCACTGAATCTCGTCTTAAAAAATCAGATCAATTTATTCACATAACTGACTCTGAGGCAAAAATTCTGAGCATTTTATGCAATGAAAAAGGCAATGTTATTAGTCGAGAAAAATTAGCCACTCTTTGCGGCAATATTGACGAGCGCAGTATTGATGTTCAAATTACGCGCTTGAGAAGAAAAATTGAAACCAATCCAAAGCAACCACATTATTTACAAACAGTAAGAAATCGTGGCTATGTCCTTTATAGCTAAGCAAAAATTTTGGCACCAATTCAGGATTTTTCTCAATTTTTTAAGTAAAATCACAACGATTTTTAACCAATCCTCGGTGATTTCTCCTTCTCAGATACTCAAAAAGTCATTCGAAAAGATTAATTATGTCGAAATGCTTGAGTTTTTAATGTTAGCACAAGCGGAATCTTATACACCAAAACCTCAACTGAACTTATTTCGCATCTTCTTCTGCAGCAATTTTTTAACTAAAAAACACTTTTAAATTTGGCGTGAAAGCTTTTAGAAAAGATGGATCGCCGCAATTTTAACAAAAACCATAAATCAAAATTGCCGGCCAACCATTAACTTAACGAAATTTGATTAATCTCTTTAAATATTGCCAAAATTAGCATAAAATATTTATTAATTTATCGGGAACGATGATAAATTTTTTAATCTCTTTTCCTTCGATAAATTTTTTTACATTTTCATTTTCTATAGCAGCTTTTTCCATTTCTTCTTTTGAGCTGCCTTTTGGCATTTGAATTACAGCTCTAAGCTTTCCTTGAACTTGAATTGCAACCCCAACCTCTTCGTCGGAAATTAAATTCAAATCAAAATTAGGGAATTTTTCATCACAAACCGAATTCAAATTCCCTAAATTTTCCCACATTTCTTCAGCTAAATGCGGCATGATTGGTGAAATCATCAAAATTAAATTACGCAAAGCAAAATTTGCTGCGCTCGCATCTTCTTGCGAACTAATTTCAAACTTTTCTAACGCATTAGAAAATTCGCGAATTTTAGCAATTGCGCGGTTAAAGCCCATTTTTTCATACTCATCTTTTACGGCCGCAATGGTTTTGTGAGTTAATTTAATAATCGGAAGAGTTTTTGCATTTGCAGGCAAATTGTTCGTAGGGGCGGCAAAATCTTTAACTCGAAGTAAAATTTTCCAAAGTCGATTAACATACTTCCAGCAGCCATCAATTCCACTTTCAGACCACTCTAAATCGCGAGAAGCCGGGCTATCAGAAAGCATAAATAAACGAGCCGTGTCCGCACCATAACTTTCAACAATATGCGATGGTTCAACGACATTTTTTTTCGACTTGCTCATTTTTTCACTTCTGCCAAAAACAACATCTTGCGGCTTCATCTCTGCAGCCTGAGCTGGAAAAATCCACTTGCCACTCGCCTTATCTTTGTAGGTTTGATGACAAACCATTCCCTGAGTTAACAAATTTAAAAACGGTTCGGAAATATTTAAATAGCCACATTTTTTGAGCGCTTTGGTAAAGAATCTGGCATAAAGCAAATGCAAAACCGCGTGCTCAACTCCGCCAACATACTGATCAACTGGCATGAATTTATTCGCTAAATCGCGATCAAAAGCCTTGTTTTCTGGCTGCGAAATATAGCGCAAAAAATACCAAGAGCTTTCAAAAAAAGTGTCGAAAGTATCAGTTTCGCGAATCGCTTTTTGACCTTTATAGGTTGTGTATTTCCAAGTCGGATGATTTTCCAAAGGATTTCCTGAGCCGGTAAACTCAACATCTTTTGGCAATTCAACGGGAAGCTGATCTTCAGGAACTGAAACCACCGAACCATCTTCCAAATAAAGAATTGGTATTGGACATCCCCAATAGCGTTGACGACTAATTCCCCAATCGCGTAAACGAAAATTAACTTTTTTAGTCGCTTGGTTTTTAGCTGATAAAATTTCAAAAACCTTCTCTTTGGCGGAATTCGAATCTAGACCATCTAAAAATTGTGAATTTATAATTTTGCCACCATCTGTATAAGGCAAAGAAGCACCAGAACTATCAACAACTTGACGAATTGGTAAATTGTATTTTGTGGCAAACTCAAAATCGCGCTCATCGTGAGCTGGACAAGCAAAAATCGCCCCAGTTCCATATTCCATAAGAACAAAATTGGCGATATAGACCGGCAATTTCCAATTCTCATCAAACGGATGATTAACTTCTAAAAGAGTTTTAAAGCCTCGTTTTTCTTGTTTTTCGATAGTTTGCTCATCAACTGCGCTACGATTACATTCATCAATAAAATTTTTGATTTCAGGACTGTCTTTTGCCAATTCTTGCGCAACCGGATGATTCGCCGAAATGCCAATAAAAGAAGCTCCGAACAAGGTATCTGGCCTAGTTGTGTAAACTGAAATTTTATCAATTGCGGAATTTGTTTCTTTTTTTAAGCGATTTTCAGCAACGAAAAAATCAATTATTTGACCTTCACTTTTACCAATCCACTTTTCTTGCATGGTTAAAACTCGCTCATCCCAACCAGTTAAATTCTTCAATTCAGCCAATAATTCTTCTGAAAAATCTGAAACCTTCAAAAACCATTGCTTAAGTTTTTTTTTCTCAACCAAAGCGCCAGAACGCCAACCGCGACCATCAATTACCTGCTCATTAGCCAAAACCGTTTGATCAATAGGATCCCAATTTACAAAAGATTCTTTTTGGTACGCCAAGCCATGTTTTACAAAATCTAAAAAAATTTTTTGTTCATGCTTATAATATTCAGGCAGGCAAGTAGCAATTTCGCGACTCCAATCAATTGACAATCCAATTGATTTAAGTTCTGAACGCATTGTTTTTATATTTTCCAAAGTCCAATCTTGCGGATGAATTTTATGCTCAAGCGCAGCATTTTCAGCCGGCAAACCAAAGGCATCAAAGCCCATTGGATGCAAAACATTAAAACCTTGCAAATTTTTAAATCTGGCTATCGCGTCACCAATTGTGTAATTGCGCAAATGCCCCATGTGAATCTTGCCAGACGGATATGGAAACATTTCCAAAACATAGTATTTTTCTTTGCTCGAATCCTCGTCAAATTTAAAACTATTTTTTTCTTCCCAAATTTTTTGCCATTTTTTTTCGACAATTCGGTGATTATAATTTGTCATTTCGTTAAAATTTCTTTATTTAATTATATCTTCCGGAAGTGATATTTGCTTCCGATAGAGAACCTGTTGATCTTGGATCTTCAAGAATAGAATTTGGTCTTTGCCTTTGCTCTTTTTCAGCTGCCTTTTTCCAACAAAGCGCAAGAATGCCGCAACTACAAACAGTAAATCCATAAACAATTAATGAAGCTAGCAGTTGCGAATCAGCATTATCTCCGTCTTGTATCATCTTGATTTTCTCTTGATAACCTTTAGGTGGAGCTTTTCCCGCCTCTTCACTAGCTTCCACAGTTTTTACCAAAAGGTTCAAATTGTTTGGATCATATTTAGCAGCTTCTAAATATTGCGAAACTGCTTCTTCGGGCCTTTTTAAAGCGCGATAAATATCTCCTTTTCTTTCATGAAAAACCCGACCTACATACACACTAAATCTTTCTTGTTTTTCATAAAATTCCAAAGCTTTCTCATAATCTCCAGCCTCAAAAAACATCGATCCAACGGCGCTATAAAAACTAATATTAGCAAGGCTGCTTACATCTGTAGCATTGCTAATTTTGTATAATTCATCCAATGTTTCTGTTTTATTCCCAGCTTTTGCAAAATCCTGCGCAGTACGAAGATGATGAATATTACTAGCCTTAACAAGCTTATGAGATCTAACACCTAAACTTTTATCTAATAAGCCACCCGTTTCCGCAATATCAATTGCTAACGAGGAATTGCCAGAATTAATTACCCTTGCCACATCATCTTCTATGCGGCTAATTTGGGCCGAAGTTCTCTTGATATATTGCTTACTAGATTGAGTTTCTGTGGTATTATGTTCGATAGTATATTTCAAAAATTCTTGGTAAGAAGACATAGCTTCATCAATACGGTCATGACGACTATCGCTAATATCTTGTAAAATCGCCCTACCTCTTTCAAAAAATATATCAGGATGATACTCTTTATAACTCAAAGGAACCTGATCCAAGGCAATAATCGATTCATTGAATTTACCAACTCTGTTATATGATTTTCCTAACATAAAATTATAGAAATTTTTTCTTCTATAATGATCATTTCCTTCTTCATCATCCAAAGATTCTAACATATGCTTAGACATGGTTATAACCTCATCAAACTTTCTAGCTGAAAATTTGCGCATAATTTCATTATCAATTTGCTTATGGTTTTCAGCGCTTAATTCATAATCCGCGCCTCTTTTAACAGCAATAGCCTTCAATACCGATCTTACTTGTGGAAATGCATTTTCATCAATTGAGATAAGCTCTTGAGCAATATCTTCGGCAAAATCGTAGTGATCTTGGCTATTCAGAAAACTAATTAAACCATCAGCAATTTGACTAAGATTTTTTATCTGTTCTTTTCTAGCTATTGCAGTTGGAGCTTTTAAAGAGTTTTGTTGAACTATCGATGTTATAGCAAATTTAAACTCATTATGGGCTTTTACATAATCTATATGATCTCTTTCTTCTAAAAGAGCTGAACCAAGGGCGATATGATATACATATTCATCCGCAGAAAGTTTTATTGCTTCTTCTAACAAAGCACATTTTTCACTATTTGTTTTTCCAACTTTATTTTTAGTAGAAATGAGAGCAGCTCGATAATAACCATCTGCTGTTTGTGATCTAACAAAACTGTCATAAGCGTTTTTAAAGTCTCCCAAACCAGCTAAAGCAGAACCCCTGATATAACTAGATTCAGAATCCAGAACATCCAATTCTACCATTTTATCAGTTAAAGCCACAATATCGGTAAAAGCACGGGTTTCTCTTAGGTTTTTTAGTTTATCATTAACCAAAGCAACATTAATACCATCTTTATTTCCCGTTAATAGCTCAATAACCGACTTTGATTGCTCTAAAATTAATCTTCTTTTCTTATCAACAAGATTTGGATATTTCGAATCCAATTCTTCAATCTTTTCAATTAAAAGTTTAGAAACCTCAGGACTTAATTTTTGAACAGTTTCAGAAAATCTAGAAACAATAGTTCTAACATAGTGATTCAAACTACCTCTATTAACCACGCCACTTTCAGCAGCCTCAGATTCAAGCACCTCGATATAATGTTGCATAGCAAGATTATGATCAGCATCATTCCCATAAACTAGCGCATTACCCATCTTAAAATGAACTTCACAATTGGCCTGTCCACTTTCAATTAACCTACCAAAATTTTGCATCGCCAAATCTTTGGCACCTTCTGCCATTTGCACAGAAGCTAGATCGAATAATAAAGATTGACTATGAGGATCTAACTCCAACTTTTTTTGCAAAAGTTTTTTAGCTTCGTCAAAAAAATCTTTACCTTGCTTGGTTTTTGCAAGCTGAATAACTGATTTTTCCCTATTTTTATAAAAATTTCGTTATCCGGTCTCAGCTCCAAACCTCTTTTACAATAGGCGTAAAGCTTCTTAAAGCAACCCAACTGTGCTAAATTTTTTATAAAAATTTGGTAATCTTCAACTTCATCAAAATTTCTTAACTCCACTTTCTCAGGTGCGCCAAATGCTTTCTCGAATAACCTTGAAGAAGACAGATATTGTTTTTGATGATCGCTTAAAACAGCCTTTTTTCTTAAAAAAAGCGGATCTCTTTTTTTGACGTTAAGAGCAGCATCGAGATCTTCTTCTATCTGTCGATCTCCAAAAGGCTTTAACGAGTGCGAATATAAAACACCTCTCATTCCGCGTAATTCAGAGTATAATTCTGTCTTAGTATCATTAACAAGATTTAAGCCCATACTAACATAATTTAAGGCATCGGAATATTTTCCACGAGCATAAAAATATTTCGCAAAATCAAGATTATATTTTGGTATAGATTCATAGTCTTTTACCTTAACAGCATCAATCAGCTTTTGTTGAATTTTTACCCCTTCTTCATCGGTGACATCGCTATGATTATATATTTTTGCGACATAATCAAATTTATCCCCTTCTTCCACTAAATATTTTGGTATTTCTGGAGTAAATTTACCATCAACATCTGGAATTGGCGGAACACTATTATTTGCAGAAATTCCAAAATTAGAACCTCGCAAACCTCGTAAACTTTTACTCATAATATTTAAAAATGGCCGTGAAAATCTAATAAACCTTAGAAGGCATTTTTCCTCCCGAAGGTGGAATTCCCATCATAGATTCTAACGAGGGATTAGTGCTTGTTTGCAAGTTAGGATCTATGCTTTTTACAGTAGATTGCTTGACCTTGCCATTTAGGTAAAGATTTGAGTTGTAAACACAAACAATATCATCACCACTTCTCAAGGTAAATTGCGCTGAAACCCTTTCAGCTATGATATAACTGCCAACCGAACGAAAGTTTATCAATGATTCAAACCCAGCGGAATCAACCGTAAAAATAGCCGGAATTTCAGCATTTTTTTTACTAAATTGGAAATAGGTAAATTCACCATTATCAAAGACTTTCAATGGTGCTATTGTTGGTTCGCCAGTATATTGGTAATTAAAGTTATAAATGGATAAATCGCGCATATCTGGCTCGTCAGATGCGGCAATTTTTGGAAATTCGACAATATTTTTATCCTTTTCGTCAGGATAAACAAACTTTGCCACGAAGATTAAATCTTTATCGTTAATACCTTTAGCCTCTTTCGCCATTAGCTCAAAATGATAAACGCGCTTACTAGTAATTACTGTCATGTTGGTTTCTGAATTATCTTCGCCAACCGGTTTTAAGAAAAGACGATTTCCCAAATTTTGAAATAACCACAAAGTTGGATCGCCCATTGAAATTGTGCTGACAGTTTCGTCAGCCTCAAATTCTACAAAGCCCTGATAAGTGTAATGACCAACATAGCGATAAACATCGTTTGGGTTGTAAATATAAGCGCGAAATTTTCTTTCAGTTCCCAAATATCTCGGCATTTGCGATGCAAACGAATTTGCGGCCAAAATGGCGAAGTAAATGGTTAGAAGTGTTTGTAATAATTTTCTAATCATCGCAATTAATAACTTGAATGTTGGCTTAATAAAGACAGAAAAAAGCTTCTGAAGCCCTATTTAATTCGAAAAAGTTTATATTCTTTAATAACAAAATTTAGGTTTTCTTTTGATTCAGCATTTATGCCTTCAAAGAAAAAATTGATTTTTGCCAAAAATTTCTCACGCACATCTTCATTTTCATATTCAGACTTGGCGTATCTAGTTACAACACTAAATCTAACCTCAACATCGGTTGGAATTTTTATTAACAAAAAGTTTTTTGCCTTCGTCTTAAAATCATCTTCAACATTTTTTTGCACAAAACGCACCGAGTCAATATTGACGATTCTTTTAACATTTTTTCCAAAATATTGAATCGGACTATTTGGATTGTTTTTATTCATAAAAAGCTGAAAAGCGCGATATTCCTCTAGCGTTGAAAGATTTTTAATGCGGGTAAATTTTTTATTCACAACATCAACCGATCCAGAGCTAAAATCAAAAGATTCGCGCTCTTTGACATAAAATTGGATTAAATATTTGGCTACAGCCTCATCGATTGTGGATATGTTGCGATCGTAATTTGGCTGCTCTTCTTTTGGCTTTAAAGGAATTAAATAGGGAAAGGCGCTGGATTGATCTTTAGAAGCGATAATTATTGGTTTTTTTTCAACCAAAGGAAATGAATTACTTACCATTTCAAAAAGAAAATAAACCACAAAAACAGAAAGTATTGAGCCAAAAATAAGCAAAGTGCGGTCGCAAACTGGCTTTAAATAGCGAAAAAAATACCACTCTTGAGCATCTTTAAAATAACTACCGTCCGCAACTGCAGATTTAACAAAATCTTGATATTCTTTGATTTCTTGATTTTCTTCATTTTGGATTTCTGGCGGATTTTTGGTCATTTTATCTGATGATTTTTGTAAGAATTTTGCTCATTTCCGCAAAAGCTTTATCAAGCGATTCTTCTTCATAACTACGAAACACAAGAGAGGTTCCGCCATCAAAAGGGTAACTTCCCATTGCAACTTGGGGATATTTGATTTGCAAATCAGCAAATTCTTTTGCAATCAAACTTTCAGTAAAGTCAGTTTTTAATTCCAATGATTTGATTTTTCGCCCTGAGATTAATTCTTTTTTTGCCGCAAAAAACATAGCCTGAAAAATTTTTGGCACTCCAGCCATCACAAAAACATTTTCTATTCTAAAACCTGGCGCCGAAGAAATTGGATTATCTAAAAGCTTCGCACTCTTAGGAACAAAGGCCATTTTAAGCCTTGCTTCATTAACATTTTCAGAACCGTAATGTTGATGAAGAATTTTAGTTGCCTCGCTATTTTGCACCAATTCTTCACCAAAAGCTTTTGCAACTGATAAAGCGGTTATGTCATCATGAGTTGGCCCAATTCCGCCGCTGGTAAAAATGTAATTAAATTTCACCCTAACCTCATTTAAAGCCAAAATAATATCCAATTCATTATCGGCTATCACCCTAACTTCGCGCAAAGCAATGCCAATTTCAGAAAGATTTTGCGCCAAAAAATTAATATTTCGATCTTCGGTTCTGCCCGATAAAATTTCATCACCAATAATTAGCAATGCCGCGGTAACAATTTTTTCTTGATTCATAAATGATTAATTTGGTGCATCCGAGAGGATTTGAACCTCCAACCTTTGCCTTCGGAAAGCAACACTCTATCCAATTGAGCTACGGATGCGCATTGGCAAAGCATTTTTCATGACCAAAACCTAACCCGAAGACGCTTCGTCGCTTTTCTTGCTTAAAGCTTCGAAGACGACTCGCGCCGCCAGGGCGATTAGCAGAGCTATCGCCCGTTATTCATTTAAAATGCCAAGGCATTTTATTTTGCTAAAGCAAAAACAATCATAACCCAATTGAGCTACGGATGCGCATTGGCAAAGCATTTTTCATGACCAAAACCTAACCCGAAGACGCTTCGTCGCTTTTCTTGCTTAAAGCTTCGAAGACGACTCGCGC
>JACCEB010024555.1_pt1 | contig 10272 bp, 8 predicted proteins | sample 7454761 | NCBI WGS metagenome assembly JACCEB01 (sample SAMN15323454, study PRJNA562643) | freshwater metagenome | isolation source: river surface water | place: USA:Blue River Watershed | collected 2017-08-18 | reverse complement strand
TCAGTTCATCCGCCTTGTAATTGTGGGTAGTCAAGGTAATGCAAGGCATCATCTCCTGAATTTCATCCAAGGTCTTAAACTGCTGATTCAGTCGCCGAACGTCCTCTGGAGTAGATTTATTGTCCCGTAGATTATTCAGAATGCGTATGAAGGTATCATCCTGCTGCCGGAAAATCTTGTCCAATTCCAAATACACCATGCCCGACTGCTGCAGAGCCTTGGCTTCGAAGAAATGCATGGAATTGTAAAATCGGCTCAAAACAGTCCATTCCTCATCCTTGACGATGGGTGGCAACTGGTACAAATCTCCTATCAAGAGCACTTGTACCCCTCCAAATGGAACCTGATAGTTGCGTTTCACATGACGCATCCGGTAGTCAATCGCATCCAGCATATCGGCGCGCAGCATACTGACTTCGTCAATTACCAAAAGATCAATCGCCTTGAGGACTTTTCGCCTAATTTGGTTGAGTGGATGCTTGCGAGCCAGTGTTTGCTGAGTAAAAAACCCTTGCCGGTCCGTGAAATTGCCTTCTGGTTCACGCGTAGGCAAAAAGGAACCATAGGGAAACAGAAACTGAGAATGAATAGTCACACCTTTTGCATTCAATGCCGCAATGCCCGTTGGTGCCACGATCACAAACCTCTTGTGTGTTTGTTGTGCAAGTTCCCGCAGAAAAGTGGTTTTTCCTGTACCTGCTTTACCCGTCAAAAAAATAGGGGCTCCCGTGGTGTTAACAAATCTCGCGGCGAGCTCCAGTCGGTCCGTAGAAATATTCATTTGGCTAAATTAGGTTATTGTTGCATACCTTGAAGGAGCTTAGTAAAAATTACTAGTAATTTTAAATGGGCAAGCAGATTGCTCAAAACTCAACATTAGAAGCTGTTACGCTATGTATATTCATCCACTCAACGCCTGGGAAAATCAACCTGAAGTTTTGGATTTTATTCGAAAAAAAGCTTTTGCTACCCTCTACACTCAGGTGGAAGGCAGACCTTGGGCCACTCACCTGCCCCTTTTTTTAGAGGGGAGGCCCGATGGAAAATTTATGCTTCATGGGCATCTTGCCAAGGCAAACCGACAGTGGAAGTACCTCGCTGATACAGAGGAAGCGTTGGCCGTATTCCAAGGTCCCCATGCCTACATTTCTTCTTCTTGGTATACCCACGAAAATGTCCCTACTTGGAATTACTTAGCCGTTCATGTCTATTGCAAAGTGAGACTGATCGAAGGGGAAGAACTCATGCATCACCTCAAATCCTTGGTAGATCAGTACGAAACAGGGAGGCCGAATCGCGTGCAAGTGGAAACCATGACCCCGGGCTATTTGGAAGGGCAAATTCGTGCCTTGGTGGGCTTTGAATTGGAAATCACCGAAGTCCATGCCAGCGCCAAACTTTCCCAAAACCGAGACGAGGAAAACTACGAGCGGATCATTCAGCAGCTCGAAGCAAGTACCCTTTCGGGGGACCGAGAAGTCGCTTTAGAAATGCGGAAAAGAAAACCGTTTAGGTAAAAGGTACCAAGTAGTTTCAGAAGCAAGAGATTAGAAGCAAGAGCCAAAAAAAAATCCTGCTCAATAGGCAGGATTTTCGTTTTGGCAGGAATAAGTCTAATCTCTTGTTTCTTGTATCTTGATTCTAAAAATAATCTCTACTTGATACTTGATACCAGCTACTTGCTACTTGCTACTATTTTAAACCCGTACCTTCGTCGTTCCTCCACCCTTCAAGGTAAACTCCACAGGAGCATTGGTTTTCCAGTGACCTCCTGTAAAATCAGGAATATCAATGGAATTGGATCGGTTGGCCACAGACCACTCACTCATCGGGGTGATGCAGCTCCACAAAGCAGCATCATACACATCCTGATCTAGCGCAAGCCCATTACGCAAGCAATCGATCAATCTCCAATCCATCATGAAATCCATTCCTCCATGGCCTCCAATTTGCTTGGCTAGTTCCCCTACCTTTTGGACAATCTCTGGGGTATACTTCTCCTTGAGCGCCATCATTTCGTCCTCCTTCATCCAGCTGTGTCCTTTGGCCACTTTTTGCTCGGGATACTTCTGAGCATAGCCTTCTGTACCACTTACCACATGTAATCGAGAATAGGGACGAGGGGAGGTTACATCGTGTTGAATCACAATACTTTTTCCAAGTTTAGTTTTCACCACTGTGGTATTCATGTTACCCCGATAGTTCTTCGTTGCATAGCCATTCCAAAAAGAATCTTGCTGGGCAAGCTCCTGGGCTTTTTTCTGCATTTGAAAATCATTCGAAGACAAAGAGGTCAAGTAATCCATCTGATCACCCCGGTTTATGTTTAGGATCTGACAGATGGGCCCAAGTCCATGGGTGGGGTAGAGATTGCCATTTCGGAAGTTTTCTTCCAGCCTCCACATGCCCTGATATCCCTTATCCTTATCAAAATTGAGCCAAACCAAATCGTGAATGTAAGCTCCCTCTACGTGCACCACATCTCCAAAAAATCCCTCACGAGCCATTTTCAAGGTCATCAACTCAAAGAAATCGTAGCAGCAATTTTCCAGCTGCATGCAATGCTTTTTGGTGCGCTCGGAAGTTTCCACCAGCTGCCAGCATTCTTCCAAGGTTCTGGCTGCAGGCACCTCCACGGCAGCATGCTTGCCTGATTCCATCGCAAATACTGCCATGGGTGTATGCCACTCCCAAGGAGTAGCGATATAAATCAAATCTAGATCGGGGTGCTCACACATTTTTTTCCAAGCATACGGCGAACCCGAATACAATTCAGGACGATGGATGGATCCTTCCAAGGACTTTTTTGCCTTCTCCGCACGCTCAGGAAGTAGGTCACAAAGGGCTTTGATTTCCACTCCTTCGATTTTGCTCAGGCGATCTACCGCTCCAGGTCCACGCATTCCCAAGCCCACAATCCCTACCCGTACAGTAGCTAGTTTAGGAGCAGCAAAGCCCGACATGTTGAAGGACTGCACTCGAGAAGCTCCATAGGATGCTTCCAAAGGCAATACGTTCATGGAGTCGGCCAAGGCACTTCCTGCACCAAATAGTCCTAGACCAGCTAGTCCAGTAGCTTTTAAAAATTCTCTTCTACGATTCATAGGGATATGCTTTTTTGGGTTTGCATTCCCTAGTTACTAAAAAATCAAAAAAAGTCCTTACCGCCAATCCAAAAAAGACACAATCCCTTAGTTTTCCGGAATTGAAGAGGTGCGAATGTTCTCCAAATTGATTTCAGAAAGCTTCTCCAATGCCCCTTTTTCGTACAAATACTGCATGGAATCCAAAGGAGTGGCCTTGTTCGCAGCCTTCAGATTGATGTAATCCTGAAAGCGAATTCCTCCTACTTCGCGCGCCTCCCGAACTTCTCGGAAACGCACCCCTCCTCCATCTGTATGGTAGTTGTAGGCCAAGTAATCCATTTGAGAATCTTCCACCCCAAACCAATACAAAAATTCATCCTCAAAGTGCTCACCTCCACCTTCGGCTTGAAAAGTCACTTTGACCTGGTGGTACTTTTTCCCCTTAATGGTAGTTTGACCCAAGTAGGTTTTGATAGCCGCTGCATCATTGAGCCCGTAGGGCAAAAAAGCAAAGTAGGCCACCGAATTGACCGATCGGGAAAATGCCCCTATTCGCTCTTCAGTTAACGTATCAATCACTACTCCATTGACCTTCCGCGTAAAACCCGCATTATTCAAGATGTCCACAACTTGCCCTGTTGAGTCAGTAAATTCCCGACGGTATTCAAAGGCGGTCGGTGATTTGAATAGGGAATAATGGGTGCCTCTGAAATCAAAATCGATGGCAGTCTCGGCATATCGCTCGCCTCCATGTGCAGCGATAGCCGCATCTACAATTTGCTCTACCTCTGTTCTGGATTCACAGGAAACCCCAAAAAAAGTAAGGGAGAGCAGACCTAAACTGAATAGTACCCATTTCATAGCTGTAGTAATTTAAATAAAATTCTTCTAGGTAATAGAAACTAAAGTTCCAATGGTCAATACACCAATTCAAAGTTTGAATAACGGTACTCGGCCCGCAGAAACAAACGCTTCCCAGTCTCATCCACCCGCCAACTTTCTCGGGTGCCGTGAAATAGCAATTTATCAACCTGCTCAGATGCTAGATCATACACCAAACTTCGATGATCTTTCAATTTCACCTCATTTCCAACCATTAAGAAGTTGATTGGATCGAAGTAGTACCACCAAATATCTGTATCCGGACCATAATCCACGCGAATGGATTCCACTTCCGTTCCATTTTCTAGCGTCTTTTTCCCCTCATAAATCAGTTTTCCTCCCTTGTCGAGTAACTTCCAAGGTTGTGCCACCGTGTAAAATGCCGCATCGAAATCTTTCTTTTTTGATGCCAAAAAATCAGGGTTCAACACCTCATTCTCCCCCATCTGGTAGCGGAAGACCGCCCCGTCCCAACTCATCGAATGCGGAATGCTATCCTTGGTCCAACTGATTTTCCCCTCAAAGCGTGGGCTAAATCGAAACTCATGCCATTGATCCAACACCGATTCGACATTACCCTCCGCATCCAACATCCGCGTCCACTTTTGGAATTTGATCCCCTTCAAGTTCTCCCAACCCTTCTTGCCTCCATGTGCTGCAATGGACTTGTCCAAAAGAGCAAGCGCCTGCTCCTCAGGGCTTGGGGTACAAGCGATAAAAGACAACAGAATTACAAGAAACAAAAAGCAATTTTTCATCATCCTAAGGTAGCAGTTCTTTGCTTTCGAAAATAGTCCAAATAAAGTCCAAGGAGCACCAATCCATATTCCAAACCTAAAAATAGGGTTTGCTCCTGAACCGGATTTTGACTGTAGGCTTGGTAGGAAAAAATCGCTCCAAAAGACCAAAGCAGGAAAGTCCATTGCCGAGATAGAATAGACAAACCTAATCCTGGCAATAAATACCAAGGATGTACTACTGGTTGCAACAAGAAGTACAACAAGTACAGCTGCACCCATACATTAGGAATTTCGACAAGGCTTACACTTGACCGCTTCCAAGAAATCCATATCGAACCAAGCAAGGTAATTCCCATTCCTGCTTTGGTCAGGTACCAAATGGTATTGTACCCTTCTAGCTCATAGCCAATAGCACGAAATAGGTAATAAAGTGAGGCATTGAATTCAAATTTCCCTTGATAAAGCTGCAGGCTTTGGAGGAAATTTTCCCATGTATTCCAATAAACTAACGGGAGAAATGCCAAGACCAAAACCCCTGCAGCCATTCCCCAAAATTGAAGTGAGGTTCGAACACCCTTCCAAAAGAAAAAAGCCGGGGCTAACAAAAATGGGAGTAATTTCATTCCCACAGCCAATCCCCAAAACGCGCCTGACCATCCCAGATTCTGCCTAGATAAACTCCCTAGTGAAGCCAGTAAAAACAAGAGCACAAAACCTTCAAAATGCAGGTTGCCCACTACTTCTAAAATCACCAAGGGATTAAACCAGTAAAGTAAAATATGTTTCCCTGGAAGTTGAAACCGAACCAATAATCCCCAAAGGAGGTAAAAAACGCCTATCTCCCCCAACAAAAGCAGACATCGAAGTGCAAGATATCCTTGTGCTACACTCCCCTGCGCCGCCAACGCTCCAAGCCAAAAGTAGGCTTGATTGAGGGGAGGATACACAGAATAGTAGTTCGGTGAATTCAGCTCTTGGAAAAGTTCAGCACTTAAGCCACTTTCCTCCCCTTGTTGCTCTAGTACCTGCTTTGGAGTCAAGCCGTAAGGATTTTGACCTTGACGTATAAGCTCACCATCCCATAAAAATCTCGCTCCATCCTCCGACCATTGTGGCTCGAAAAAGAAAAGGCATCCCCTCAAAAGTATCCCCAGAAAAAGCAGTCTCTTGAAATTAACCTCCTCACCTGCGAGCAAGTAACTACCTAGCATGCCTCCAAAAGCGAGGGTAAATAAGGAAAGAGTTAATCCGAAATTTTCCCGAGAAACCTGTGCCAAAAGCAGTAGAGCCCCCGCCAAAATAAGAACTGAAGCAACCTTGAATCCTCTTTTCATTAAATTACTCAAAGTCCCAATTCCTTTCGTAGGGATTCATACACCTGCTCGTTTTGTTTCCAATACGGCATTTGTCTCAAGTGTGTCCGGATAGCGGTAGTGACTTCCTGCTGCCCATTTTCTTTGGTCCAAACTTCTGTAAATCCAGTAATTTCGTAAGGGAAAAGTTGCTGATAACGAATAGTAACCGTCCTGCCAATCTCGGCATAGACCACCTTAACTTCTGCCTGATCCGATCCCAAAGCCTTGCGTGAGATTGTCGCCTGTTCTCCTTTCAATGGAATATGCGCAAAACGTTGAAAAATAAGGCTGGGAATAAGGGTCACACTTCCCAATGGAACTAAATCGGGATGAAGTCGAATCAAAGTAAATAATTCCTCCTCTGCACGTCCATCCAGTTTGGATTCTAAATCCCCTTCGGATTCAAAGTAAGAAAACTGTTGGGCAGTATATTTCCCTGTCTTGTAATTGAGTTGGGTAAAAGATTGCCCGCACCACTCGGTTACCGAAGCTGTCAATTTAGGTGCGGGGCTTTCTTCGTATACCGGCGTAAATACCGATAGCATCGTGTGGTACGGATACACGCCCGTCACAAAATCTCGCGTCATATTCAATTTCAGGACTTTCTGCGCATCGGAAGGTCTGTCCTCTGGAGCATCCAACTTGACCTGCTTACTTTTGGAAAAATCTTCGGTAACAAAAATCATCACTGCCTTGCCCGGACGAACTGCTCCATACCTGCTTTGCTGCAAGTCAAATACGTTTACCTCGGCAGTTCCTTGGTACCAGTAACTTGCAAATTGAGTTTCTTCCACACCCTCACGACTCTCTGGAGCACAGGAAACTAATCCAACTAGCCCTAATAAAAAGAATGAGGATACAGGCAGTACTAATCTAGCGAGTTTTTGCATGGGACAGGAAGCCAAGAGTGGTACAAAAAGAAGCAGCTATCCAATGGGCCGCCAATACTTAAATATCGTGAAAATAATTTTATATCCGGCGCCAATCACTCCTTTCACCGTACCACTCACTTTAGAAACACCAATTCGCTTTCGGTACTGTACCGGCACTTCCTGATAACTGAGTCCTGCTTGGTGGGCCTTGATTTGCATTTCAATAGTCCATCCAAAATTCTGATCCACCATTCCCAATTCAAGCAATTTTTCCCAATGAATCGCCCGAAAAGGACCTAAATCAGAGAATTTGGCTCCATACATCCAGCGCATGAGCATGGTTGCTAATTCATTGCCAAATACTTGGGGAAAAGTCATGGAGCCAGCTTCACGCTCACCCAAGGAACGAGATCCGATAACCAATTCGGCCTTCCCTTCAAGAATGGGTGCAATCAGCAATTCCAATTCCTGCGGATAATCACTGTAATCCCCATCCAAAAACACCAAAATATCGGGGTGGACTTCTTGTTGCTGGATCCAATCCATGGCGGTCAAACAAGCTTTTCCGTAGCCCTTCTGGGGTTCAAATACCACCTTTGCTCCCGCAACTGTCGCCACCTCAGCAGTGCGATCGGTGGAATTGTTATTGGCGACCACGACATGGCGGACCAATGCAGGAATATCCCCAATTACTTTGGCTATGGACTTTTCCTCATTGAAAGCAGGGATGATGACATCGACAATTGGCGGGGTATTCATAGCAAGCATTAGCGAGTGCGTAAAGAGGAAATAAACACAAGGCTATACCCCAAGGCCAATAGCCCATGAAAGGGTAAAAAGAGAAAATTACCGTAGACGATTCCCAACACAACCATCCCTCCAAACAAAAGCCCCATTACTCCTTCTAACCAGGTACTTATAGGCAAGACACGAAGTCGGTAGGCATTGGCTTGAAGAGAGACGCTTCCTCCCTCCAGGTTGAATTTTGGGGTACGAATAAATGGGGATTTTTTTCCCGTTAATCCTTCCAGTACAGCCTGGGAATTGTGAAGGGATAAACCCATGGATACCGAAAAAAAGAGCGGCAACTTCCACACAGCTCCAAGAATGGACTTCCAAGAATAGGGCTGTGCGGAAAGATAGGATGTTAGGTAGACCGCAGCTACGAGCACAAACCCAATCATTGAAATACCTGAAGCCCAAAAAAGGGCCAAAGGAATCTCCTTCAACTGTACCCCCAACCAGAGCCCGATGCTGCAAAAGCTTGTCAAAAGTATCGCAATGAAAATGGTGGAATTGAACAAGTGGGCAAAGGCATGAAATTTAATGCCTAGGGGATGGTTTTCATTTAGAACCTTCCCTGCATGCTTGACTGCACATTCGGCCCCGCCCTTGGTCCATCGAAATTGCTGGGATTTGATTGCTGAAAGAATCGGAGGCAATTCTGCTGGGGATTCGATTTCAGGTCGGTACACAAACCTCCACCCTTTTCTTTGGGCACGGTAACTCAAATCCAAATCCTCGGTCAAGGTGTCTGCCTCCCAGTTTCCTGCATCCAGGATGCACGCTTTTCTCCAAATTCCCGCCGTCCCATTGAAGTTGATAAATGCCCCTTGCTGGTTTCTTCCCGACTGCTCAATCAAGAAATGAGCATCCAAAGCAAATGCCTGCAATTGAGTAAGAAGTGAATAATTCTGGTTAAGATGCGTCCAACGACTCTGCACCATACCCACTTGTGGGGAAGAAAAATAGGGCAAAGCCTTGATTAGAAAATCGGGATCTGGTACAAAATCGGCATCAAAGATCGCAACAAACTCGCCTTCAGCCGAGGGTAAGGCTTCTCTTAATGCCCCTGCCTTAAATCCTTGCCGATTAGTCCGGTGGAGGTACTGAAAATTGACCGATGGAAAAGCCAACAATTTAGCCTGAATCAGGTCCGAAGTCTGATCCGTGCTATCGTCCAAAATCTGGATTTGAAGCAAGTCACTTGGATAATTGAGTTTCGCTACTGCATCAATCAGTCGCTCGACTACATACAATTCGTTATAAATGGGAAGCTGAACGGTTACTTTTGGCCAAGGATTCGGGATAAGGTGCGGAACCTGCTTCTCGGTTTTTCGAAACTTGAAGAAATGCACCAAAAGATGCCCTTGCGCTAGGCTGTACAGGAATATAAATCCCATTCCCAAAAAATAAAGTACGGCACAGATGTAAACAAGGGCCATTTAGGATCTCAATTTGATCGAATCGTTGCCGATTAGAATTGGAAACTCGTGAATACGCCCCTCTTCGGGACCATTTTCTAGCTTCAGCACTCCTCGAGGACATACGGAGGCACAGACACCGCAACCTACGCAAGAAGATCGAACGATATTTTGTCCCTGCTGTGCATATGCGCGCACATCAATACCCATCTCACAGTGGGTGGAGCAATTGCCGCAAGAGATGCATTGTCCTCCATTGGTTGTGATGCGGAAGCGGGATTTAAATCGCTGAACCAAACCTAAGTAGGCTGCCAAAGGACAGCCAAACCGACACCAGACCCGATTCCCCATGAAAGGGTAAAAACCTGTTCCTACCACCCCCGCAAAAGCAGATCCAATCGCAAACCCATAAAAGGAATGCAATTGATTGGTCACCTGACCCAAGAGACTGAAAGAAGAAAAATAATTGACGATAGTCAAAGTGGTCATCACTACAGCCAAGGCTAGTACCCCATGGATCATCCAACGCTCCCATTGCCAGGCCTTCAGAGACTTGTCAGACAGGTGTCGGAATCCATCCCCAACGGTCTCTGCCAATCCTCCACAACCGCATACCCAAGAACAATACCAGCGCTTGCCATAGAAATAGGTAAACACCGGCACACCAAGTACAATAAGCAATATCCCCCAGATCAACATATAAAGACCTACGCCACCACTCGACAGAAAGGTGTCTATCTGGTAATCGTAGAAGAAATCGTAGTCCAAAGGCCAGATATTCTTGAAATCAAAATAAGGCTTATTCAACAAAACGAGCACTTCAGGAATAAGGAAGGCAAAGGCGGTTTGAAAGAATACCACTGAAGCCGTCCGCAGTTGCTGGTACTTATTGTCCCGGTACTTCAATACCATCCGAATTCCCATCACTCCTATCGCCAAAGTGTACACCAAACCATACAAAAACCATTGGCTGGCAGGACCACCCGACAAGAATTGAGCAATGGGTTCCACCATCCAAACCAATGGGCTGAGGTAGGCTGGAAACCAGTACAAAATCACATAAAATCCAATCAGGTAGCTACCCGTAAGCATTCCTAATGCCCCTCTATTCTTCAGTGAGGAATGAAACACTC
>JACCEB011120537.1_pt1 | contig 10276 bp, 8 predicted proteins | sample 7454761 | NCBI WGS metagenome assembly JACCEB01 (sample SAMN15323454, study PRJNA562643) | freshwater metagenome | isolation source: river surface water | place: USA:Blue River Watershed | collected 2017-08-18 | reverse complement strand
CGGCGCTTGCGGGTGAAGAGGTCTGACGTCTGATCTGCGGGCAGGTCACCGACCAGCTCATCGAGAGAGACGTTGTAGACCACCTTGACCTTGGCAAGCAGTTCAATCTCCAGATGGCAACCATAATCTCTTGTGGTTTCAATATCTTCCAGCTGCTTGCGGGAAACGCCCAGCAGGCGTGAGCCCTCGGCCATGGAGTGTCCGGCCAGCAAGCGCAAGCGTCGAACCTGTTCTTTGATACGGATAGTAAGCGGAGAAAACTTAAGTTGTTGATCTGACATTTTAAATGACTACTAAGTGATTACTGGAGAGAGACAGGCGCAAGGAGTGCCTGTGAGTTTTGCCGGCGGTTTCGTCAACGACTTGCATAATATCATTATGCCATCATTTGCGGTCAAGCGGCCCGCGAGATTCATTTTCCAGACGGGCCGGTGCTCGCAGCGGCGCTGGCATCACATTTGGTATCGCCGTTCTGGTAATTGCCGATTCCGGTGCGCTCAGGGGCTGGAGGGCTGTCTCTGTCATTCGACTTCCCATGTTTGCTAGAATTGCCGAAACTGACTGGAGTACGGAAGTATGACTGACGCTGCAACCCCTAAAAAAAGAGCAAAACCCAAAGCAAAAGTACAAAAAGTACCAACAGAAGCACAGGCTCCTGCCAGACAGGTCATCGGGAAAGACTGTGTAGTGGCATTTCACTATAGTCTCTGTGAGGTGAACGCGGCCGGCGAGTTGTCAGGTTGGCTGGAAAAATCCGCCAGCAGAGATCCACTGCTGTACCTGCACGGCCACGCGAATGTGATCGCCGGACTGGAAGAGGCCTTGGAAGGCAAAACCGAAGGCGACAAGATATCCATCACTTTGGGGCCAGAGCAGGCCTATGGCCCGCGCCGTCCCAACTCCGTACAGCGCATCCCCATCAAGCACCTGCACCTGAGGCCTGACCAGAAGCAGCTCAAGGCGGGCGAGATCGTCGCTATCCAGACTCACAACGGGATTCGCAATGCGCTGGTCGTCAAGGCGGGACGCTTCAACGTCGACGTCGATACCAACCATCCCTACGCGGGCCGAACCCTGCACTATGAGATTGAGATTGTGGGCGTGCGCCCGGCAACTCCGGAAGAGATCGAGCACCGGCACGCGCATGGTCATGGCGGCCATCACCACTGATACGCCATCGGCATCCGGTTCTGCGAGCGCTGGATGCCGTGCGTGTACCGGGAATTGCAGAGTGAGTCCCTACGGTTGCGGTGTACTCACTTGCGAGATCAGTTTGCGGTTGGTCACGACTTCATAGAAGTGCTCGTCCGAGGTGTGTCCCGGCACCGGGGCGTCATCCTGCCACAGGCCAACTTGCCCCTCGCGTATCACCAGATCGTGCATTCTGCCACCGACGTCCGGGAACTTGCCGACATGCAGCACGACCGTGTCGCCATTGATCTTCACGGTGATGCGCTTGAGGATGATTTCCTGCTGCAGTTTGGCAAACCCGGCGTCATCCAGAAGAATCCCGTTCACGTTGTAGCGGATCGAGTTCTGGCCTTTCTCTCCGCGACCACGTTCGCCGTCAGCCAATGCAAATACCTCCACATTGAACAACCCCGGTTGCACCAGCTTGCGCAGCTTCCAGGTGCAGGATGAGAGCCGGTCAGCCTTGCCGATGGCCGAGGAAATCATGATGGGCTTGTCTTCGTCATACAGGAACAGCGGCGGCGTCGCCGCGTAACACAGGCCGATACCCAGCTCCAGTTTGGGCAGGCCCATCTGCTCCGAATGGCGATTGTTGGCATGCACGATGTTGAGCATGTCTTTGGCGAGACCGCAGGCGCGCGCCACCGCGAACCACTGTTGGGGTTTCTTCTCGTGTTCGAGGAAGCTCAGAATGACCGCGTCGCCCTCGATGAACACCTTGTTGGCGCCGTAGAGTGGCAGCAGCTTGTTGATGGGGCTGAAGAAGCGCAGGCTGAAGTACGAGGCTGGATTCAGCGCCTTGTTCTGGAGTTCTTCCGTGACCGTGGTCGAGCCACGCACGTCCGCCTTGATGATGGCGTGATGGACGATGCGGTCTTCTTCATCGACCTGCTCGTGCGGGGTCAGCAGGGAATACAGCGTTCCGGCCTCTTTGGAGAGTGTCAGCTCGCTGTCGAGTTTCAGAATCCTGACTCTGTTGAAGGCGCGGTGGGCGAGGCGGTAGTACTTCAGGTGCAGTCTGAAGCGGCTGATGTCTTGCAGGATGCCGAGGATGCTCGCCATCTGTTCTGCGCCGGCCTCGCGCTTGATCTCCTGACGGATGCTCGCGAACTGCTTGAGCTGGGCAGGCGTGAAGCTCTTGCCGTTGAGCGTGCGGCTCTGCAGCTTCTGCACATTGATCAGGCCGCCCAGATACTGACAGAGAATCTTGCCTTCGATCTGCTCGGCCAAAGTGGGCGACCAGATGCGCTGGACGTGTGGCGAGGCGATCAGCAGCGTCAGTATGCGGCGCTTCTTCAATTGCTTGATGATGCTGAGCAGAATTTTGCGGCGCTTCTGCAGATCCTTTCTGCCTTCCCACCACGCGCCCCAGCCCGATTGTCGACGCAATTCCTGCACGGCGGCGGTGTGACGCTCGATGTTGAAGAGCTGATCGAGATTGGCAGGGTTGTCCAGCCAGGAAAACTCCTCGGTCAGCGTGGTCTTCATGTCCGTGGCCATGCCCATGAACTTCTGGGTTTGAAACAAGCCCCCCAGCTCGTCGTAGAGTTCTGGCGTACCCGTGCCGGGTGTCTCCAGCAGGCCGGCGATATGCAAGTGCGGCAGCTGTTCGCGCAGCAGTCCTTCGACGTCCGCGTTCAGCGCATTGAAGCCGGCATCCTCGCCGTCACCTCCCCAGAGGCGATAGCGATCAATCAGGAAGGCACTGGCGCCGGGTTCGCTGGTAAACAGCATCGGGTTGAGGCGCAGATCGAGCACGTTGTGGCCTGGCAGGGGCAGATAGTGGGTGCGGACGTCGCTCAGCTGGCGCGTCTCGACACGCTCCAGCTGCGCAAATATCTGACTGTTGACGGTCAGCAGGATGGCGTCATAGTTTTTCTGCAGCCAGAACAGGCGTTGATTGGTGGTAAGGGCGTTACCGGATTGACTCTGTTGCGCGGAGGCGCCCTGCGCCTTGAGGCTGTCGATGCTGTCATCGAGCAGCCCTCTCGATGTGCTGAGAATGAACTTGAGCGTGGCAAACTCCAGCAGGCCGACGCTGTCCGGATTGAGATCGGTTTTCACGCGATGCAGCAGCGCCGTCATCATGTCGAGATAGCTGGTCCGCAGCGCATTGAACTGGGAGCTCAGATCGCTGGTCTGCGCCGTGGGCGCCATCGCCTGACTCAACAGAGCGGAGGCCAGGCGGCGCACATCCGTCGAGAATTTCGGGCTGATGCGGACATCGATGTGGTAATTGTTGACGCCCTTGCGCAGCCCGGCCAGTTCGAGCTGCAGGGCGGGAGCGGGAGAAAGGACTGTTGACTCGAGCGTGCTTTCCATAGGCTTGAAGGTTCCATTGACAAGAGTGTCGGATCGGGTTGCGACCGATCTTTCCAAATTTATCCTGCTGTGTCCAGTCGCCGCCGGACAGACTCCCGCGAGTAGGCAACACTTCGACCCTGTGATATCGTCACCAGCCAGTCCGCTCCCTGTTTGCGCCCTGTTCGCTCCCAGTCAGCGCAAGGCGCAAGCCATAAGCCATCAATGATAAGAGGTGTGTCAATGAACCCCGAAGATTCTGCCAATTCCCCCATCGCCAACCCCGCAACTCAGCACGCTCTCGTCGACAATCCGGGCAGAAGAAAGCTGCTCAAGGGGGCCATCAATACAGGCCTCGTCGCCGCAGGCGCGAGCACCTTCCCCGGGTGGATGATGCCGGCGCTGGCGCAGGGTGAGATAGAAGTTCCCTTTACAGATGTTCCTGACACCTTCAATCCACAGCCTGTGCGGCCGGGTGCCACACATTTTCAGGACACTCGCAAGATTTCCTCGTTCTACTCCACCAACGACGACTTCTACCTGGTGCAGCATTACGGTCAGCCCGAGGTCGACAATGCCAGCTATCAGCTGAGCGTCACCGGCCTGGTGGACCGTCCGCTGAATTTTTCTCTCGAGCAGCTGCGCGGTCGCCCTGTCATCGAAAAGGATGTCGGCTTCGAGTGTGGCGGCAACGGGGGGCGAATTTTTCACGGCCTTATCGGTAATGCCACATGGCGCGGTGTGAGCCTGCGCGACATTCTGCGGGAGGCTGGTATCCAGCCGGCAGGCAAGGAAGTGGTGTTCTTCGGCGCCGACATTGGCGAGGAGGAAATTCGTGGTCGCAAGGTGCCGAAGGCCTTCGCGCGCGCTCTCTCCGTCGAAGATGCGCTGAATGAAAACAACATGCTGGCCTTTGAAATGAATGGCGAACCGCTGCCGCACTATCACGGCAAACCCGTGCGCCTGCTGGTGCCGGGCTGGTACGGTGTTGCCAACGTGAAGTGGCTGACGCAGATTCACGTGCAGGATACTCGTTATATGGGCCGCTTCATGGGCCGCGACTATGTGACGCTGAAGCGTGAGATGGTGGGTGATCAGGAGCGCTGGGTCGAGAATTCAGTGGCAAAGATGAACCTGAAATCCGCTATCGTGCGGGTGACCCGCAGTGGCGCCGATCATACCGTGACGGGCTTTGTTCTCAACGATGGCACGCCGATCCGCAGTGTCGAGGTCAGCATCGACGGCGGGCCATGGCAGGCCGCGACCATTGATCCGCAGTCTTCGCAATTTACCTGGAAGCTGTTCACCTTCAACTGGCAGGGCGCTCAGCCCGGCGAGCACACGCTGGTGTCACGCGTCACGGATGTGAATGGCAAGACTCAGGCCCGGCAGGAAGATCTTCCCGAGCGTGTCAGCTTCTGGGAGGAGTTTGGACAGTTCCCGCGCCGTGTCATGATCAGTGGCTGATGGCACGCAACCCCCAAGCAAAAGGAGTAGAACGCAAGTGGCGACTTATCTGGTACTGACGATTATCGGAGACGACAAACCCGGGCTGGTGGAGCTGCTCTCCGAGACCATCGCCCGCCACTCCGGCAATTGGCTGGAGAGCAACATGGCACATCTGGCGGGCAAGTTTGCAGGAATTCTGCGCGTCAGCGTGGATGATCTGCATGCCGATGCGCTGCTGCAGGATCTGCAAAAGCTCTCCTCCGTGCTGCGTCTGGTCGTGGAAAAGGTCAGCATGACAGAACCTCCCGCCAGTCAGCGCACCTTGCGACTGACGCTGGTGGGGAATGACCGGCCCGGGATCATCAAGGAAATCTCCCGTGCGCTGGCGGCTCAGCATGTCAACGTCGAGGAGCTGACAACGCAGTGCAGCAGTGCGCCGATGTCGGGTGAGCCGCTCTTCAATGCGCAGGCGCTTCTCAAAGTGCCAGCCAATCTGGATCTGCATGATCTGCAGCGACAGCTGGAGCGCCTTGCCGATGACCTGATCGTGGAGATCAACCTCGCCACGCTCTGATACGGCCGAGCATTAATCCGGCCGAGCAAGCGCGGCAGTGTCAGAATTGCTGGCCGCGCAGGCTGATGACGTCCCAGCCGCGTTCACGGGCGATCTTCAGCAGCGTTTGATCGGGGTCCACAGCCACGGCCTTCGCTGCTATTTCCAGCAGCGGCAGGTCGTTGAAGGAATCGCTGTAGAAGATGCTGTCTGCCATAGTCAGAGCGTTAGAGTCGGTCGCCGCTCGTGCGCTCAACCATTGCTCCAGATTGCGTACCTTCCCCGCCTGAAAATTGGCAATGCCCTGCACGCGCCCTGTGTAGCAGTCGTTCTCCATTTCCAGATCCGTGGCGATCAGGGCGTCGACGCCGAGCCGCTGCGCAATCGGTTCGGTGATGAAACGATTGGTCGCCGTAATGATCAGACAAAAATCCCCTTTGTCACGATGGGCTTTCAGCAACTGCATGGCGGCCGGCAGAATCATCGGCTCGATGAATTCCACCATGAAGTCACGATGCAGCGCTTCGCGGGTCGCTCTCGGCATGCCTTTTACCGGCCCTACCGCGAACTCGACGTAGTCCACCATGTTTAGACCACCGTGCAGGTACTGATGGTAGAACTGGTCATTACGGGCCTTGTGTTCTTTGGCATCGACTAATCCTTTGCCGATGAGAAAGTCTCCCCAGCTGTGATCGCTGTCGCCGCCGAGCAGGGTGTTATCGAGGTCGAAAATCGCAAGAGTCATGAGTTGAAAGTCCGGGTGCTGCCGTTGAAGGCGCGCATTATACCCGTTCCGAGGTGCTGCGCAGCCAGTCGTTGAACAAGCCTCTTCAGTTGTGAAACAATGCCGACGTTGATTTTTTAGCTAAGGACCGGACACCAGGATGATAGATTCTCAAGGTTTCAGACCTAATGTAGGCATCATCATCTGCAATCCTCACGGTCAACTGCTGTGGGCGAAACGTATTGGCCAGGATGCCTGGCAGTTTCCTCAGGGCGGCATCCGGCACGGCGAACGTCTGCAGCAGGCGCTCTATCGCGAATTGAAGGAAGAAGTAGGGCTTGGGCCGGCCGATGTGGAGATTATCTCTTCGACCAAAGGCTGGCTTTACTATGAGCTGCCCAAGAATCTCATCCGACAGAATTCCAATCCGGTTTGCATTGGTCAGAAGCAGAAGTGGTATCTTCTGAGAATGCGCTGTGATGAACAGAAGATTGATCTGCGTGCCAGCAGCATGCCCGAGTTCGATGATTGGCAATGGGTCAGCTTCTGGTACCCGTTGAGCCAGGTGATTGATTTCAAGCGCGAGGTGTATCGACAGGCGCTGAAGGAACTGGTCACTCCGCTGAATCGCTACATGCGTCCCTGAAAGCAGACCCGTGGCGGTACGCCATTCCGGGCCAGTGCAGTGCAGCCACCGTAACAAGAGACACGGAATTGAATCATGATGTTGGAAAGACTGCGTGAGATAGTACAAGAGGTGAATACTGCGCGGGATCTGCAGTCGGCCCTCGATATCATCGTGACGCGCGTGCGCGCCGCGATGAACACGCAAGTCTGCTCTGTCTATCTGCTGGACCAGGAAATCAACAGCCATGTGCTGATGGCGTCCGAGGGCCTCAAGAAGGAAGCTGTCGGGCATGTCAGCCTGCAGGTTGGCGAGGGTCTGGTGGGGTTGGTTGCCAGCAATGCCGAGCCGGTCAATCTCGAGGATGCCAAGTCTCATCCCAATTATCACTACCTCTCGGAAACCGGTGAGGAGCAATTCAGCTCGTTTCTGGGTGTCCCGATCATTCACCACCGCAAGGTGCTGGGTGTGCTCGTCGTGCAGCACCGCGAGATGCGCTGCTTCGACGAAGGTGAAGAAGCCTTTCTGGTCACGCTGTCTGCCCAGCTTGCCGGTGTCATCGCTGCCGCCGAGGCAACAGGCGCCATTCTGGGCGTCAGCCCGTCGGGTCAGCGTAAATCCGATACCAGCTTTGCCGGCGTCCCCGGGTCCACAGGCGTTGCCATCGGGCACGCCGTCGTGGTGTTCCCGCCCGCCGATATCGACTTGATCCCCAACCGTGCCTGCACGGACATCGACAAGGAGATCGACTACTTCAATGCAGCGTTGAACTCGGTGCGCAAGGACATGACGGCGCTGATCAGCACGCTGGAGTCGCGCCTGCGTCCCGAAGAGGGTGAGATATTCGGCGTCTATCTGCGCATGCTCGACGATGATGCGCTGGGTAAGGAAGTCATCGACAGAATTCGCGAGGGTCAGTGGGCGCAGGGCGCGCTTGCCGATGTCACCAAGGATCACGTACGCGCCTTCGAAATGATGAAGGATCCCTATCTGCGCGAACGCGCCGCCGACATCAAGGATCTGTGCAGCCGCGTGTTGTTCTATCTGCAGGACAAGGATGTGGTGAAGACTGACTACCCTCACGACACCATTCTCGTCAGTGAAGAGCTGACAGCCGCCATGCTGGCCGATGTGCCCAAGGAGAAGCTGCGGGGCCTGGTATCGGTGAAAGGGTCAGGCAACTCCCACGTCGCCATTCTCGCGCGCACCATGGGAATTCCAACGGCGATGGGCGTGGTGGATCTGCCCTATCGGCAACTCGATGGTCGCGAGCTGATCATCGACGGCTACAATGGTCAGGTTTACAGCAGTCCTTCGGATCAGCTGCGCAATCGCTACCGCGAGGTGATCAAAGAGGAAGAGCAGCTGGTCAAGGGGCTGGAGGGGCTGATCCATCTGCCTTGCGAAACACCGGACAAGCATCGTGTGAATCTGTGGGTGAACACCGGCCTGATGTCGGATGTCATCCGTTCGCTGGATCACGGTGCAGAGGGAATCGGCCTGTTCCGTACCGAAGTGCCCTTCCTGCTGGCGGAACGCTTCCCCAGTGAGCACGAGCAGACAGCGATTTACCGTGAGCAGTTGCAGGCCTTTGCCCCCAAGCTGGTGACCATGCGGACGCTGGACATCGGCGGCGACAAGGCATTGCCTTACTTCCCGATCGAAGAGGAGAACCCCTTCCTCGGCTGGCGCGGGATTCGCGTCACACTCGACCACCCGGAAATCTTCATCGCTCAGGTGCGCGCCATGATTCGCGCGAGCGAGGGGCTGAACAACCTGCAGATCATGCTGCCCATGATCTCCAACGTGCAGGAAGTCACCGGCTCGATCCAGATCATCAAACGCGCCTATCGGGAATTGCGTGAAGAGGGGCTGGAAGTGCGCATGCCGCCGATCGGCGTCATGATCGAACTGCCTGCGGCGGTGTATCAGACCCGCGCGCTCTGTCGCCTGGTGGATTTCATCTCGGTCGGCAGCAACGACTTGACCCAGTACCTGCTCGCCGTGGATCGCAACAATCCGCGAGTCGCCAGCCTGTACTCTTCGTTTCACCCTGCGGTGTTGCAGGCGCTGCAATTCATCGTCACCGAGGCGCACGCGGAGAACCGGACTGTCAGCATCTGCGGCGAAATGGCGGGCGATCCGGCGGCGGCTGTGCTGCTCATCGCCATGGGGTTCGACATTCTGTCCATGAATGCGACGACGCTGCTGAAGGTAAAAGCAGTGATTCGCAGCATCCCGCTGACGACCGCCAAAGAGTTGCTGGCCGAGGTCATGCAGCTGGATGAGGCGCAGATGGTGCGCAGCTGTGTCGATATGGCGCTGTACAACGCCGGCATAGACAGACTGCTGCGTTCAGCGCGCAATAACTGACGCTGCGGCCAAGCGACGACCTCGCGGGTCGATCGCCACCTATTTTTCAACACCATGGCAAAATTCCTACAGAATTCCCCACGGATATGAGGATAATGCCTACTCAGGATAGCTCTTGGATGAGAGTGCCATAGGGACATAACGAGTACTGACGAATCTACGGATGGAATCGTCAGCCTCAATCTAATAGACTGGCCGGACTTGAAATCCGGTTACGTATCCCATGCCCAAGAACCAGCACCCCGATCAGAACACTGTGGCCACGAATGACAAGCAGGACTACAAGTTCGTGCTGCGTCTTCCGCATGGCTATCACGAACAACTCCTGGCAATCTCCCGCAGAAATCGGCGCAGCATGAACTCCGAGATTACGCTGTTGCTGGAGCAGTTCGTCGCCAGAGACGGCGCGCCGCTGGGCGCCGAACGTATAGGTCTGGCGCCGGCGGATGCAGGTCTGAATGATGCGGCGCTGCGCCTGATCGAAAAATTCCAGCAGTTGTCTGCCGAGAAGAAGAAGGCGCTTCTCGATCTGCTCGAATAAACCCCCGGAATAACCGTCCATGCTGACCTACCCCCAGTTCGATCCCGTTGCCTTTTCGCTCGGCCCTCTCTCCGTGCACTGGTACGGCATCATGTACATCATCGCCTTCGGTGGCGCGTGGTTTCTTGCCAAACTGCGCGCGCGCCGCAGCCCGGGGCTGTGGACGGATGAGCAGATCGCCGACCTGGTGTTTTATGGTGCCCTCGGGGCCGTGGTGGGCGGACGCCTGGGGTCTGCGCTGTTCTACAATTTCGACAAGGTCCTGGCCGATCCTCTCTGGATTGTGCGGGTCTGGGAAGGTGGCATGTCCTTCCATGGCGGCTTCCTGGGCGTCATGGGGGCGCTGTACTGGTACGCTGGTCAGCTCAACAAGCGCTATTTCGAAGTGCTGGATTTCATCGCGCCTCTCGCCCCGTTCGGACTCGGTGCCGGACGACTGGGCAATTTCATCGGCGGAGAACTCTGGGGACGCCCGACCGAGGTACCTTGGGGCATGGTGTTCCCACACGTCGACAATCT
>JACCEB012157446.1_pt1 | contig 10277 bp, 10 predicted proteins | sample 7454761 | NCBI WGS metagenome assembly JACCEB01 (sample SAMN15323454, study PRJNA562643) | freshwater metagenome | isolation source: river surface water | place: USA:Blue River Watershed | collected 2017-08-18 | reverse complement strand
GTCTCAATCGTAAAATCTGGGCGCAAACCACTTTTTGCGATCTGACAAATGCGATCAATCATGGTTTCAACTTCTGAGAGATTATTCTCTTCTCCATTCATTGAATGATTGCAGTAGTCTGCTCTATTTTTAAAACCGAGAAGACTTTTTGCTTTCTCTTCAGAATATTGACTATTAACCATATAGGAGCAATCGTTGGGGTAAATGCTACTAATATTTTTCTCGACACAAAAGTCACATTTTTCAGGCTTAAACTCTTTAGGTTCAGGATATTCATCTACTTCTATTGAACAAAAGCTTCCACTTTCTGTTTTAGCGATTACTTCAAGGGGAACGGATTCTACTTCATGAAAACCTTTTGTAAATTCCGGAGATTTAGAAGCTTCAAGGGCGATATCCTTCAGATTAAGGGACCCATCACCTCCGGCATCTTTTTGCTGTTTTACAAATTCTTTTTGGAGTTCATCTAAAAGTTCATTCTCAATTTCTTTCTCAGATTTTGATTGAAAGTCATTCGCATTAATGGAAGATTGAAGGTCAAATCTTCCATCAGACTTAGCCGTGAATTTTTTTCTTTTAAATAACACTTGGACCAACTGACCAATTTTACCTTTTTTAAGTAAGTTCCCCATGAGGGCTTTTTTGTAAGCTTTCGCCTTGGCCTTACATTGTTTTTTGTATTCTTTTTTTATCTCAGCTTTTTCATCTGATTTATGCTTAGAAAGACCACTCAGAGAATGATCATCACAACTCATTGTTCTGTTCTGTGCTCCAGTACTCTCAATAATCGGATCAACTGAGGGATGACATGCCTCAGTTTCAAGTGACACATCATAAGAACAAGATTGAAATTGATTTGACTGATTTGGATTATGACAAACCATTTCGGCGAATGCTTGAGAAGCCAAAGTGAAAGATAGAAGAAGGCAAATAATTTTTTTCATCATGATTATTAAACTCATTTCTCTTGACCCTTTTTCTATATCGGCTAAAAGGGCTATTTTCCTGAGTTTTGAAATATAGTATTTTCAAGGGGTTAAACTTCAGCTTACTTAGGAAGATCAAGACTTTTTGCTACTTTAATCACATAATCGTTTCATGAATTACTCATTTCTCATGTATCTCTTTGTCGGCCTATTAAGTCATGTGACCTTTGCCAAAGTCCAACACACCTATCTCTACTGGTCAAATGAAGACACTTCTAAAACGATGACGATCGTTCATCATTCTGATCTTTCAATCAAGGATACGTCACTTCAGTTGATGACAAAAAGAAGCAATCTTTCATCAACGAAAATACCATCGGCTGCTCAATGCTTTAGCGAGATCAATCGCTGTATCCACGAATTTAGGCTCTCTGATCTTATCCCTGGTCAAGTTTATGAATTTAAAATTTTTAATGGAAAAAATGAACTTACCGAAATTAAAAAATTTAAAACACTTCCCGAATCGGTTAGTGAACTTACTTTTATTGATGGAGGAGATCTTTCTACTTCAGAGACTGCTTATAAATTAATGCAAAAAGCGAGTACTTTTAATCCAGATTTTGTCCTTTTGGGTGGTGATATCGTTTATGACAATGGAGAAATAGATAACGTTGGATTATGGGATACATGGCTAAGTTACTGGGAGAAGGCCATGATCACAAAAGATGGTCATATGATTCCGATTATCGCTGCAATCGGCAACCATGAGGTGAAAGGTGGATGGCATAAAGAACCTAAAGATTCCACCCTCTTTTTAAAGTTTTTTCGCCAAGAGGGAGATCAAACATACTTTTTACGAAAATTATCTAGCCTTGGAATTCTGATGATTCTTGATAGTGGCCACATCAAAACTCACGATTCACAAATCCCATGGATGAAAAAAACGCTCTCAGAATCAAGCTCTATGCCACTTAAGATGGTCGCTTATCATGTCCCCATTTTTCCGAGCGTAAGATCATCAAATGATCTATGGGTGAGTGAGGGCAAGAAATATTGGCCTCAAGTCTTCGAGGAGAATGGGGTCGATGTGGTTTTTGAACATCACGATCACGCTCTTAAAAGAACTCACCCCATTAAAGATAATAAAATTCACCCCAGTGGAGTGATTTATATTGGTGATGGTTGCATGGGTAAGTCACCTCGAGATGTTAAGAAGGAGTGGTACCTCGCAAAAGCAAAAAGTATTGAACATTTCTGGGTTGGGACATTAGCTAAAGGTGAATTAAATTTAAAAGCGATAGGTACTAATGGCGAAATTTTTGATGAAGTTAGGATAAAAACTAAAACGCGCTAATCTTATTTCATGTATAATAAACTCATGAAGATTGCTTTATTATTAACTTTTTTTCTTATGAGTTGTTCTACGATTCAAGATAATCAGCACGCATCAGGGCTTGAAATAGTAGAAATACAACCAAATAAGCTCACTTCCATAACTAAACAAAACCTTCTCCATCTAACTCAAGTCTATGATTTAACCCCATTTCTTTTCACAAAATCAGTTCACATTCAGTCTCAAATTATTCCCTTCTCTCAACCTGTTCTGACATTAAATACGAAGTTTGCTGAATATCCAAATAAGATATTGGCGATTTTTCTACATGAACAATTCCATTGGTGGATTATAAAAAATCAAATCAAAACAAACCTTGCTATTGTCGAACTTAAGGCACTTTTTCCTAAAGCCCCTGTCGCCATGAGCTCAGGAAAAGATTCTACATTTACTCATATCATTGTCTGTTATCTCCAATACTCCACTCTAAAATTTCTAATGGGAGATAAGGAGGCAAGAAAGCTCATCAGGGAGTTTGTAGAAGTTGATAGGCTCTACCCTTGGATATTTTCAACAATTTTAAAGAATGAGACTAAAATAAAAAAGATTATTCAACGTCAGAAGCTCAATCCGCCACCCTTGGTTTAAAACCCTACAAAAAAGCCATTGCTTTCGCTCGAGAGTAGACTTAAAAACTTATACTGATCACTTGTTTTATCACTAAGAAAATTCGTGCCTACACCAATAGTGTTAATTTGAACTTTATTGGTATTCATCTCTCTCACGAGTCTAAGAATCTCATAAATATCATCTTTTTTATTTGAATTATGATAAGTCGGTACACCATCTGTCAGTAAAACGACATCTGAAATTTCCTGGTAATTTTTTAATACAAACAAGAGTGTGTCTCTTGTAGGTGTTCCTCCAGATGGCCTTAACGAGTAAATAAAGTCAAAAGCGTCCATTCGGTTGAGACCTTTAAATTCTTTTGTCGTTTGCCACATTGTTCGAAATGGAGCTCTTTGCCCTAAAGGAAATTGAACGATTTCAATCTTAAAATCGCCAGGAAGGGAGGTTAGAAGCATCTTGAGACCAGCCTTCACCTGAGTCATTCTTTCTTCATCTGTCATTGAGTAAGAAGTATCGATGATAAAAACAATATTTTTTCCCTTAAAATTAAATCCTATATCAGCATCTAGTCCACCAGGAGTTTTCACCTCTGATTTTATTGCCGATAACTTTTCTATATTCTCCATAGCAATAGCTAATTTTTTTTTAAGTTCCTCGTTCGTTTCCCTTTCAGAGGCCAGATCTTTTTTTAATGTTTCTTTAACAATATCCTCTTTCGGAACTTCTATCGGTTTATTTTTAGGAATGGCGACATACAAAATGATAACAGCACCCAAGGCCCCACTTAGAAGATCCAAAAATGAGATCGAAAATAATTCAATCTGCCGTCTTTTTCTCATGGAATTTCAATTTTATTTATCAGATTATCGATGACAAATTCTTTAAGATCCGAATGAAATCGATCTGACTCTTCTTGAAGTTGGTGAACAAACCACATGATAATTATAGATAAAACGAGAGCAACCAGAGTTGTATCAAAGGCCACACCTAAAAGCGAAGTAATCTTCTCCATATCTCCTGAATTCGCAATAATAAGCGCCTGAGAGATACCTATCACTGTGCCCACAAACCCAATTGAAGGAATCACCCAAGTTAAATACCTAATGATGGATTGATCTCCCTCTGCCTTTTCTTGCGAGACTTCCACTTGAATACTCACGATATCAATTAATTCAGAGAGTGACTTGGATGTATGAAATTTAGTACAGGCCTTTTTCAACAAATCACTTAGGATATATTTTTCTTTCCGCTCAAATTCGATGAGTTTAAATTTTAGATTATTAATATCAGAAGGCATAAAGACAATTTTTTCACCAGTGGGGATCATATTTAACTTAAACGCCCTCCGCTCGCGAGCGATAATGATTAATTTCTCTTTAACTTCAAACCAGGCCCAAAAAAATGCCAAATAAGTAAGGGACTGAATGTAACCACCACTAATGACAGCACCGCCCAACAAAACAAGAATTCTATACAGCGTCGGAGAGTCCTCTTTCGTGGTCATGCTCAGCATGATCATACAAATAGCTGTAATCAAAAGTGCAATTCCACCAGAAATTGTTAAATTCCTAAGGTTTTTCATCTAATCAATCCATGTTATTAGGCTTATACTGGTATCGGTAAAAGCGATGAAAAGCTAAGGAAGTCTATGAAAAAAGTTGAGATCCACCCGGATGCAGTTGAGAAAGTAAAAAAGTTTACTATCAATGATCCACAATTAGGATTTGGAAAGTACGTGGCCCCTATCATGGTTCAGGCGCTCTATGATCATGGGGACTGGCAACGGTTTGACCTTCTCCCTTATGGGCCTCTCCAACTCGACCCATGCACAAAAGTCCTCCATTATGGTCAGGAAATTTTTGAGGGAATGAAAGTCTTTCGTCACCCCGATGACAGGATTTTCATGTTTCGCCCTGAATTGAATGCGAGACGCTTTAATCACTCTGCCAGAAGAATGGCGATGCCAGAAATTCCTGAGGATCTTTTTCTTGAGTCATGTGAAACCATGAGTGCTTATTGTAAAAATATAGTTCCAAAAAGACTTGGAGAATCTCTTTATTTGAGACCTTTTATGATTGCGACTGAAGTGGGGCTTGGAATTAAACCCGCCAAGCAGTTTCTATTCATTATTGTAGCCTCTCCTTCAGGTTCCTATTTTGCTGGCGACTCAGTTAAGGTTTACATTGAACGTGATGAAATTCGCTGCGCTCCCGGAGGTGTTGGTTCGGCAAAGACAGGTGGGAATTATGCCGCGAGTTTAAATTCCTACACAAAAACTATTAAACTTGGATGCGATCAAACCATGTGGTTAGATTCCTCAGATCACAAGTTCATCGAAGAAATGTCTGGCATGAATTTCTTTGCAGTCATTAATGGTAAACTCGTCACTCCTGCTCTCACAGATACTATTTTAGATGGGGTCACAAGAAAATCAGTGATTGAAATTGCGAAATCAGAAAATATTCAAGTTGAAGAAAGAAAAGTGTCTGTTGATGAAATCTTAAGTGGCATTTCTGATAACAAATGCACTGAAGCTTTTGTCTGCGGAACTGCTGCAGTTATTGCACCGATCGCTTCTTTTATGGATAAGGATTTATCTATCCACCGACTTAAGGAACCTGCTGGAAAAATAAGTATGCAACTCAGAGAGAAATTGATCGGCATACAGGCCGGACGAGAAGAATCACCAGAGGGATGGTTGTATCCGATTAGAGATTTAAAGTTTTAAACAAAAAAAGGGCCCCTTTTTGGGGCCCTTTCTATTTTACCTAAAGTGAAGGAAGAATTTCAAAACACAAGATTGCAACAGCAGTAGGAAAAAGAGCACCCTTTAAAAGTCCAAGAGGTGAAATGCCATCTTTACCGAAAGAGTCTTTAAGGATTCCATAACCAGCTGGGTTTGGAGCGTTTGCAATAACAGTGAGACCACCACCAGTGACGGCACCGGCAACAAGAAAGTATTTCGCAGAATCTGTTAACTCAACAAGTGAACCAAGATAAGTTAAGGCAGCGTTATCAGTAATACCTGTTAAGCCCGTAGCACCAAAATAAAGGACTTGATCAGAGAGACTAGAAATAAGAGGTTGAAGCCACCATTTCTGCTCACTTCCAAGAACAATGAGTCCCGCTAAGAAGAAACCAACCATAAGTGATGATTTCACTTGGACATCATCTTGGAATTGTTTTGTTACAGCAGTAAATCCCATGAAGAACAAAAAAAGACCCATGAAAACCACCATATGGTGGGCGGTAAGAACAACGAGAGCAAGGAAAATAACGTGAATAAAAGTTATCCAACCTGGAGGAAGCATTTTTTCATTATTGTCAGGACGAAGTTCAAAATCCCCTGCGAGTTCTTTTTTGAACATAAAAGAAATAGTTAAAGCACTTATGAGACATGAGATGGCCGCTTTATAACCAAATGTCTTGAACATGTAACCCATGCCCCAACCCCATTTCCCAGCAACCATTAAAACTGGAGGTGCGGCAAAGTGAGAAAGAGTACCACCAATCGACACGTTCACAAAAAGTAGACCTATCGTTGCGTACTTAAACTTTGTGCTCATTTCTTTCGAGTAAAAATTCTTTAAAAGAATAATGGCAGTAACAGTCATGGCCGCAGGCTCAGTGATAAAAGAACCAAGAAGAGGCCCCATGACAAGAGCAGTAAAATAAAAAGCCATTTTTCTTGGCATTGGCATGAGTTTCGAAATAATAACAATTATTTTTTCAGCGAGCTTAATGACTGGACGAGTTCCTGCCATTGCCATAATAACAAAAACAAAACCTGGCTCTGTGAAATTGAGAGACTCAAGATACTCAACCGGAGCATGAACACCACTCACGGCCATCATGAAAATTAAAAAAACAAGTGCCCAAATTCCAAACACAGCTTCAACTTCGGCCATAAAGTGAAAAAAGTTCTGACCCATCGAGCCCTCTGGGTAGTGGTGAGCAATGTGGGCAAATTTACTAACAAGAAACGTGTGAAGGATGGCAATAGCAAAAATAACGGTCGCCGCCACCTGAATGAGCGTTGGATTCATGATCTCCCCTTTTAAAATCTATTCCTTATAGTCTAAAAGGTTTTTTAAATTTGGGTGAAAAAAATTAACCGTTTTTTCCAATTGAATTGACGGGACAGGCATCCATTTGCTCAACACACAAAGCGATTTCGTCAGGTGTTGAAGGTTGTTTTTTGACGAAGGCATTTCCATTATCATCTTCAGCGAAGAACTCAGGTGCGCCTGAATAACAAACGTTGCAAGCAATACATCCCTCTCCACCATCATCGTCCGCATCAGTGCAGTAGAAGGGACCAGGGACATTTTTAGCATGTTTATTTTTTGAATTCGCCATGGCCGACATATTAATTCCGGAAGGACTTTGTATCAAGCCCTAAGAATCTAAACGCAACGAGTTATTTTTGACATTTATACACTTGGTTCGTAACTTGGATAAAATCAAAATTTAAGGACATTTTCATGGATCAAAAAATAACTGAGATAGCAAAAGAATGGGCAGAAAATCCCTACTTCCTTGAAAAGGACAGAAAAGAAATTGCGGATCTTCTTTCTGAATCATCAAAAAATGAAAACGAACTTAATGAAAGATTTCATCGGGATTTGGAATTTGGGACAGGAGGTCTTAGAGCTCCCATGGGAATGGGAAGAAATAGGATGAATAAATACAATGTTCGTCGTGCCACCCAGGCCATGGCAAATAATGTGATCAAACATTTTGGAACTGGAAGTGCAGTCGTTTCCTATGATTCAAGAAATCATTCAAAAGAATTTGCGATGGAAGTGGCCGGAGTTTTTGCCGCCAATGGCATAAAGGCTTATCTTTTTCATTCCTTAACACCTACCCCGATGCTTTCTTTCGCCGTCAGATACTATAAGGCCAAATGTGGAGTGATGATTACAGCATCTCACAATCCACCTATTTATAATGGATTTAAGGCGTTTTGGAATGATGGGGCACAGGTCGTTCCACCAGTCGATAAAGAAATTATTACTAGTTACAACACACTCACTAATTGGACCGATGTAAAGTACATGGATTTTCATGAAGCGACAAAAGTGGGTCTCGCATCTTGGACCGATGAGAAAGTTGATCATGCTTTTTATGAAGTTATTGAACAAAAAGTGATTCAGGACATGCGACTGTGCCAAGAGCACGGACATAGACTGGGGGTCGTTTATACAGCTCTCCATGGGTCTGCCGAAATTCCCTGTGAGGTCACTGCAAAAAGAATTGGTCTGAAAAATTTCTACTCTATTCCAGAGCAAGCAAAACCAAATGGAAATTTTCCTACAGTAAAATCACCAAATCCAGAAGACCCTAAGGCGCTCGCCTTGGCCGTAGATTACATGATGAAGAATAACTTGGATATTGTGTTTGGAACTGATCCAGATGGAGATCGCTTAGGGGTTGCACTTAATCATCATGGTGAAGCGAAGTTCCTTAATGGAAACCAAATTGGCGCCCTAATGATCTATTACGTTTTTAAATCAAAAGCGGACAATAAATTACTTCCAGAAAACGCACTCGTGATAAAATCAATTGTAACCTCTCCTATTCAAAACGCGATCGTTGAACATTTTGGTGGAACTGTTCTTGATACTTTGACGGGCTTTAAGTGGATGGCAGGACTCATTCGAGAACTTGAGGAAAAAAAATCAAAATACAATTTCATTTTTGCAAGCGAAGAGTCCTTTGGATATATGCCACACAATGAATCTCGAGATAAAGATGGTGTCAGCTCAATGGCCTTAATGTCTGAAGTCGCTCTTTACTTTAAACTAAAGGGCATGACTCTCATCGATGCACTAGATGAAATATATCGTGAATTTGGATTCTATTTTGAGTCACTTGTTTCAAACGACTACGAGGGTATTCAGGGAGCACAGAAGATTCTGCGAATTATGGACTATTTTAGAAATTATCCAGAAACTCATTTTGCTGGAGAAGAGATTATAGAGAAAGAAGATTACGAAGAATCAAAGGCAATTAATTTAAAAACAAAAGTTACAAAAAATATTACACTCCCGAAAAGTAATGTTTTAAGTTTTACTTTTTCATCAGGGAATAAATTATTCCTAAGACCCTCTAGTACAGAGCCAAAAATAAAATTTTACACGATGGTTAGAGAAACGACTGGAGAGCTCTCAGAAAAAAAGAAAAATGCTTCCACAAGAGTCAATATGATCGAAGCTAAAATAAAAGAAATTTGCGAGAGGGCATAATGGAAAAAGCCATTGTCTTATTAAGTGGAGGAATGGATTCACTCGTGTGTGTCGGCGAGGCGGTAAAAAATCACCATGAGATTTATTTTCTTCATCTTAATTACGGACAAAAAACTTCTGAGAGAGAAAGACGAGCATTTGAAGAGATTGCGAGCTATTATAAGATTGATGCCAGTCATTGTAAAATTATAGACATGACCTTTCTTAGACAAATAGGCGGAAGCTCTCTCACAGATGATCGTATTGAAGTCAAAACATTCCAAGGTGACTCAAAAGGCATTCCAGACTCCTATGTCCCCTTTCGAAATTCTATTATCCTCTCCCTTGCAGTGTCATGGGCAGAGGTTGTAGGAGCAACAAAACTTTATATCGGTGCAAATGACGAAGATTCCCCAGGATATCCTGATTGCAGACCAAATTACTATAAGGCCTTCAATCAATTAATCAAAGAAGGAACGAAAGCTCTTAATATTGAGATCCTTACTCCTGTGATTAGTCTAAAGAAAAAAGAAATTGTTAAGAAAGGAATAGATCTAAAAGTTCCCTTCCATCTAAGTTGGTCATGTTATAAGAACAGCAAGACCGCCTGTGGGGTATGCGATTCTTGCTCATTACGCCTTCGTGGCTTTAGAGAAGCAGGAATTCCAGACCCTATTGACTATCAATCAGTCTAGCTTACACTTTAAAAATTCAATTAAACGAGGAGCTAAAATGAAAGCATTAGTTTTATGTAGTATCTTTTTTATGTCATTCTCCACTTTAGCGGAGAAAAAAGATGGTATGGAAGGAAAAACCTTTGAGGAAAAAAAGGCAAAGGCACTTGAAGGTATCGAGAAAAGATTATCTTTCATCAACGAAACAAAGGCCTGTGTTACTTCAGCAACTGATGAGAACGCACTCAAGGCTTGTCGTGAAAAGATGAAAGCACACAGAAAGGCGATGAAAGAATCGAGACAAAAAAGAAGAGAAGAAAAGAAAAACTAATTTTAAAATGGGAGTGATTATAAATAACGAATCACTCCTTTTAATTAAAAATTGGATTTAATTTTTTTTATCTTTTCTAAACTTTTCACAACTTTTCTAAAATTCACAAAATCATATCGGATACTAGATCGTAGAATAAATTCATCTACAGTTGGT
>JACCEB010626211.1_pt1 | contig 10280 bp, 7 predicted proteins | sample 7454761 | NCBI WGS metagenome assembly JACCEB01 (sample SAMN15323454, study PRJNA562643) | freshwater metagenome | isolation source: river surface water | place: USA:Blue River Watershed | collected 2017-08-18 | reverse complement strand
GAGATGGGAGTGATGGCGAAAGTGTAGCCGCGGACGATGGCCTTGAGCGGGATCTCGACCGTGAGATTGAAGTGCGGCGCGAGGAAGGGGCGGCAGCCGTCGATAACCGAGCGGCGGTAGGCCTTGAAGGCGTTGGTGGTGTCGTTGAGCGGGATATTGAAACCGACGCGGACGAGGAAGTTGGCGAGGCGGTTGACGAGGAGTTTGACGCGCGGGTAGTCGATGACTTCGCCGCCCTCGACGAAGCGGGAGCCGAAGGCGCAGTCGTGGCCGGCGTTGAGGAGCTGCCAGTATTTGACGGCGTCGGCGGGGGAATCGGAGGCGTCGGCCATCATGATGACGACGGCGTCGCCGCGGCTGTGGTCGAGGCCCCAGATGATGGCGCGGCCGAAGCCGTGGGCGCCGGAGGCGTTTTGGGTGGGGGCGAGAGAGGGGTATTTTTCGCGGAGCGCCTGCAGGACGGACCAGGTGCGGTCCTTGCTGCCGTCGTCGACGACGACGATCTCGTGGGGGATGCCTTCGGCGGTGAAGGTGGTGACGATGTCTTCGATCGTGGGAGGCAGCGATTCCTCCTCGTCGCGCGCGGGGATGATGACCGAGAGCAGGCGGAGCGGAGCGGGCGCGGCGGGAGCGGCGGAAGGAGACGACATGAAAACGAGGACGGCGGATTAGGCCGAGAGCGCGGAGAAAGGCAGGGAAAAAGCGCGGGAACGTCGACGCGCCGTCGTCGGCCCGACGGCCGGTCCGTCGTCGCTCTCAGAACGGGGCGCTGAGGTCGAGCCAGTCGGGGTGGGCGTGGGCGTGGGCCGCGATCTCGTCGAGGATCGCGGCCGTGGGAGTGACGGGTGACCATTGCCAGACGCGGGCGGCCTTGGCGTGATCGAGGATGATCCACGGGATATCGAACGGACGCGGGGTGGCGTCGACGCCGACGGAGTGCGCGCCGAGGTGGGCGGCGCACCAGTCGCTGAGCTGCCGGAGCGACATAGCGGAGGCCGCGCCGCCGGAGAAGTTGGCGATGCGGTCGGACGAGGCGACGGCGGGGGCGGCGAACTGGCGTTCGAGGGCCGGCAGGAGGTCGCGCGGGTGGAGGCAATCGCGGACCTGGTGGCCGTGGCCGCCGAAGCCGATGTAGCGCAGCGGGCGGCGGCGCAGCCAAGCGTTGAGCCAGTAGGCGAAGATGCCCTGGTCGGCGCGGCCGAATTGGCCGGCGCCGGCGAGCACGCCGCAGCGGTTGATGAAGACGGGCAAATTGAAGGTCGCGCCGTATTCAAGGGCGAGGGCTTCGCTGGCGAGCTTGGTGGCACCGTAAAGTGAGATCGGGGCCGAGGTCGGGAAGTTCTCCGCGAGACCGGCGGCGGTCAGGGCGGCGGCCGGCACCGTCGCGGCCAGCGCCGCGGGGAGGGGCAGCGTCGGGTGAAAGGCGCCGTTGTGGGCGGCGACGGGAAGAGCGGCGAGCGGCTCGATGGCGTAGACCCGGCTGGTGCTGAGGAGAATGAACCCGGCGCGATGCTGTTTGCAGAACTCGAGCATGTTGACCGTGCCGGCCAGGTTGTGCTCGACGAGCTGGCGGGAGCTGGTCTTGCCGTCGACGCCGGCGAGGACGCTCGGGTTGGCCGCGGCGTCGATCACCCAGTCGACGGCGGGGAGCGACTCGAGATCCGAAGCGGCGCGGAGGTCGCCATGGTGGAGCTTCACGCCGAGGTGCTTCAGCTCGGCGCGATTCGACTCGCTGCCCGGGCGGATGAAGTTGTCGAAACCGACGAGGGTGTGGCCGGATCCGGCGGCGGCGAAGGCGCGCGCGAGGGTGCTGCCGACGAAGCCGCAGATGCCGGTGATGAGGACGCGCATGGACCCAGCTGAACGGCGAAACGTGCCGGGCGGAAGGCGAAAGGTGGACGGCCGCCGGGCGTCGTTTCGCGGGCGGAAATATTTCCGTGATCTCCGGGCGATCCGCGGTTCAACTGGCCGGCCCATGAGCCAACTGCGCGGCGACTACAAATCGGTGTGGAACTCCCTCTCCGGATCGAAGGAGGCGGCGTATCTCGTCGTTTCCGGCTACACGGACGAGGACAAGTTCCACGCGGACGCGGAGGACACGGCCGATATCCTGCGGGAGACGGTGGGCGTGCGGCCGGAGGACATCATCCTCGAGATCGGCTGCGGGGTGGGGCGCGTGGGCCGGGTGCTGTCGCCCTTCGTGAAGCAGTGGATCGGCTGCGACGTATCGACCAATATGTTACGGCTGGCGGGGCGGCGGCTGCTCGGGCTGGACAACATCCGGCTGCAGGAGGTGTCGGGCTACGACCTCCAGCCGATCGCGGACGCGTCGGTGGACGTGGTCTACACGACGGTGGTCTTCATGCACCTGGAAGAGTGGGACCGCTACAACTACGTGCTCGAGGCGATGCGGGTGCTGAAGCCGGGCGGGCGGTTTTACTGCGACAACGTGGACATCGCGTCGCCGGCGGGCTGGGCGGTGTTCGAGGAGAGCCGGAAGACCTTCAAGCCGAAGGAGCGGCCGGCGCAGATCTCGAAGTGCTCGTCGCAGCCGGAGCTGGAGGCCTTTTTGAAACACGCGGGCTTCGCGGACGTGAAAGTCGCGGGCCGGCTGAATTTCTGGGCTTACGCCTGGGGCACCAAACCGGGGGCCTGAGGAACGGACGAACGTCGAGCGCCGGCAGGGCGGGCGGCGCCGGTCAAGGTTTCTGGACGTTGGCCTCGGCGGACTTGCGCTGGGCTTCCTCGTAGGCGCGGCGTTGCGCCATGCCGATCTCAAGCAGGTCGCTGACGAGCATGCGCGCCTCGGTTTCCTGTTTCGCCTGCAGCTGCTGGGCCGGGCTGGCGGGAGCAGCTTGGCCGATCGCGGGAGCGGGCGCGGGTTCGGCGGTGGGAGCGGGGGCGGGCGGAATGATTCCGGTGGTGGAGCCGACGGCCACGGGCGGAGGCGGCGCGGGGGGCGGGACGTTGAACCCGGTGGGCATCGGGGCCGCGGCGGGCGGCAGGCCGCCGGTGGGGGCGGAGGACTTGCGCAACGCCAGGGTCTTTTGCTGGCCGTTGACGCGGATCACGACCTGATCGCGCCGGGCATCGTAATTCAGGACCGAGATGCCGGCGACCGTCTCACCGGCGGTGATCAGGTGGCTCTTGCGGGCGGTCTTGTCGAAGAGGATGATGTCGGTGCGGTTGCCCATGGCGCTGACGCCGGCGAATTCGAGGGTCTCCGAGGCGGCGGCCGCCGCGGTGGACGCGGCGGTGGCCGGGGGGCTGAACGGGCTGCGGCCCGACGGGACGGACTCCGCCGCGCGGGCGACGCCACCGAGGGCGACGACGGCTAGGCTGAGGCGGAGGAGCGGTGGCATGGGACGACGACGGGAGAGACGGTGGCGGCCGGGGAAAGCTACGTCAAATTCGGGATGGCAGGGGTGCGGGGCTTGGAACCGGCGGGCGGCGTTCGGTTCCCGCGGTTAGGGAGAAGGGGCCGGCCGGGCCGCGGTGCTCACGCCTTGCGGGCGGCGACGAGCAGAGCGGAGCCGTGGACGTTGGGGTGCTGTTCGGTGCGGAAGTCCGTGAAGCCGAACTGCCGGAGGGCGCCGAGGATCTCCTCCTTCTCCATCCAATAGCTGTAGACCTCGCCGCCGCCGCAGAAGCCCTTCCAGTCGAGCGAGGGGCCGTAGTTGAAACGGTGGACGGTGTGTTTGAAGCCGGCGGTCTCCATCGGGAGGGCTTCCGAGAACTTGGCGCCCGGAACCGGGTTCTTGGCGACGAACTCGGGATCGTAGAACACGGTCCAGAGGAACAGGGTGTCGCACCGCTGCGCGAGCAGGTGGAGCAGGTCGACGGGGTTGGTCAGGTGGTAGAGGATGCCGCAGGCGATGCCGACTTCGAAGCGGCGCTCGGTGGTGCGGAGAAATTCGAGGCAGTCGCCGAGGAGAAAGCGGGCGCGGGGCATGCCGAAGGTTTCCTTGGCGATGAGGCACTTCAGGTAGGCGCGGGCATTGGCTTCGACGGCGGTGACCGATTTGGCCTCGAGGCGGTCGAGCAGGTAGGTGTGCGCGCCCTCGAGGGGGCCGAGTTCCAGCACGTCGCGGCCGGTGATGCCGCCGGCGACGCCCATTTCCATCAGGCGGTGGTGCGCCCAGGCGATGCGCGGATCGTCGAAGAGCGGGGTGACGCCGGCCTTGAGGTCGGGACGGTTGGCCGGGGGCGACGAGGACCATTCGCCGGCGAAGAGGTCGAGGGCGTTTTGGTCGGAGGGCGGGACACCGAAGAAGTGTTTGAAGTCGGACACGGGAAGGCGGCGAGGAATGATTTCTCACGAAACACACGAACGCGGCGAAAGGAACGCGCAAATTTGCGGGAAGGACGGAGCGGGAGTTCCGGCCGGGATCGGCCTTGTAATGGAGGATTTGGGGATCTGTGCTGTCGTCGGCAATATGGGACGCGTTCAGATGTTGTTCAGGTGGATATCGGCTCTGGCTGTCGCGTCGGCGGCTTTTTGTTCCGGTCTACGTGCGGAGTTCGCCGTTGTTGCATCGACGTCTTTCGTGCAGGGATTCACTCCGGGCCTGCTTGCGGATATCGGAGCGATCACGCCGGTGCGGCGGGCAGATGGAGCGGTGATCTTTCGGGCCAGACTGGTGGCGGAAGGCGACCAGCCTGCCTTGCTGGCGGCAAAGGGCGGCGTGTTGACGGTGTTGGTTAGAGCGCGCGAGGTCGGCGGCGATTTTCTCGCGCTGCGCGCCGAAGGAATGGCGGTGTGGTTTGCCGCCCATGGCGGCGGCACGGGTGTTGATATTCACAAGATAGATGCGGACGGAAGGCGTGAGCGCGTTCTGGCCGACGCGTTCGCCACGGTAGCGTGGCCGCCTGTTCCCGGTTGGGTTGGCAGTGGCGACACGTTTGCCTTGGTCGGGCTTTTCGGACGAGCGGGCGTCACGCAGAGCGCCCGCCTTTATCGGTATCACAATGGGAGTTACTCGTCGGCTCCGAGCGGCGGTTTCAGAGCCATCACGCCGGTTCAGGTTGCGACCGAGCCGGAGGGGCCGGCAGTTTATTTCCTCGGGACGGTCGGTTTGACCACAAGCCCGTTCAGTCCAAGCGCCGGAACCGGGTTGTATCGCTGGCAAGGCAACGCAGTGACGACCTTGATTCCGCCGTTGGAATCGACGATCGCACCGGGAATCGGAGTTGGGTCCGCGGTGCGAGCGGACGACGGGGCGTTTGCGTTGTTCGACGCAGGGAGTCGGCGTCGCGTCTTGATTTGGCGTGAGGGCGTCGTCACCGAACTCGTGCTGCACGGCGCGCGTGCGACCGACGGCGGATCGATCGACTTGGCGGCATCGCCGCGGATGGTGGGAATCGATGCGGCACACGTCTATTTCGCGTTGAGCCAAGCGGAGTCGGGATACTTGCGAACAATGACGGTTTATCGGGTATCGCGGTCGGGCGGGATGCCCGAGCCCATGATCGTTTACGATACACACGCGGTATTCGCCAAGCCGGACGAGGTGAGCACGACGGTGACGGTCTCCGATCTTGCCGCGCGCGAAACGATCGTGGTGGGTCGCGCCAGGAACGGGATCGAGCAAGCGATCTTTGCGGGGGCACCTCCGCGCGCCCCGGTCGGGATGACGCGGTTTCCCGCGACGCCGGCGGACTACCCGGAACTCGCCCCGGCGGGGCGAGACCTTTCCGGCCTGTCTTTTCGGCCCGGACGACCGACGCCGATCGCAATTTCGGCCTCGGGCGCGGGGCCGTTTGCCTATCGGTGGGAGCTGAATGGCGTGCCGCTGGAACCGGGCGACCCGCGCTTTCGGGGGGTGAACGAAGCGACGCTCACGCCGATGCCTTTCCTGCAGGACTACCACGCCGGCACCTATCGCGTGGCGGTGAGCAATGCCGCGGGCACGAGCTATGCGACCGTCCGTCTCCAGGTGGACAGACTAAGCATCGAAGACGGCGGCGCGCCCGCTCCGCTCGTGAACTACTCGGTGCGCGGGAATACATCCGTCGGCGAGCGTGCGTTCACGGCGGGCATCACGCTGGTGCCGCCGCTGGAGGCGAGTGGATCTGTCTCGGGAGTCTCTTTCCAGAGCTGGAAACCGAACACCAGCCAGCGGCTGCTTGTCCGGGCGGCGGGGCCGGGGCTCGCGCCGTTCGCGGGCACGCAGTTTACGCCGGCGCCGTCGACCGCTCTCCAGCTTTTCGCGGGTGAGCGTGTGATCGCGGCCAACGAAGGGGCGTGGGACAGCGATGTGCAGGTGGCGCCGCTCGCGGCGTCGGTCGGCGCGTTTCCGTTTGCCCGGGGATCGCGCGATTCCGCGCTGGTGGCGCAACTGGTGCCTGGCTCCTATCTCGCGCAGGTTTTCTCCATCGGGGAGGGAACGGTGTTGACGGAATTCTACGTTGTGGGCGGGGAGGGCAGCGTGCGCAATCTATCGGCGCGCAGTGTGGTCGGCGAGCGCGAGGCACAGGCGTTGACGATCGGGTTCGTGATCGGTGATCCCGGGACGTGGTCGCCGGCGCGCACCATGTTGCTGCGCGCGGCGGGACCGGGGTTGAGTCGATTCGGCGTGGTGGGTGCCGCGGAGCGCCCGCGGCTAGAGCTGTTCTCGGGCCAGACCCTCCTCGCGAGCAACGAGTGGCATGGGACGGCGTTGAATTCGGCTGCGATCATCGAGGCGGGCAGAACCTACGGAGCGTTTCCGCTGGATAACGCGAGCGCGGATGCGGCGCTGCTGCTCGCTTTGCCGCCGGGGGGCTACGTGATGCGCGTCACGGCGGCGCCAGGGTCGAAGGGAGGCGTGGCACTCGCCGAAATCTACACGCAGGTCGGTTTTTAGCGGCGCAGTCGAGGACGACCGTTCGCGGGATGGGGGCGCTCCTTCGGCAAGATTTCGATCAGGGCATCTCGTAGATCTCGATGAGGGCGACGCCGGTGGCGCCTTCGAAGCCGCTGACTTTGGCGGTGTAGGAGCCGGGTTCGAGGGTGACGAGCATGACGGAATCGAGGCCGCTGCGGATCGAGCGGATGCGCTCCTCCAACAGGCGGAAGGCGCCGACGCGGTCGCCGGCGGCGCGGAGCGCGGCGATGCCGCCGTAGGGCGCGTCGAGGTCGTCGTTTTCGCGCAGCAAGGTGGAACCGCGGTAGAGCTGGAGGAAGGGATCGATGAGGGCGTTGGCGAGGCTGAAGGGGGGATTGATGAGGGTGGGGCCGACGGCGCGGATCAAGTAGGTGCGCGGGCCGGGACCGGAGACGACGAGGCCGGCGATGAGGACGTCGTCGCCGGTGCGGACCGGGCCGCGGGTGGCGATGTTGACGAGGCGCCGGGTGGCGGGGACCGCGCCGGAATCCGCATCGTAGGCTTCGACGAGGGCGTTGCCGGTGGTGTCGCCGACGCCGCTCACGGTGGCGGTGTAACTGCCCGGCGGGAGAGTGACGAGAAGGGCGGCATCGCGGCTGCCGGCGCGGAAGGCGAAGGCGCCGAGGCGGGCGGACTCGGCGGAGAGCGCGGGGAGATTTGCGGCGGTTTCCCAATTGTCGTTCGTGGCGACGACCACGTTGGCGGAGTTGCGGAGGGTGAGGAGGGGGTCGACGAGGGCGCCGGCGACGCCGAAGCCGGCGAGGGCGGGGCCGGCGGCGCGGACGAGCATGGTTTTCGGCTCGGTGCCGCCGATGACGAAGCCGGCGATCATGACGTCGCCGCCGGTGCCGACGACGCCGCGGGTGGAGAGATTGGCGAGGCGGGCGGCGGGCGCAGTGGCGACCGGAGTGGTGGCGACGATGACGGTGTTGGCGAGAAAGGTGCCGGCGGGGCTGGTGGCGGTGATGACGTAGGTGCCGGCGTCGGCGAGCTGCGCGGCGCCGATGGTGTAACTCGCGCCGGACGCCAGCCGGAACGGCTCGATCAGGTGGGAGCCGGCGGGCCGGAAGAACCAGTTGTAGGTCCAGGTGACGGAGGCGGCGGTGGTGAGACCGAGCACGAGCGGCTGGCCGACGGCGAGGGTGCGGGTCGGGGTCTGGTCGTAGAGGGCCTTGGCGCCGGCAATGTCGTCGGCCCGGAGCGATTCGGTGTTGCCCGCGGTGCTCTCCATGATGGCGCTGAGGTTTTGGGGCGGTGTGGCCTCGTCGGGATGGTCGAGGCCGAGGACGTGACCGAATTCATGGAGCGCGACGCGGCGGAAATCGACGACGCCGGAGCGCACGGCGCCGCGGTAGGAGTTCCAGGTGCGGTTGGAATTGAAGATCACGTCGAGTTCCCGCGGCGCGAAGGTGTCGTCGTCGAAGTCGCCGAGGGTCACCGCGAGGGTGCGGGAATCGAAGGCCTCGCCGTAGATGGTGCCCGAAAAGAAGACGTCGTTGGTGCGGTTGGTGACGGTGGGGTTGGACCCGGAACCGCGGGAGGAAGTGAGGCGGGTGCGGGCGAGGTGGCCGTTCCACTCGGCGAGCGCGGATTCGGCGACATCGGCCCAGTCGGCGGCGCCGTCGAAGAGCGTCGGGGTGGCGCCGAGCTGGAGCCGCAGGTTGACGGTGCCGTCGGGCCAGGCGACGCCGGTGAAATTGAACGCGCCGGCGGGGCGGGCGGAGAGGAGAAGAACGAGCGCGAGGACGGGAAGGAAGTGCGACGGAGAGAACGGGCGTCGGAGAGCGGCGCAGAACGGGCGACGGGGAGCCGGACTGAACGACGGGCGAGAGAGAGGCGCGCGCATGGTCGGGTGGGGCGGGTCAGTTGAGGCGGGCGCGGACGGTGGGGCGGGCAAGTTCGCCGAGGATGCCGGCTTCGAAGGCGCCGGGGGACAATGCGGCGGCGCGGGCGGACGCGGCGCGGGCGGCGAGGACGGGAGCGGGGAGGGCGGCGAGGGACTGGCCGATCTCGGCAAGATCGCCGAGCGGTTGGCCGTTGTCGCGGGCGACGTAGGCGGCGGCGGTGACAGGGTCGCGGGCGACGCGGTAGCGCCCGTGCATCATGGCGACGAGCGGGCAGAACTGGGTGCCGTTGCGCTGCACGAAGACGAAGTCCTCGGTGCCGACGGCGAACGTCGGCATCCCGCGGATCGCAAGGGTGCGGCCGCCGGCGGAGCCGCCGAGGAATTCGAGGGTCACCGCGGAGCGGACCTCGCCCTTGAGCGTGCGGGCGACCGCGAAGGTGACATAGGTCTTGATCACGGCACGGCCGTCGGGGGCGGTCGCCGCGCGGGCTTCGACGGCGGTGACCGTCGCGCGGTAGATGGCGTCGGCCTCGTCGACGAGCTCGGCGAAAGTCGGGGCGATCACGCTGGTGGCGCGGGCCGGGGTAAGGGGAAGCGCGAGAATGAGGGCGGCGGCGAGGAGGAGGACGCGGCGGGCGAGCGGAAGGCGGCGGCGGAGAGACGGAGAGACCGGGCGACGGAGGACCGGGGAGACGGAGGGGGCGCGGCGCATGGGAGAAGATCGGGACGCGGGTGGGCGGTGCGGTCGGAAAGGGCGGACCGGGGCGAGGGACGCGGCGGAAGGCCGGGAGGTGGGACGCGCGGATCGCGCGGGTGTTTCACGCTTTCTGCCGGCGCGACCACGACTCGACGATCTGGCGGATCGTCTCCTCGAGGGTCTGGGTGATATCCCAGGCGGGGTAGTGGGCGCGCATTTTGCGCAGGTCGCTGTAGTAGCAGATGTGGTCGCCGGCGCGGTTCTGGTCGACGTAGCTGTGGACCTGCGGGCGGCCGGAGAACTTTTCCGCGATTTTGAAGGCTTCCAGGATCGAGCAGGAGTTGGCCTTGCCGCCGCCGAGATTGTAGACTTCGCCGGCGCGGGGGGCGGCGACGAAGGCGGCCATGAAGCGGGCGACGTCGAGGCTGTGGATGTTGTCGCGGACCTGTTTTCCTTTGTAGCCGAAAACCCGATACTCGCGGCCCTCGAGGTTGCATTTCACGAGGTAGCTGAGGAAACCGTGCAGCTCGACGCCGCTGTGGTTGGGGCCGGTGAGGCAGCCGCCGCGGAGGGCGCAGGTGGGCAGGCCGAAGTAGCGGCCGTATTCCTGGACCATGACGTCGGCGGCGACCTTGGAAGCGCCGAAGAGCGAGTGCTTCGACTGGTCGATGGTGAACGTTTCCGCGATGCCGTGCTCGTACGCGGGGTCGGCGTAATCCCACCGCGTCTCCAGCTCCTGCAGCGCGATGCGGTTTGGCGCGTCGCCGTAGACCTTGTTCGTGCTCATGTGCACGAAGGGCGACTCGGGGCAGGCCTGGCGGGCGGCCTCGAGCAGGTTGAGAGTGCCGACGGCGTTGGTGTCGAAGTCGTC
>JACCEB010279667.1_pt1 | contig 10287 bp, 9 predicted proteins | sample 7454761 | NCBI WGS metagenome assembly JACCEB01 (sample SAMN15323454, study PRJNA562643) | freshwater metagenome | isolation source: river surface water | place: USA:Blue River Watershed | collected 2017-08-18 | reverse complement strand
CCACATTAATTTAACGGGTCGACGGGATTTTGTATATTTGGCACCCTTCTTTGAAGTGTTATGCTCACTTAAACGTCTTTGTAAATCTGTCGTAATTCCGCAATACAACGAGTTATCAACACACTTTAATAAATAAACATAATACATTTTTGCCACACTTTTTGCTTTTGTCTACGTAATAGATAGATAATATATATTGTTTTAGATTTTGTGTCCCATCACCCAATTATTGTTATCTTGAATCAATGAATTTTCAGGTAATTTTTCATAAAATTCAGTCGGGATTGCACCCACTGAATATCGATTACATGCAAACCATTCGCCACTTTGGCGCCAACGATTTAACTCTTCATGCAAATATTTCTCTTTATGTCCTAACTTTTCAAATAAATACACTAAACGTAATTTCACGCCAGATCCTGTCTGCAACTGCTTTAAACGTTTTTCAACATTTTTCGTACGACCAATCTTAAAATAATATGGGGCTTCTTCCATCTGAATAAAATATAAATGATCAGACTCTTTTTTAGAAGTATTTATAAGCATAAAAAAAACCTCTGCAATAGTTTTGTAATGTTTCGAATTTCTATATAATATTTTAAGACCTATTAACCCAATATACAAATTTTATGATAACAGTTGTCTAAGATATTTTCTTAATAAACTTTCATTAATATTGGCAGTTTTTAATGTCTCCCGGTAATATTTACGTTTCATTTCAGGACTCAGTTTTTGCCCTTGCGGAAATTCAAAACCTTTAATGTTTTGATAATTGCTTTTATCTTGATCAAGCAACGCTGTGATATTTTCAGGTGTTCTTTTGAAAAAATTTGTTAAAAATTCAGGGCAATCTACATGTGTATCATCAGCATTTAAAGTTTGAATGTGATAATTATTATTTCTTCCAGTTAATTCAACACCTATCTGCAGAGAACCATCAGGGTTATTAAATGATAATGAATCGTTTAAACATAAAATGAATCCTTCAACTTTACTGGTTGATGTAGGTGAAATATATTTGGCAACGTAATCTTCATCTTTTGTGCACCAAGATGTTGTTTTTCTGATTTCATATTCATAATTATTTTCAGGTACAAAAAAATCTTCGTTACTTATTGATTTAATGTAAGGTATTTTTTTTAACTGATCTTTGACTTTTTTTGATATATTGTATTGTGTTTTAAATGGATAAATGTTACAAGCAAACGTCAAAGCCATGTGTATAAAATAAAAATTAAAACTACTTTTCATCTGCATGCTTTTATCAAATGCAGGATCACCTTCAGACTTTAAATATTCAAAATAATTATCCATATCACCCCAACTATATCTTTCCTCATCTGTAAATTGATTCCAGGAATCATACGCCGCTTCTTCATTTAACTCAAATTGTCCAACAGTTGGTTTTATTGCTTGTAAATCACCATCACCAATAAAGAAAAGACGTGTTGTTCTGGGTTGATCAGGTACGTGAAATTCTTTCCAATACTTTTTTTGTAAACAATAATTGATTAATCGTATATCATAACCTGCGAATGTGGAAACATCCATCTCAATATCTTCAGGTACAACTTCGTCAATCATTGTTTCTAATAAATTTTTGCCATTATATACCCCATACGTGTCAAATACTTTCATAATTTTATCTTGCAATTGTGCAACAGGTGAAGGTCGACTGAAATTCGCGCCTCTAGCACCTGTTGTAGGATTAACAGATCCTAAAGCTTCACCCTTTGCAACTCTGTCATCCATTAAAGGAATAATAACATTATCAAAAAACATATTCTTTGTTTTATAAACAGCTGAAGAAGAATTATTAAAAATTTTAACAAAATGTTGAATCATGTCAAATTGTGTTTGAATATCTGCATCATTATAGAGAATCTTGCTACATAAAACCCTTAGAATAAATTCTGTATATTTACCTTTTAAACCATTTGTAGGATTATTTATATTTACAGTATCTGCATATTCTTGATTATATTCCAAGACATTAACTAGAATATATTCAGCATATGCTTTTTCACGTTGACTCAGATTTTCATTTTCAAGATTTTCAACATTAAATATTCCAGTATTATCAAAAGTGAGATTTATCAAATCACTGTCCATTTCTCTTAAAAATTCTTGTGCTTTTGCACTCATCTCTCCGAGATTTCTTCTTACATTTCCGCTAAATAATTTATCGACGAACATTTCAAACATTTTTAATAATTCAGGGTTTTTCCCTTGTTTAATCTGCTCTAAAGACATTCCCTCAGATAATATTCTTTTACCACTACTATAAAACATTTTTTATATCCCACTTCATCTTGTAATAAATATATATAATACTGTTTAAGAAAATTTATGTTTAAGCAAGAAAAAAGATTGAAATATTTACTTCGAAAAGTCATTAATGAAATGGCAGTTTCTTTTCATCAAGATTTTAAATTTGGAATTATTTTAAAGGTAAAATTATTATCAATGTTAATTAAGTGTGTATATATTACTACCACAACCCCAGACCTTTAAAAGTTTCATTTCTGCTGCAATTTCTTTTTCACTCTTATCTTTCGATGTTTGTATTTTTGATCTATCAATTCTGATATCACAGTCTGTATACCAATAATCTAATCCTGTATCACCCACCTTTTTAAATCCACATTTCTCATACCCAGCACCTTGACCAAATCTTCTATCTGCATATGTCATAATTCTTTCTATTTTTAAATGTTTCTGAATATAACTTAACAACCTACTTAAGCCTCCCACGACACTCGTGTTAACACAACTAGCAAAACGGCTTATTTCCATATATTCAGCCCATTTCTTTTGCAAGGGCCTTCTCAAACCTATCACAGACACCAATTTTTCGTTATAATATAAACCTACTCGATAACTAGATTTGACAGTTCCTGAAATATGATTTTTATTCATGAAGTCATTAAATAATTCATTTGATATTTCTTTTATTTGACATTTTCTAGCAAATATTTTTTGACTATTTAACTTTAATTTATTTAAAATAATTGATTGACAAATTTCTTTTTTATATTTCCACTCATCTGAAAAAATATGCACCAATGATATATCTTTTGCTAAACACATTTGCGTTTTATTCAACATATGACCTTTACTAAACTCATCAATATCTGTTTCTTTTACTTCATCTGAATGCCAATATAAACCATTATACTCTATCCCAATATTACCAATCAATATATCAATTTCTTTAGGTGAAATTGCAGTACGATCTTTATGCGTAACATTTAAATTCATTTCTTTTAACCAATTAAAAATCTCCAATTCGTCGTTAGATGTTCCGATTGGATTACAAAAATAACATCTTGATCCTCTTTCAAACGCTTGTAATGTCTTCTTTGATAATTGATTACATTTCTTACATTTAAATTCAAGATACTGTTGCTGTCGACTGAAATATTCATTTAAAGGTGTGATTAATTCAAAATCAAGATTTCTTTCAATCATTCTTGAAATTAATTCTGTATTACCTAATCTTTTTGATAAACTAATTTTATTTTTTGTTTCTTCGTCATGATTTTTCATATAAAAATGATTGCCAGCACCCGATCTTTCAATTGATTGTTTTAACAAACGTTCATCATTTTCTTTCGTTTTACCTTTATTCCATGCCTCAGCTTTTCCACCCATTTCACCGCCCTTTTTCATCGCAATATTCGCGCAATTAACACAATATTCTTTAAACGAATATGTTGTATATCTAGTTTCTTGTCCACACTCTTTACATAAAGGTTTTATTCCATGATAAACATACTGAATTGTATATTCTTTTGAAGTTAAATGGTGTACAGAACCAATATGATTACTTAACTTTTTACCATCTAAATCAACTTGACAAATTAAACATGTCATAATTACTCGACTTTATAATAATATTAAGACAAATTAAAGATATTTTATTATAATATAAAATTAATACCATTACAGCTAAAAATAAAAAAGGGCACCGAAGTGCCCAATTGCTTTTAAACATTATGAACAAACACTGCTCATCACTATTTCTAGCTTAGATGATGTTCATATCAAGACATGTTACAGTACCATAGAAATCAGCACGTACCATCTTCTTACCATAACGAGTCATTACACCCTTTCTAGGTGTGAAATCTTCTGGTGCAAAAATGGTTGGGGTAACGATTAGAGGTACATAAGGAGCATAGACAAAACCTGTTTCGAGGTAAGAACCACCCTTGTAACCAACAAGGATCTTATTTCTTGGGAAATATGGATCTTTGTAAACAGTGAAACGATTGCTCAAAGAACCAATCTTTTCAGCACCCATGGTGAAAGGTGTTGCAACTTGACCATCACCATCGATGGAATATGCTGGACGATAAAGAACAGAAGCTTCAAGTACAGTAGCTACATCTGGAGATACAATAATATAGTTCGCAGAACCACGAAGTGTCTTTCTGTGAATTTCATTTGCAACGTCAATAATTGTTTCAATCAAAGTCTCATACCATTCACGTACAGTACCAGTAAATGCAGGACCAGGTTGAAGAAGATTATTAGCTGACGATCTTAGAATTTCAACACCACTTCTCTTATTTACAAACTTACCAGGAGCACGTGACCAGAAGAAGTTGGCACCTTGAGCTTGTGTCAAAAGATCATTCAAAATTTCACGATCAATTTCCAATGCAATTTGTTCAGAAAGAATTTGAGTCAATTCAACTTCAGCATCCAATGAATGATATGCATTAAGATCTTGCGCCAATTCTGGGGACCAACGAGCTCTTAACTTACGTGTTGATGTGGTCACTGGAATTGACTCAATCTTAATATCAATTTCTGGAATTACGGGATTTGGCATACCACCGGGATTTTGCAAATCAACAGCATCACGTACACCAAGATCAGATTCAAACCCTGGAATAACCAAAGTTTCAGCACTGCTATTACTAAATGTATCATTAATAATATAAGATACTGAACATTCTGTGGCCTTTGCAACATTTGCGCCTGAAGCAACTGAAACAACACATAATACAACTGCACCTGGAGTAGTAGTTTCAACAAATGGATTAGCTGTAAATACACCACCGACGCTAATTGTCCCAAGTTGATTTAATCTACGTACATTTAAAACAGCTCCTGATTGAACAGATTGTGGAATAGCTGCACAGTTAGCATGATTTGTAATTGCAATATCTTTAAATGCTGATAAATCAATATTTGTTAAACCACTCAAAGGAAGTGCAATAATTGTCCAATCTTGTCCACCTTCTTCAACAAAATCGATGATTTGTGAATCATATTGTAAAAGTTTCTTTGCCCCAGCACCTACAGAACCAGCAGCTGAATCATCAACAACAATGGCATTACCAGCGTTAGCAAAAGCGCCTGTTGCGTCATTAGATAAAACCCATGCTGCTGTTTGTTTTTCTTGAACGCTATGAAGTTTTGAGAAGCCTGAGCCAACTAAATCATATTGACCACCTGTAGCGAGAGAGCCTGTGCGGATATCTTTACCTGTAGGATTGTTATAAATAGATTGACCTTTCTTATATGTGGTTGCAGCATCAGTGCCATCACCGCCAACATTTGAACCGTAGGTGTAATCTAGATAGAAGAGCAAACCGGAAGGAAGACTCATAGGTTGAATGGAAACGAGTTCATTAGCTACAAGGCCACCGAAAACACGACGGACGATGGGGAAAGCGATAGAGGTGAAACCTTTAACAGCATCGTTACCGAGGGTATTTGATTCGCGGAGGAGTTGTGAGGCTTGGTTTTCTAGAAGTTGAGACATATTTTCACGATTTACATCGTTGAGGCCTCTGAGAAGACCTGTACGTGCCCACTTTTCGACTAATCTTTTATTTTGTACACCGACGTGGCGTTGTCTGATGCCTTCGGTGAGTGATTGTAGTGTATAACTTGACATAATTTTTTATTTCTCCTGATGTTTTTTTCTTTTTAAAACTAAATATACTCTAGAATATCAGTTTTAAAACTTTTTTTCGTTCACTAATTCTTTTTTTATTTCTTGATACCAGCCAAGATTGCCCAGCGGTCTGTTTCAATTCTATTTTGTGCTGATTGTGCACTAGAAGTTGATCTGCTTGAACCACCGGCGATTCGGCGACTTGCGCTTTCGTTAAGAGAACCAGAACGACCTGTTCCCTTTGTTAAGCTCTTGCTAAGGCCTTCGAAAAGAAGTTGGGCTTCACGAAGGTTTTTAGCTTGATCTAAACTTTCAACAATATGACGTTGTTGTGAGTTTGTAAGATCACGATTTTGCATAAGTTTGTTAGCATACAATAACTTTGCATTGAACAAAGTCATTTCGCTAAGTTGATTTTTCATACCGGTTAATGCTTTTCTGTAATTTTGAACTTTACCTTCGAGCAATCTGGTTTGTCCGTTGCTATTGTAAGAGCGACCTTCTTTTAAACGTCCACCCTTTGAAGGAAAACTTCCTAAATTATCTACATTACCATTTAAGTCACTATCATCGAAATCCAAGAATGGTTCCCCTTCACTCTTAGCACCACCAAAATGAGAAATCATATCTTCAGCATCACCTTCACGAAGTTTCTTCATACGAGAAATTTCACGCTTCAACATGTTTTCATCAATTTCCAAGAAGACATCACCACCACGACGTTGAGATTCACCCTTAATAGACTTTGTCTTTGATTCGGTTCTTGGTTGTGTCTTTGGCTTTGTCTTTGGCTTTGTCTTTGGCTTTGATTTATCAGCTTCAAAGAAATAATCTGATTCTACTTGCATTTCGGGCAAATCATCTTCGCAATATTCTTCTTCTTCTAAACCATCATCTTCTTCTAAACCATCAGCTTCTGCAAACAAACGACCGCGACGTCTAGCCCATTCAGTCTTAGGACTTTTTTCTTCTTCTTCGTCGCCCATATCTTCCATACCTTCTTCATCACCCATATCACCCATATCTTCTTCATCGCCCATATCTTCTTCGCCGCCACCTTCACCATTTAAAATTTTTTGAATTTGGTCTGCAACTCTTTTTAAGACTTCAGGGTCAGATTCTTGAAATTCAGAATTCATATCACTACCCATGTCCATATTTTGATCGTCCATATCAGGACTTTCATCATCTAAAGCAGGAACATCTGATAAATCGTCAGTTTCTTCTTCATCACCTTCAGCTTCAAAAAGACGTCTAGAACGACGTGCTAAGCTAGCATAATTTTCAGCTAAAATGTTATTTCTTCTTCTTGTCATTTGGTTTAACTCCTGCAACGCATTGCTAAATTGTAGTTTAATTTGGGTTTGATTTTTAATTATATCGTTACTGGCGATATTTTTTGAATTTTCAACTAATTTTAATAGTGTTTGATCAACTTTTTTAACAGTTTGGGCATTTACTTTATGGCTTTCAACCATTCTAAACATATTCTTCAAAGTTTTAATATCTTTTTCAAAAGAATTTACTTCGGCCTGAAGATTACGTTTTAAGACGTCTTTTGTTAACAAAATATTCAAAACTTTCTGGGTTGATTCATTTACATGACGATCTTCTTCATCAATCTGATCACTTTCCATTGAATAATTTTGTCCACACTCATCAACCTCTTCTTCATTTAAATCAATTTCACCTAAATTATCATAATCATCAACAATATTATCGTCTTGATCGTCTTGCTCTTGCATCTGAGGTTGATTATCATCAGATTCAGGCATGTCACCTTCATCTTCAAACAAACCCATTTGCTCATTAATTGTATTTTCAACAATCTTTTTTAATTTAGGAGACATTGTTTCTAAAAGTTGTTGCTTTGCACGTTCTTCAGCAGCAGCCCGAATAGCTTTTGCGTCATTTAACGCTTCATTAAATAAACTACTAGTCATGTCTGTTTCTTTCATTTAATCTTTTATTTATATTTATAAATTATTTATTAAATATGTATATAAAGTTATTTTTAATACTCAGAATCTTCAATTTCATCATCAAAGTTATCAATTTCATCATCAAAGTCATCAATTTCTTCGTCAGTTTCATTCAACTCATATGCCTTATCATCATAATGACCACCAAATCTCTTCATTTCCTTTGGCTCATCATCACTCTTAACACCAGATTTGTCAACTTTCTTCGCTGCAACACCAACTTTTGCCTTTGACGACTTTGACTTCGCACTTGATGTCCCTGAAATTGTATGCAACGACATTGGATCAACTTTTTGCCCATGATACGGCTTCTTACCAATTGTCTTTCCACCCTTTGATGACTTTGAAACAACCTTTTCAGACTTGTCACAATCTTTACACTCTTCACCCTTGTCTTCTTTTTTCACTTCACGTAATAAATGCTTAATAACAGCCTCTTTAATCATTTTTTTTAAAGTAACACTCTTAATCAAACTCATAATGTCTCATCTTTTTTTATTAATAATTATATATTACATTACACTTACAACTCAAACAAACTCAAACACTATTTATTCTTACTTTTTATTCTCTGCTCTCGATGTCGTCTTAAACCAATCGTATTTTTATCACGATTTTCCACAGAATTTGTAAATAATTCATACGTTGACCGACCAATTCCTTCTTCTTCACGTTGATTATCATCAATCACATGCGTAATCTCGCCCAAACTTTCATCTTCCAACGACGGCTGCTGTATCGGAGAAATACCATTCACCCACTTTGCAGGATTACCAGTTCTCTCACCTGAATGCTGCTGCATACCAAACCTAGACTGCCCATTACTACGATCTCTCACAATTCCACCACCAGCATTAAAATTATTACCCACAAAAGGCCCACCCTTACGACTACCCAAATTCTTCGCAGCAACCTGATTACCTATACCCAAAGAATTATACCCATACACACGAGCAATTGAATTTTCAGATAATATCATTTCATAAATATAACTACGCAAAATACTCTCACCAATCGGACCAACTGCACCAGCATAAGAACCGATACCGCCAGCTGTTGCCTGGTTTGTTTGCGCTTTAGGACCAATTCGGGATAATGAATCAACTGCACTACGAGCACCATCAATATTTGAAACAGGAATATTTATCTTTTTAATATCGTCATCTTCTTCATCTTCTTCAAAACGAGAAATAGGATCATCAAAAGGCCCTTTTTGAGCTGTCGAATATATGTCGCCTAAATCTTTTGCTCTTCCAATACCAGGCTTACGTAAATAAGAATCAGGCCTCGAAGAAAATCCAGCACTTAAACTTGATCCAGATTGTGTTCCTGTGCCTAAACTCTGCATGCTTTTTATCCTTTATCTTTTTTGTTTAATAACATTTTCATTAATTTATTACTAATTTTGTGACGTGCTAGCTGCCGACATTGTTATCATCACCTGCATATTGAGCAGTATTATCTGTTGAAACTGTATTTCCAGTTGGATCATTAATTGACTTACCTGCAACCTTATTCATTCTGTCAACTCCTGTATCGTCTTCAATATAATTTTTTGTAAAATATGTACCAATTGCTTCTTGAGCAGCAAAAGGTCTGTTTGAAATCGCGTATGTCGTACCAAAACCGCCTGTGCCTCTTTTAAGTTGAGGGTCTGTATTGTCAGGTCTGACTTCTAAAGAATTTGAAGACGGAACATTTAGATTTGCATGACCCCAAAATGGTTTATCATTTAGATCGTTATTATCAATAGGCGCATTAGAACCTACAGGGGCCGATTTGGCGTCAGGGGAACCTTTATCCCCCTCAGCATTAAGATTTTGAAAATTCATGCTCATTGGTTTGTCACGATACAACCAGTTATAATTCCTATTACCATTGTTAGCATGTTTTACAACGTGAGTTGCTGAATTCTCTCCCCCATCGATTACATACGCAAACATTTTATAGATGTCATTACTTGTTAATGCTTTTTTTTTATTATATTCTATAGCTCTTAATAAACCAGATCGGTCAATTTTTTCTGTGCTTTCATCTCTTTCAGCATAATCATAAAAAGGTGAATTTGGAAATAATTTAACTAAATTAGGTGAATTATTAATACCTTTTACACGACCTGGATCACCTTTAAAAAGTATTCTATAATTTGCGGCTTGACGATTTTGGCCGACAGCGTAAGTGCCTTTTTTCATAGTATGATACACTCCTAAATTTTTATTTTAATAATAAGTATATCACAAAAATTAAATAGTATTGTTAAAAATAATGAAAAGAAAAAATTTTACTTAAGAGCCTTAAGAAGTTGTGATTTAAGTAATTCACGGGCTTCACGAAGTTTCATATATTGACTGAGTAATTCAGTTTCTTGTAGTTTCATAGCGTTATAATGAT
>JACCEB011264823.1_pt1 | contig 10288 bp, 8 predicted proteins | sample 7454761 | NCBI WGS metagenome assembly JACCEB01 (sample SAMN15323454, study PRJNA562643) | freshwater metagenome | isolation source: river surface water | place: USA:Blue River Watershed | collected 2017-08-18 | reverse complement strand
TGTACGTGCGCTATGGCTGGGCAGACAATCCGGAAGGAGCAAACTTAATAAACGTGGAGGGATTGCCAGCCTCTCCATTTAGAACGGATTTTTAACTATTGTATCAATTTGCTACATTTGAATAAATAATTCCCTAAGCATGAAAAAAATACTCGGATTACTAGCGATTTCCACTGCGGCCTTCAGCCAGCAGCAGTTTATTCAACAGAAAAATGGCCCCACTTTGGGCTTCGATCAGGCTAAAATCATTCAAAAAGACGGACTTTCTTTTAAAGACCTGAACAAGAATGGTCGATTGGATGTGTACGAAGATTGGAGAAAGCCGGTCGATGAGCGCGCAAAAGATTTAGCGAAGCAATTAAGCGTAGAAGAGATTGCAGGTTTGATGTTGTATTCTGGACACCAAGCGGTGCCAGCTAGACCGGATGGTTATTTTGCGGGGACGTATAATGGCAAACCATTTGACCCTAAAACGATGGATCCAAGTGATCTGACGGATCAACAAAAGAAATTTTTAAAAGAGGATAATCTGCGCCACGTCTTATTGACGACGGTTTCAAGTCCAGAAGATGCGGCGAAATGGAACAATAAAATCCAGGCATTCTGCGAGTCAGTGGGCAAAGGTATTCCCGCAAACAATAGTAGTGATCCACGTCATGGAACATCCGCTCGTGCTGAATTTAATGCGGCTGCAGGTGGTTTGATTTCGATGTGGCCATCATCGTTAGGAATGGCGGCAACTTTCCAGCCTTCTCTGATCCAAAAATTCGGTCGCATTGCGGCAACAGAATACCGCGCTTTAGGTATTGCAACGGCCCTTTCGCCGCAAGTAGATATCGCAACAGAACCGAGATGGTTGCGTTTTGATGGGACTTTCGGTGAGAGCTCGAAACTTTCAGCCGCTATGGGAGAAGCCTATTGCAACGGTTTCCAAGGAGACAATTGGGGTGGACTTAGCGTCAATGCGATGGTGAAACACTGGCCAGGTGGTTGCTCTGGGGAAGCAGGTCGCGATGCGCACTATGCGAACGGTAAGTTTGCGGTGTATCCAGGAAATAACTTTAATGAGCACTTAATCCCCTTCACAGAAGGCGCGTTTAAGTTAACTGGGAATACGAAAAAGGCGGCGGCAGTGATGCCTTATTACACGATTTCTTGGAATCAAACGAACGAAAATGTAGCGAATAACTACAATAAATACTTAGTTACGGATCTCTTACGTAAAAAGTACGGGTATGATGGCGTGGTTTGTACAGACTGGTCTGTTACCGGTGACCATAAGGCGATGGACGTATTCGTTGACGGCAAAGTGTGGGGGGTAGAAAAGTTAACCATGGCGGAACGTCATTACAAAGTATTGATGGCCGGAGCGGATCAGTTTGGTGGGAATAATGATATGAAACCGATCATCGAAGCCTATGCCATGGGTGTGAAAGAGCACGGTGAAGCTTGGATGCGCGCTAGAATGGAACAATCTGCGGTACGTTTATTACGTAATATTTTCCAAGTAGGTTTGTTCGAAAATCCCTATGTAAATCCAGCGGATACGAAACAAATTGTGGGGAAACCAGAATACATGAAGGCTGGATTTGAGGCGCAATTAGCTTCAATTGTTTTGTTGAAAAACAAGGCGAATGTGCTACCGATTAAGGAGAAGAAAACGATTTATATTCCGAAGCGTTTCATCGCTGCCACTCGTCACTTCTTAGGATTCCCGATTCCGGCATCGAACGATTTCCCGATCAACATGGAGCTAGTTCAGAAATACTTTAACGTGACGGACGATGCTTCGAAAGCTGATGTCGCTTTAGTGTGTATCGAAAATCCAAAAAGCAATATCGGTTATGATAAGGAGGATGTGGCCAAAGGTGGAAACGGTTACTTACCTATCTCTTTACAATACGCAGATTATACCGCAAATGATGCCCGCGAGGTGAGTTTAGCGGGAGGAGATCCTTTGGAAAACTTCACGAACAGAAGCTACAAAGGAAAAACGGTGAAGACCCGTAACTTAACTGACATCCAATTAATCGAGGACACCAAAGCGAAGATGAATGGCAAGCCTGTCATCGTTTCGATCAACGTTTCTAACCCGATGGTTTTCGCAGAATTTGAAGGAAAAGCGGATGCGATTTTAGCTAGCTTTGGGGTACAAGATCAGGCTATCTTAGAGATCATCTCAGGTAAAGCGGAACCACAAGCCCTATTGCCGATGCAAATGCCGGCGAACATGAGTGTGGTAGAAAAGCAAAAAGAAGACGTGCCATTCGATATGGAATGCCATGTGGATTCAGAAGGTCATCGCTATGATTTTGGTTATGGCTTGAACTGGAAAGGAGTCATTCAAGACGCTAGAACAAAGCAATTCAAATAGCCAAAAGGCCCCGGGAAACCGGGGCTTTTTTATTATTCAAAAAAAGGAGTAATTTGGTCACATAAAATGTGAAAATATATTTTTCACATCCTGTTAACCAAATGAATAATAAGAAGATAGCTCCCGAGGCTCCGGCGCTTACGCACGAGAGGTCCCTAAAGACTTTGGTCGAAAACAGGACTATTTATAACCTCGATCACTGCGAGTTAAATCTCTTTGAAACCTACCAGCAATCCGCTTTAGTGCCACTTGCCTTTAACGATTTAGTCGTGACCAGCATGCTTCGGGGCAAGAAAGTGATGCACCTCTTTGATGATCCAGCCTTCGATTATTTGCCTGGTGAATCGGTCATTATTCCGGCAAATGTGGAAATGAAAATCGATTTTCCCGAGGCGGAAATGAACAATCCCACTCAGTGTTTAGCTCTTGCTATTGACAATAAAAAGATCGTGAATACGCTGGATTTCTTGAATGAACGCTACCCGAAGGAAGGGCTAGCGAATTTTTGGCAATTAGACGACCGCAACTATTTCTTCTACAATAACCAGGACCTGGCTCTCACCATTAATAAGTTAATTCAGGTCTGCCAAAGCACGTCCATCACGAAGGATGTACTAGCCGATTTAGCCATTCAAGAATTGCTAATTCACATTATTCAGACCCAATCGGTTACCTCGATCGAGCGCGGAATAGAGACTACGCCTAACCCCATTTTGAACAATATTCTACTCCTCATCCGCGCTAACATTACGCAGAAAATTAACCTGAAAGACATCGCAAAACAAAGTGGGATGAGCACCACCTCGATGTACCGGATGATCAAAAGAGAGCTGGGAATTAGCCCGGTAGAATTAATTATTTTAGAGCGGATTAAACTAGCTAAAGCCCTATTAAAAGACCAACACATGTATATCAAAAACGTGTGTTATGAAGCTGGATTTGAAGATGCCAATTACTTTATCCGCGCCTTCAAAATGCACGAAGGTGTGACGCCTAAACAATACCAGCTGATGAATCAGCTACATAGGTAAGCGGCGTTAAATCCGCCCGTTCCTCGTCTGAAAAGAGGCGCGACTGAGTTATAAAACGAAGTCCCATCGGGATTTCTAAGGAAAAAGAAGAACCTCTTCCCGGAACAATATCAATTAGTAATTGCGTGTATTGCCAGTATTCTTGCTGGTCTTTTGACATCCAAAATTCGCATCCCGCAATCTCTCCCAAACATACATCCGAGGCGCCTAATTTGAAGTCGCCTTTTTCGAAACACATGGGTTGAGAACCGTCACAACAACCGCCACTTTGGTGAAACATCAGTTCCCCAAAACGTTCCCTCAGTTGGTCTACAACCTCCAAGGCTTTCTCTGAAATGAGTACGCGTGGTGTCATATAAAATAATGTCGCAGGGCAAAAATCACCCTGCGACAAATGTATTCATAAATCAAATTAAAAGAAGCCTAATTTCTTCTTATCGTAAGAAACTAGCATGTTTTTAGTTTGGCGGTAGTGACCTAACATCATTTTGTGCGTCTCACGTCCGAAACCAGATTTTTTATATCCACCGAATGGAGCGTGTGCTGGATAAGCATGGTAGCAATTCACCCAAACACGACCTGCTTCGATTGCACGTGGCACCTGATACAACTCATGTGCATCGCGCGTCCAAACTCCCGCACCTAAACCATATAGTGTATCATTTGCAATAGCGATGGCCTCTTCCGTTGTTTTGAAAGTAGTCACACAAACCACTGGTCCAAAGATCTCCTCTTGGAAAATGCGCATCTTATTATTTCCTTTAAACAAGGTAGGCTGGATGTAATACCCATTCGCTAAATCGCCTGGTAATTTCTGTACATCGCCACCACACAATACTTCCGCTCCTTCTTCCACACCCAGTTTTAAATATGACTGAATTTTCTCGTATTGATCGTTCGATGCTTGTGCTCCCATCATTGTATTTGGATCTAATGGATCGCCCATTTTGATGGCTTTCGTACGCTCGATCACTCGGCTCATGAACTTGTCGTAGATGGACTCGTGTACTAAAATACGGGATGGACAAGTACAAACTTCCCCTTGATTCACCGCGAATAAAACGGCTCCTTCCACTGCTTTGTCGAAGAAATCATCATCCGCATCCGCTACAGATGGGAAGAAAATATTAGGTGATTTTCCTCCTAATTCCATCGTCACTGGGATCAAGTTTTCAGAGGCATATTGCATAATTAAACGACCCGTTGTCGTCTCTCCCGTGAACGAAACTTTCGAGATACGAGGGGATTGTGCTAACGGCTTTCCAGCTTCTGGACCGAAACCTGTTACCACGTTTAATACACCCGCCGGAACGATATCTTTAATTAATTCCAAAAGACACATAATCGAAGTAGGTGTCTGCTCAGCCGGTTTTACTACCGTGCAACATCCCGCTGCTAAAGCTGGCGCTATCTTCCAAGTAGCCATTAATAAAGGGAAGTTCCAAGGGATGATTTGGCCTACTACACCGATCGGCTCGTGCAAGCAAATACTTACCGTATTTTCATCGTGTTCCGAAATCGTTCCTTCTTCTGCGCGAAGACATCCCGCGAAATAACGGAAATGATCTATTACTAAAGGTAAATCCACATTCACAGTTTCGCGAATCGGCTTACCATTATCGATGGTTTCGACCGCTGCTAAATAGGCTAAATTAGCCTCAATGGTATCTGCGATTTTTAATAAGATAGAAGAACGGTGATTAACAGATGACTTGCCCCAAGTTTCGAATGCTTTGTGAGCCGCATCTAAAGCTAACTCGATATCCTCTTTTCCAGAGCGAGCCGCCTTCGCGATTAACTTCCCATCTACTGGGCTATAGTTGTCGAAATACTCCCCTTTTACAGGAGGTACAAATTTTCCGCCAATGAAATTGTCATAATGTGACTTAAAGGTGGGTCTTGCAGTTGACATAGTTTTAATGATTAAGGTTAACAGATTTATTTCGTTGAATACGAAGGCAAATCTATCCTTATCATTAAATAACAAATAGCACTATTTCGTCAATTAATAGCACTTAAAATGCAAAGGGTTTTTAGGATTGCAGTGATTTGAAAAGCAAATCCTTCAAAAAAGTCTCTACGAAGCCCACTTGATCCTTTTTCCCTGCGTCTGTTAATTTAGGTAAATGTTTGCTGAAAAATAGTTGAGAATGGGCTGTCTCGATGAGTGTACTGCTCAAAGAATGTGGGTAGGGATAGTTCGAATTATAGGCAGTAATGAGATCAGAAATTCGTCCACACAAATCCTTATATGGCTTGAATACCTCGTTTTCATTGATTTCTTTCACCTCTTTCACCAGGTAAACTTTCGAACTTTCAGTAATGACAATTTGGTGTAAATAATTCTTGTTGTACTCATTTTGACCCGCGCTATCAGGAAGTGTATGGGTTAACAACTCAATCAACTTCTCCAATTTCGCTTTTGGATTTGCCAAAGGCTGCAATTGAAAAACAACAATGTATTCCAGGTATGACCAATACCAATTCAAAATATACAACAACAATCGATGCTTGTTTTCAAAATAGCGATAGATCGTCGCCTCTGTCGTATTCATCTCTTTCGCCAGTTTTTTGAACGTAAAATGCTCAAAACCCAATTGATATATTAAATCAATCGCATTTTTAACGATCTGCTTTCCGAGTTCCGTGCCTTCTGGATCCCGCAAGTAGATTTTTTCGTTTACCTTAAAACTTAGTGAATAATCCATGGTTATATACCTAAAACTTAAGCAAAAGTAACAATAGAATTACTAACACAAAAGATATTTTAACAATTATTAATGATAGTAATACTATTATATCAAAAAGTCTTGCTAGTTTTACGGCAGAAATAAAGACGACATGCAAAAAATAAGTCCGCTCAAGAGAATCCAATCCCTGATAAAGGATCATAATCAGGAGATTCGATCGATTTATTTATTCTCTATTTTAGGTGGTATTGTCAACCTAAGCTTACCCCTTGGAGTACAAACAATCATCGGTTTGGTCATGGGTGCCACCATGGTTACTTCCATTTATGTGTTAATTTTTCTGGTGGTCTTAGGGGTTTTTCTGATGGGTTTATTCCAAATCAACCAGATGAAGATCATCGAATCTATTCAGCAGAAAGTCTTTGCGCAGTATGCTTTTGAATTTGCGGATAAAATTCCCCGTTTGGATTTAAAGCAAATGGATAAGTACCATATCCCGGAAAAAGTGAATCGCTTTTTTGACACATTGAACATCCAAAAGGGCTTCGCAAAATTACTATTAGACATTCCGGTGGCGACGGTACAAATTGTATTCGGAATTATCCTTTTGTCCCTTTATCACCCGTTGTTTATCATATTAGGCCTTATTTTACTCTTGTTATTAGGGGTCATTTTATATTATACTTCCCAAAAAGGAATAGAAACAAGTATCGAGGAGTCCAACTATAAATACGAAGTAGCTGGATTTTTTGGGGAGATAGCGCGCACTATTAAAACATTCAAATTTAGTCAAGGATCCGACTTGAATTTAAAAAGAACGGACTCTAGTTTAATTGGCTATCTCAAAGCCAGAACTACGCACTTTACTGTATTGCTTTTTCAATATAAATCCCTGCTCTTTTTTAAGATTGCTTTAACCACTTTAATGCTCACCTTGGGTTCCTACTTATTAGTTAACCAGCAATTAAACGTGGGGGAATTTGTGGCGGCGGAAATTGTCATTATGCTGGTGATAGGAGCTGTGGAGAAATTAATCATCAGCTTAGATAGTGCTTATGATGTCATTACAGGTCTGGAGAAACTAGGCAGTATCACCGATAGCCCCTTAGAAACGAGCGGAGATTTAGAGCTAAATACGCGAGTGGGAATGGAAATCGAGATGAAGAATTTTAGCTTTGAATTTGAAGCCGGGAAGCCCGTTTTAGATGGCCTAAATATGCATATCAATACCGGAGAGAAAATTCAATTAACGGGTGCGGCAGGTTCTGGTAAATCCATCTTCATGCGAATATTGACGGGTAACTATCCAGACTTTAAGGGGACCTTATTAATTAACAAAGTGCCCATCAAAAACTACAGCTTGGATAGCCTACGTAAGCATACCGGTATACTTCTACAAACGCAAGAAATTTTTGATGGTACAGTTTGGGAAAACATTAGTTTAGGCAATAAAGAAGTGAGTCCTTCCGTCATTTTAGAGACGGCTGAAAACTTAGGCTTCGCTGATTTTCTTAATCATTTCCCGCAAGGATTTGATACCGAAATTGAGCCTCTAGGTAAAAAGACACCTCAAACCATCATCAAAAAAATCCTCTTATTGCGTGCCTTGTGTGGTGACAAGCGATTGCTTTTATTAGAAAATCCATGGAATGGTTTGGATACTACCTTGGCAGAGAAATTGCGCGATTATTTGTTAAAAAAATCGAATGCAACGGTTATTATTTCTACGAACGAGTCTACCGGATTCGATAAAAAATTAGTTTTCGATCATGGAAAAGTTTAAGTCATTTAATCAGATTTACCTGCGCGAAAAAGGACCGGCTACGAGACCTTGGTTAATCGGATTGGGCATTATATTACTAGGCATCCTCTTTCTTCCTTGGACCCAAAATATCAGATCCAAAGGACAGATCACTAGTTTGTACCAAGAGCAAAAACCCCAAAAAATCTATAGCCCCATCGCCGGCAAAATCAGTCGTTGGTGGGTAAAAGAGGGGGACTTTGTGGAGCAAGGAGATACCCTTGCTAAAATCTCGGAGATCAAAGCAGAATACTTAGACCCTAAATTGATTTCACGGACGCAAGAACAGCTAGATGCGAAAAAGGGAACCGTTTCCTTTTATGAACAAAAAGTGCGTGCGACAGAAGATCAAATTGCTAATCTGCGTTCTTCTAAATCTTTGAAGCAAGATCAGCTAACAAACAAAATAACGGCTTTGCAGCAAAAAATAACGGGTGAAAGATCAGAACTAGAAGCGGCAAACAACGAATACAATTTAGTCAAAGATCAGTTTGAGCGTAACTCTAAAATGTACAAAGAGGGCTTGATTTCGCAGACGCAATTTCAACAGCGTAATGCGGCGATGCAGAACGCTTTAGCGAAGAAAACAATAGCTGAAAACAAGGTAAACCAGACCTTACAGGAGATTCAAAATACGAAGATTGAATTGCGCGGGGTGGATCAGGAATACAGTGAGAAAATGAACAAAGCGGAGGGGGAAAAATTCCAAAGCTTAGGGATGATTGAAACGGGGAAAGGGGAGATTGCAAAATTAGAAAACCAGGTATCAAGTTATACGATTCGAGATGGCATGTATTACATTTTAGCCCCTCAAAGTGGGCAAGTAATTAATGCTAAAAAAGCGGGTATTGGCGAGATCTTAAAAGACGGAGAAGAACTATTAACCATAGTTCCACAAAACACAAACTACGCCGTGGAGATGTATGTGAGACCGGTAGATTTACCATTAGTTTCGCCGGGGCAAGATGTTCGGTTTATTTTTGACGGATTCCCAGCCATTATTTTTGCGGGAGGCTGGCCTGATCAGAGCTTTGGTACCTTTGCGGGAAAAGTGCGTGCCGTAGAAAATAACATCGACGAAAAAGGCATGTTCCGAGTGATCGTGGTGGAGAATCCGAAAGAAAAAAAATGGCCTAAGCAAATCAAAATGGGAGCAGGTGCACAAGGGATTGCCTTGTTAAATGACGTGCCACTTTGGTATGAATTGTGGCGAAATATTAATGGTTTCCCAGCGGACTTTTACACGGTAAAAAAAGATGAAAAATAAGTTCATACTATTCTTTCTTTTGAGTTTTACGAGCTTCGCTCAAACGCCTGTATTGTACCCAGAGGCATTCCTGAAAATTGTACAGGCTTACCATCCGATTGCGAAGCAAGCTGGCATTGGGGTACAAAAATCAGAAGCCCAAATCCTACAAGCGAGAGCAGGATTCGACCCGATTTTAAGCCATTATAGCACAAAAAAAACCTTTGATGGCAAGAACTATTATGAGTCCCATGCGCCCGAATTAAATATCCCTACTTGGTATGGAATTGAGCTTCGTTCTGGAATGGAAAATTTACAAGGCACGCGCTTAAATTCAAGCGAAACGTTAGGGGAAACGAGCTACCTGGGGATCACTGTTCCGTTAGCAAAAAATCTTTTTATCGATCAACGCAGAGCTAGTTTGCAACAAGCGAAATTGATGAATAAGATGGCGCTGCAAGAGCAGCGCAGCATCCTGAACGAGTTGTTTTCTGATGCGATGGCGGCCTATTGGAATTGGGTGAAAAGTGTGCGTGTATTAAAAATTGTAGACCAAAATCTTCGCATCGCCGTGGCGCGAGTTTCCTTCGTTAAACGTAGTGTGGAACTAGGGGAAAGGCCAGCCGTTGATACGGTAGAAGCAACGACGCAGCAACAGTATTTTGACAATTTATATCAGGCAAAATGGATGGAGAAAGAAAATTCCCGTTTAGCCTTATCTGTTTATTTGTGGCAAGAAAACAATACGCCGCAAGAATTGCCACAAGAAGTGCAGCCTGCAGAGGTCAAAAATGAAATGGCTATTCTAGCCGATTTAGATTTAAATCTTTCGTCTCTTTTAGAGAAGGCCTATGCGAATCACCCGGATCTTAGTGCGTACCAATACAAGATTGAAGGCTTGCAAGTAGAGAAAAAATTGAAGTTTCAGAGTTTACTTCCAAAGCTAGACGTAAGCTATAATGCCCTTTCAAAAGGCCTCGCTCCTAGCCTTGAAACGCGCGCGCTTTTTGATAATAATTACCAATACGGCATCAAATTTGAGATGCCTTTACGTCTCTCTAAAGGTCGTGCTGATTACCAATTAGCGAAATTAAAAATACAGGAGGAGTCCTTGAAGTTAGCCCAAAAATGACAACAAATTCAAGT
>JACCEB010942733.1_pt1 | contig 10288 bp, 10 predicted proteins | sample 7454761 | NCBI WGS metagenome assembly JACCEB01 (sample SAMN15323454, study PRJNA562643) | freshwater metagenome | isolation source: river surface water | place: USA:Blue River Watershed | collected 2017-08-18 | reverse complement strand
CCTTGAGGGTTTTGAAGATGATGAGGCAAATAAACCAAAGCAAATAGCATAGGGTCATACTTAGTAAGTTCCCTACGTCCCTCAGAAAATGATAATAATTCTAATGGAATACCATCTAAAATATCAGTTGCCTTCATTCTTCCTTCTTGTTCTCTTATTCTCCAAATTAGTTAGTCTTGTATTTATTTCTGTTATGCTGGTTTCTAATCTATTTAATTGATCTTTTGTGCTGCCCCCACCATTTGGTCTAAATTCTTTAATCAAAAACCTCATCATAGCGAATATTGAACCAAGAATTGCTGTCAATGCTCCTCCAAATGCTGCTACTAGTTCTGGTGTCATTTATAACACCACCCCATATTTGGTTTTGTGGGGAATATTTTTTGCAGACAGCGAAAAAATCAAACGAAAAAACTTTTTCATGGCGGGTACCCCCCTCTCTAGCATATCAAACCTCATTTGTCAAACCTTCTTTTATCAAACCATTATTCCTCATAGCCTCATTTCTCGCTTTGGCCTCATTCAACAAATCAATGATGGCCAGATCTTGTCCATCTTTATTCCTTTGTTCATTGATATGTGTTGACTTACCTTCAATAAGGTTTATGGTTTGTATTGCTTTATGGACAGCATTGGCCAATTTGTTCAAACCATCGCTATCCAATGTATCTTGCATTAGGGATTCTACACATCTATCTAATACTGCTTGTGCCGCTATAAGTTTTTCTTTATCTGAATAGAATACTCCTAAATTCCCCGCCATTTTTGCGAGGGTATCAACAGTAGGCATATCTATATTACGCTCTACAAACCATTTTTTGGCGGTATGGTAAGACTTAGGATATCCAAGATATCTCATTGCTGGTCCAATACCCATTTCCTGAGCATTGGATATAAATTCTGTTATTTGGTTTTCTTCAAAGGTTTGATAACCCATTATTTGCTCCTTATTGGGGATATGATGGTTTGGGATATAAAGGTTTGGATATTTGACATTACGGCGCACATCTGATAGCATCCCCACTGTTTTAAACCATTTATCTTCATATCAAACCGTCTCCAATAGTTCCTCTATCTTTTCAGACAATTCATCATCCAAACCGATAGTAACTTTTATATCTGTTGATTTGTTCTCATTGAAGAAATGTAATACAAAGGATAATTCTCCATCTGTATATTCTATGTCTCCTGCGTATGGGAACAGTATCAAGTTTTCTCCTTATCCCGCCGAAATTTAACTAGTTATTGCAACTATGTAATTATACCAGAAAAAAGAGAGAAGCGACGAATCAGAGGTGAGGAGAACACATCGCTTCTCTCAAGGTGGATAGACACCATTTCGGAGAACCTTGCAGAGACAAGGTATTATAATTGTATCATAAACCTTTCTTCTGATATTTTGTTATCTTTTTTACCCAACAAGGTTTGCAGTAAGATAAATGCCAATCTGGTGCATTTCTTCTCCAACCAAACTCAGATATATTTTTTAAAACCTTACAATCACAACAGACCTTTTCTTCTCTTATTACAGTTGGACCATTCTTCTTTATTCTGTCCCGCTTTATTTTGTCTATTTCATTATTACAAACCTTGCAATATGTCTGTCTGTTATTGTAAGATCTAGAAGAATAATGATAGTCGTCAAGGCCTTTGGTTTCCTTGCATCTTGGACATCTTTTAGTCTTTTTTAGGCTGTCCATAAACACCATCCTTATTGCGTTTAGTCTTTAATCTGTGATGATTGGCACATAATGTCCAAACATTGCTTGGATCATTGTTTGATCTATTTCCATCTTTATGATCTACATCAAGTTGTATTTTGTCTTCTATAACAAAAGTACAATTTGGCCATTCACATTTATCGGCCTTTAATAACCTACCCTTTCTATGGCAGGGGTTACATACACTCCTATATGTCTTTCTACCCTTGTTATCTCTGCCAAGCACGGCTGTCATATTGCCACAGTTACTACTGCATTGTCTTTGTACTAAGGCTCCTCTTGCATTACCCATTTTGTTCTACCCATCCTATCTCTTTTAGTTGCCCTTGGCAAATTGCACATGTTGTTTGTGGATGTGTTGTATTGTATACAATCTCACAAGGCATACAATAATTAACTATCATTTTCTCTGTCATTTCATTCTCCTTATATATTATGCTCGTTACACGAGCGTATCAGACCAAGAGGATAGATTACTCTCTTTCCAAGTAATATTTCCTTTGGAATTCTTCTTATGTTTATCTTTATGTTTATCTTTATTTATACTTAGTGTATCGGATTTGACTATTGATTCGTCAGATTTGATACATGGAATAGTCAGATCTGGGACATGGATTTCATATCTGTTATTTTTATAGTGATTTGACTTATGTTTATCTTTTGTTACCGTGAGCCAGCCCAGTTTCTCTAAATCAGAAACAGTCTTAACCAATGTATTTCTGCTCCCTATTCCAGCATCCTTCATCAATTGTTGTTGGTTTGGGTATGCATTTTTACCCCTACTTGCTATTGCAAATAGTACTGCTTTGTGGTAACCTGTAGGTAATGACCTGTCATCTCTAATGGCTGCCATAATATTTAAATCCATAGTTTCTCCTCACTTATATATAAGTATACCATGGATTCAGGGCAATGTCAAACCCTGCTATGCGTCTATCTCAATACCTTCTTCTTCAGCCTCTTCCAAAGCCTCTTCTATTTCTGATAATATTTCCTGGGCTTCCCCATAAGCGTCTTCCATTATTGAGTTACCCTCGTTAACAATATCGCCCATGAAATCCATATATTCGCCAATATCTACTCCAGGCCAGCCATCATTTATTGGTCCAACCGCATCACGAAATGCTGGTTCTACATAATTTTCAAATATAGAAGCCTGACCCTCATTGCCAACCATACCTTCCATAGTTGATAATGCATCAGAAAGACCTTCACTCACAACTTGTCTGGCTTCATCAATATCAGCAGCAGCATCAAATGCTCCTGAAAATAAATCAAACAAACCCATTATAGAGTGCCTTGATATTTAACTGTCTTCATTTGGTAAGATTCAATTGTATTAAAACTATTTAATACTGGTTGAAGACTACTAATCTGCCAAACCTGATCATCCAAAATAAGATTGTTGTCAGCATCCTTTATATTAGCAATAAGAGTACCAATTGGTAATGGTTGATCGCATCTAATGCTTAGTCTTCCTGCTGTATCAATACCCGCAGAAATTGCAATATTGCCAACAAAGTAATATTTTACTTGTGTTGTATCGCCTACTAACTCTCTAACAAATTTATAGAAGTCGCCAGAATATTTATATCTTGTAAATGCTGCTGGTTGCATTATATTGTTCTCCAATCTGAACTGGCTGTAGTCTGTGAAACTTTACCAGTATAAACTGATCGTGAACGAATAAAAGACAATTTATCGCACATCATTACGGCCATAGGTGCTATGAAAGGAGAAACCTTATCTCCAGCCTTAAATGTTGTGGAGGCATCGTTTTGCATTGTTGTTGAAACAGCCATTTGTTCAAATACAATATCTTCATTGTTAAGCATGTATGCTGCTTGATATGCTGTGGCTCTTTTCAAGATCTCAAGATCTCTTGTATCCTCAACATCAGCCTCAAACTTGCCAACATATGCTTCTATTGCATATTGTGCTCTTTCTACAAGACCAGCATTTACTACTTTGCCAGTTATTGTCTTTACTTGTGTTGTTGTAACGAACATTTATTTCTCCTTTCCTATCCCGCCAGCCATTGCAAACCAAGCCAAGTCATGGAAAGCACTGGAATCTCCTGGAGTGGATAAATCTCTTCTTCTTCTGTAGGATAAAGATCTGACTGATAATCAACATTTTCTTTATCTGTTTCTGATCTTATCACACCATAAGATGAGTTTGATGGAGCCTGTATAAAAGCGCCACCACCTCCATTTGTTGGTGTTGTTTGACCATATGATGACAAACCACTAACATTTAGTCTTTGTGGTTTTCTGTCTAATCTTGTTGTTGAGTATTGCCATGCACGAGTTGCAACAGTTTCATTAATATCTGTTTGTGGCAATACCTGAATCTTGGCTTTATTATATTCTTCACGACTAAATGTATAGCCATCTTCTACGCAGTTGACAAATATCTTACCATTTATCGGAGTACCGCCAAGTAATTGACCATTGTGTACAATTATTGTGGTTGCATAATCGTCATATGGATTTTGAGTTACAGTAGAACCATTATAATAGTTATTGGCCAATTTAGTTACTACAGTACCAGCCAAAATATTTGAAGGTTCTACAGCCATTAGTGGCTTTGTGCCATGCTGATTTTCCTTGTAACCTGGCAGATTTGGATTTTCTGTAATTTCTCTAAGGGCAGTTCCAGGAATTATAAACTCATTGCCTTCTTGTAAACCAAACTGACGATATGAATATTTTGCATGATATTGATCAAAATCATATTGAGTTTCTGGTGTAAAGTTAATAAAATCAGTTAAAACATATGTTTCTTTATTTGTCAGCCCAGATATAGCAGTTGCAACACTATATCTATTGTTTCTATGTGTATCAAAATATCTTTCTGCTGGCTCAGTTAATTCAAATGGACTAAATGATGCAGATGCAGCATCAGAATCTTGTAGTAATTGAGAAACTTCTGTAAAACCTTTGACAATTCCTAAATCTGAAGCAAGTCTTGGGCTTGATACATAAACGCTTGCGCCATTTGCAGCAACATTTTTGATTGATTGTATAAAATTGTTGTATTGTTTTATTATTAATGCTTCTGGCTCATTTGGGAAATGCTTAAATATTTCCTCATTTGTTTCAGGATAATTCATAAATACAATAACATCATAGTTATTAATATTTATATCTTCTTCAAGATTTATGAGTCTATCTTCTCCACGATAATCTTTCCATCTTGTTGTATGAACTGGAATTGCTGAAAGTTCATCAAGATTTAATACATCAGTTAAGGTCCATTTTTGTGGATCGATAAAAGATTCAATAGTATTGTTTAATTGCCAATATGTATTTTTATTTTTGCCTTCTTCAACATAAACCATATAAGTTTTTGTTATATCATTTAATAATGCATCCGCACTTCTGGTCATTAATTGATCAAGTCCATTAAATATCCAAATACCATTTTCTTCTGTTTTAATTTGATTTGTCAATAATATACGATCACCATTATTTAATTGTAATCCACTCATTGGCAAATCAATTCTTGGACCAAACCAAACATCTTTTCCAGAATAATCAGATAAAGTAGAATCCATTGCTTGATTTTGTTTTGGATTCCATTGTCCAGGACTTAAAATTGTTCCAAACATTGCATTATAGGATTCCTCAACATTGGGCGCCCATATTTCTGCAGGAGCATAAGTAATTACATTATCAGTAAATGCTGCTCTTACATTTTCCAATATTTGTATATTTTTGTTTATACTTTTATCTAAATTAAATATTTCTGTTTTACTATTTTTAGATTGATTTATAATGCTATAACTTTCAACCTGAAAATTATCATCTAAAGAAATACCATTTTTACCACGAAATACCAAATCATCCCAATATAATTTTAATGCTTTTTTAGAATTTGTAGTTACAGTTGGAGATTTCATTTCTGCATTTACTTTGTAAGGCTTTACCTTTTGTTTTGTTTGTTTTTTCCACAATCTGTATCTTGTTTGTATTTCATTTTTAGATAATGGAATGTTTACACCATGAGCAAATAAATGAATTGACCCCTTAAATGCTTTTAATATATTTACTTGATTTTGCACAGCCATATCATATATTCGTGTAGTCTGGAATAATTCATTAAAACCAACAAATTGATCAATTGGCTGAAATGTGCTTGTTGGTTCTCTATCAAGACTTGTTTCTAGGTCTAATTCATCCATAACGTTATTTACAGAACTTAACGGAGCATTAAAAAGCCACTTTACAAAAGGATAAAAAATTTGATATTCATTGACTTTATCATCAAATCTCTTATCTAATTGTCCATCCACCCAAATTTCTACAAATTTTTTATTAAATTTCTTACTGTTATCTTTAATTAATCCAGGTCTTCCAAAATTAATAACAACATGGTGCCATTGATTATCGGCAACATTTTCATTGCCAATAAACATAAAGTTAACATCATCTCTATTATATTCGTCAAAATAGTTAATACAAATTTTTCCATCTTTTATTTCAATATTTAAATTAACTAATCCGCCATCAAATGCTGGAGCGATGTAATATGGTTGTTTCTGAGATGTAGGCCACCAACTTGTAGCAGTATCGCCTTTAAACAAAGATGTTATGCTACTGCCAGATGCAGCAAAATTATCTCCAACAAGCCAAAATAGAAATGATTTATCATCAGCATCTATTTCTTTTGAGCCACCAGCAATTATGCAATTTTGTTTATTTGTTTTAAAACTAAATTCTATGTATCCAGCACGGAAATAATCTAGAAAATCAGAAACTTCTATGTCTCCATAAATTCCTATTTCTTTGTAATTTAGATAGCCTAATGTGTTTTCATTAAAATAACGAACAGCCTCATCTTCATTTACAGTATTTTCATATTCACCCCATGGTGATACATTTTGTTTTGATGTAAAAATAAATAATTGTCCACCAGGATTTCCATATGTCGAAGAATTTTGATTTGCTGTTGTTGCTAAATTTTGATTCCAATCCGCATGTAGATTTGCAGATTCATCAATAGTTTTACCTGGAATAATTGGAAAAGAAAAATCATAAACTAATCTATTTTTGGCACTTGGAATTCTCTGAGTTTCAAATTGATCAAAAACATGAAATGTGTTTTTATTTTCAAAACCCTTCATATCTTTATACTTTTTTTCTTTCATATTATACGACCTCTCTCATTGGAAGAATTGTATCAATAGATGTTCCTCTTAAATATGTTGCCCAAGGGCTGTATGTTTTATAAATATTAGTATTAATACCATTAACAAGTAAACTAATTCCAGAAGAAGGTAAAACTGCAGTTGCGTACATAGTTGGTCCAGGTATAGTAATAATTATACCAGCACTATCAAATGTAGCAGTTGCAATCATAACGTCTGCATTTATTTGAACTGGCACAAAAGTTATTGCTTCAGTCATTAAAGCAGATGCTGTCATTGCATTGGCTGTATTTATAATAAATCTCTCAATATAAAGTGTTGGGTTAACAAATTCTGCAGATGCCGTCGCAGAATCAATAGATAATATAGCCTGAGTAGATATTGCTGGCATTACAGATTGGGCAGATGCTGTAAATGATTCTGCAAGAACATTTTCATTGTTTTGATCTGGCATTGCATTAAACTGATTAACTACTTCGGTTAATGTTATATCATTCTTATCCCAATAAACTTCATCAAAATAAACGCTTATATTTGACGGTACAACTGGAAGTGCTGTAGATCCAAATGGTGTAATTAAAGTTCCAATACCAAGTCTTGGTAAGTTATTGGCCTCATCGTTTGGACCAACATGTGGTGTCCCATTTATTGTTGTAACTTGATACGTTCCAATATTTTGTGTAGCAACCTGAACGCCATCAACAAATAATGTTAATGTATTTTGATTGTTGTTATGATGAGATTTTATTACAATATGATGTCTTTCATAATCAAAAATATTTACATTGTTTGTACTGCTAATTGTAATTGCTGCATCGTACTGGCCATTTATTTGTACATGCAGTTTATTCTGATAATGATAAACAATTATATTTTGATTATCTGCATAGCCATTTAAGTTCCAAAGAACACGAAGTCCCGTTGATGTATCGTCAAGCGCTCTACGCATCCAAAATGATGAATGCCAGGAATTAGGGCCAGTACCCCAAGTATCATCATGTTCTGATTCTTTTAATATTGCTGCTCCATTTGTATATGTTCCAATGCTTTTTACAGACTTACCATTAATACCAAAATCTGGATTAACCACTGTTCCATTTACTACAACATTTGCAACAGAATAATCTGTATCTGATCCGTAATCTAAGTATGGTGCGGAACTATCAAATGTTACATATCTATATGGTGCAAAATTAGTTTGTATATATTGATAATAATAACTGCTCAAGAAATATGTCGGTCCCATTTCAGCAAAGGCAACTGCTGGTGTAGGATAAATTGTCCATCCATAATAAACAGTAACATCTGTATTTATGGCAGATGCTGTCAAAGGTGTAGCAGAATTGCTTACATTTTTTACCGCCAAAACTGCAGGGTTTACAAATAATGCAGAGGCTGTAATTGTTGTTGCTTGAATATTAGTATTTGCAACAACTATAAATTGATGATTTTGCTCAACAGTTGTTGCATAACAAGGTGTTGCATAAATTGTTGAATCTGGAGATTTATTATTAATAAAACTAAAATGATCAATAATGCTTGATTGTGTTAATGCAAAATCATAAAATGCAATTTCATCTATATATGCTCCGCCATCATTTGTATCAAATCCATCATAAATAAGAACATCATTCCAATTTACAGAAGCATTGGTAACTGAAGTTGTGTCAATTGCTTTTGAAAATCCATTCCAATATGAACCATTTATATATATACTAACATTATTTTCAGAAACTCTAATAACTATATGATTCCAATCATTTGCTTTTATTAATGAAACATCTGATTCAAATAAAAAGTATTCTGTTGAAGATAAAGGAGTTGTTCCTTGAAAACCACCATATTTTCCATTAAATCCATTAACTAAATTACTTACATAAAGATCTATTCCAGGATTATTACTACTCGGAACATTTGGTATATCGCTACTTCTGTCTATCTTAAAATCAATGTTACCAAATTTAATTTGAAAACCAGAATAAACTCCAGTTACTTCATTATTGATTTTTGTCCATGCTTCAAGTGTATAATTTTTGCTTAAAACCAAATCACGAATTGTTGTTTGTGGATTTTGTGGAATAATATATACAAAATTGGTATTTGCAGAAGTATTTCCAGTAAATCTCCAAGATTTTCCTTCGCCAATAAGAGCCATCTTATTTGTAGATGGAAGATTTTTAGTTACTGTTGATCCAATATTATATGTAACTCCAGTCCAAGAACCAAAATTTGTAATTGTTGATGAATCAAGATTTGTATAAAATAAAGGATTTAAATCTTTTACTAATTTATAATAACTTGGTGTAACAGATACAGTAACATCAGGCATTATTGCAGATGCAGTCATTGGCATTTCGGAAACTTTTGCGGGAAGCATTTCAGCAGATGCCGTAAATTCTACAGCATTAAAACTATCATCTGTGCCAGTAGATACAATTACATTATTAATTAATTCTGTTGTTGCATTAAATGTTGTAATCAAAGTAAAATTAATATTTTTTATTGCTACAACTGAAATATTTGATGAAAAAGTTGCAGAAACAATAATAGATGTTGTTATTTCTGTATGATCTCCAGCAGTTACTGCAATTGTTGGCTCTGTTATTAATGCTGATGCTGTTGCTGGTGTTTTACTTATAATTGCTTCGCCAGAAATTATAGGATCAACTAAAACACCATTTGAAGCAGTCATTGGACTTGCGGAATAATTTACTGTTGCTGGAGCAGTAGAACCAGCAGTCCAGATTTCTCCAATTTGTGTTGCACCTATTACTGAAGTTGGAGCATAATAAAAATTTGATATATTTATTTCAAAATGTTGTGTTGAATCTACAGCAGCAACACCATCTCCCCAACCTTGCTGTGTAGCGTTTGCTGTTTGTATATTAGTTCTAGTTTGTTTTAATTGTCCATTTATATAAAAATTTAAATTTGTTCCATTTTTTACTATAGCAAAATAATACCAATCAGTCGTATTCATGGTTACATCTGTTAAAGTAAATGTTCCTGCTGCATTAAGTCCAATAACGTATGGTGTTGCATTACCTCCTCCACTTACTGCAATGGCAAATCCTTGAGTTGTAATAGGTGTAAGAGAATAAATTAATGATGCAGTACTTGATGTACTTCCTGGCCTCAATGTAGTTGCTTTTGCCCAAAAACCAATAGAATAATCTCCATCACCAGATAATGTTAATATTGATCCACCAGTATTTCTTAAGCGACAAGCATTAGTTGTATTATTTACAAATTTCCAAGAACCACTACCACCAATAGGACCAACAGTAGATTCATAAGTAGGGTTTCTTCCAATCATTGACCAATATGCTGGTGTATTGTCTGTTATTGTTCCAGTTTGAGTTGGAGGCAAAGCAAAGGCTTGGTCAAATTCTATTCCATTTTCTATTGCATAACT
>JACCEB010025319.1_pt1 | contig 10288 bp, 11 predicted proteins | sample 7454761 | NCBI WGS metagenome assembly JACCEB01 (sample SAMN15323454, study PRJNA562643) | freshwater metagenome | isolation source: river surface water | place: USA:Blue River Watershed | collected 2017-08-18 | reverse complement strand
TGCCTGAGTTCATCAACTCTACAGCCATTAATTTAAATTCTTTTTCGTAATTCTTTCTCTCTTTCATAAAACTAAATTAAGTAAAAAGCTTAACTTTATGTCCGGACTAAGTTAGGAAGATTATACATCAGCATAAGCCGAGTAAAACTCTACAGAATCTACATTGGTAATATTTGCTTGTGTAGATATATGCACCGTAACACCTTTTTTTCTACAATAATTTAGCACCGCATGATCCGTAGCTATAATTGAAGAAACACCAGCCAATTGTGCTGTATCAATAATATTTTGCATCAATTTAATATCATGATCATACACAATAGTATTTAAAGTTAAATACGATTTTATTTGATTTTGCTTACAAATAGAAACTATTTCGGGCAAATCTTCCAGTACAAAATTATGGGTAGATTTGGTGCGCATATTTAGCTGCTCCACGCCAAAATAAACCGAATTTGCTCCTGCTTGGATAGCTGCTGTTAAACATTCAAAGGACCCCGCCGGAGCCATTAATTCCAATTGATTTTTCACTTTTGATATTTTTACAGCAAAATTCTATCAATCCTGTGGATATAAAAATGATAATTATCAGTTTTGCCTATATCATCAGTCGTTTCAACTAGATTGTAATTATTTCAAATTGATAAATTATACCAATTAAATTTGGAAATAAGCCTCAATTAGATTCCTTATCGTTTCAAGTTCGTTCTCCCTAGAACCGATATGTCCCCGTTAAACTCTAGTTTCTGTGGTTTAAAAAACACTAATACCAAAAGTAAATTTTATTATCAACTGGAATTCTATCGAATTCACACAGGAGTTTTCAACTCACACAGTTATGTACTAACTGTTAATTCTCCGTTTTCATTCTCAATACTGATTACTCTTTCTCGAAACTGCTTTTACCACAGGAGACTTTGTCTCTGATGAGAATCTGAAGATTCAATGGCGCACAAACTAACATAAGGTATAAGGCTTATTTTAATTTTTAATTCGTATTATCTCTCACAGAAATCTCAGATGAACACTGATTTTATAGATTTATATATTTTTATTACACTGATTACGTTACACTTAATAGATTTTCACAGATGATTTTATTTTCAATAAAATTTAAAAACATGTTTTAAAAAAAAAGTTTTATCATTCTGTGAATTCTATCAAACGTAGTGGAATCTGTGACAAAAAAAAACTCTGTGATTATCTGTGTGTTCTGTGAGAAATAACTTTTTACTGTATACTTATAATTATGGGTAATCAATTAACACAAATCGCATTTTAAGGAATAAAAACAAAATTGGTGAAAAAAAAAGATGGAAATTGCATCGTTTTTAAATGGAATTCAATATTTTTGCTACTCAAATTTTAAAAAATCATTTCATGGCTGTTTTAGTTACTAAAAATTCAAAAGTTATTGTTCAAGGTTTTACAGGAAGTGAAGGTACTTTCCATGCAGAACAAATGATTGCATACGGAACGAATGTAGTTGGTGGGGTTACTCCTGTTAAAGGCGGACAAAAACATTTAGATAAACCAGTTTTTAACTCTGTTGCCGAAGCTGTTGAAAAAACAGGCGCAGATGTATCGATTATATTTGTACCACCTGCTTTTGCTGCGGATGCAATTATGGAAGCTGCTGAGGCTGGAATTAAAGTTATTGTTTGTATTACGGAAGGTATCCCTGTTGCGGATATGGTAAAAGTAAAAAGCTATATCAGCACTAAAGAAACAAGATTGATTGGTCCTAACTGTCCGGGTGTTATCTCTGCAGATGAGGCTAAAGTGGGTATTATGCCAGGTTTTATCTTCAAAAAAGGTAAAGTTGGTATCGTATCAAAAAGTGGTACTTTAACTTACGAAGCTGCGGATCAAATTGTAAAAGCTGGTTTAGGTATTACTACTGCAATTGGTATTGGTGGGGACCCTATTATTGGAACAACTACAAAAGAAGCGGTTCAATTGTTAATGGCTGATCCTGAAACTGAAGGTATAGTAATGATTGGTGAAATTGGTGGTAACTTAGAGGCTAAAGCTGCTGAGTGGATTAAAGAACATGGTACTAAACCAGTTGTTGGTTTTATTGCTGGTGAAACTGCTCCTAAAGGCCGTACAATGGGTCATGCTGGTGCAATTGTAGGTGGCGAAGATGATACTGCTGAAGCAAAAAAACGTATTATGAGAGCTTGTGGAATTACTGTAGTGGATTCTCCTGCACAAATTGGTAAAGCTATCGCTGAGGCTTTAAGTAAAGTATCTGCTTAATTTTATGCAAAATACAATGGTAAATATTTGGTGGTGGAGCATACAATAACATTGTAGTGAACTTCTCATGCCTATATAAAAAAAGCTTGCAGTTCACTGCAAGCTTTTTTTATTACAATTTATTTATCATTAAAAATTAAACAAATGAACAATACAATACAAACTCAATATAAAAAAATGTTAGCGGATACGGTAACTCCTGTGGGAATTTACCAAAATATTCGCAAAAATAAAGGCATACATTTTTTACTGGAAAGTTCCGATTATCATGGCAACGATAACAGTTACTCGTTTATTTGCACCAATCCAGTGGCGGAATTTAAGGTGGAAAATGGTGTAATTTACATTCAGTACCCCAACCAAAATACAATCACTAAAAAGTGTAATGAGGTTTCTACGGTAGATGAATTAAACGATTTTGCACAACATTTTAAACCTTCTAGCAATTTCGATTTTATTTCCAATGGTTTATTTGGATTTATTGCTTTTGAGGGTGTGGAGCATTTTGATAAGTATAAATTAGAGAAAAAGATAAAGGAAAGTAAAACGATTCCCGATTTACAATACTTTGTTTTTCAAAATATTATAGTGATTAATCACTTTAAAAACGAATTACATTTACTGGAGCATCAATACAACGGTAATTTAATTCACCCTAATTTCTCCAACTCGGAAATGGAAAAAATTATTTTTCAGCCGAGTTTAAAAAGTGGGGAATTTAAAAAAGTAGGCGAGGAAAAAACCAACTTTACCGACGACGAATTTATTGCATTGGTTCAAAAAGCCAAAGAACACTGTCAGCGGGGCGATGTTTTCCAATTGGTAGTTTCGCGCGAGTTTTCTCAAAAATTCGAAGGCGATGATTTTACTTTGTATCGTGCGTTGCGTTCTATCAACCCCTCTCCTTATTTGTTTTACTTCGATTTTAACGATTTTAAAATCTTTGGTTCTAGTCCGGAAGCACAAATTGTAATCAAAAATAAAAAAGCAACTATTTTCCCAATTGCGGGTACTTTCAGACGAACAGGCGACGATGAAAAAGATGCCGTTTTGGCGCAAAAATTACTCGACGATCCCAAAGAAAATGCGGAGCATGTGATGTTGGTAGATTTGGCACGAAACGATTTAAGTAGAGATTGTAAAGGCGTAACTGTTGAGAAATATAGAGAGGTACAATTTTACTCCCACGTAATACATTTGGTATCGCAAGTATCTGGTAATTTGCAAAGTAACAAAAATACCATTCGTTTGGTGGCAGATACTTTTCCGGCAGGAACATTAAGCGGCGCACCCAAACATAAAGCAGTGGAATTAATTAATCAATACGAAAAAAATCAGCGTTCCATGTACGGTGGCGCTATTGGATATTTAGGTTTTAACGGCGATTTTAATCATGCCATAATCATACGTTCGTTTTTAAGTAAAAACAACGAATTGTTTTACCAAGCCGGTGCAGGCGTGGTAAATCAGTCTAACGATGAAAGCGAAAAACAAGAAGTGTTTAACAAATTAGCTGCATTGCATAAAGCATTAAATTTTGCAGAAGAAATATAGGGATTATGATGAAAATATTGGTAGTAGATAATTACGATTCGTTTGTATATAATTTGGTGCATTACATCGATCAGTTGGGCGATTACGATATTACGGTGTTGCGTAACGACGAAATTAAGCTGGAGGACGTTGCAAAATATGATCGTATTTTACTTTCGCCCGGACCCGGTATTCCGGTGGAGGCTGGGATAATGATGGATTTAATTAAACAATACATTCATCAAAAACCAATTTTAGGGGTTTGTTTAGGACATCAAGCAATTGCCGAAGCTATGGGGGGCGAGTTGGAAAACCGCAAAGATGTGTTACACGGTATTGCGCACGATTTAATTGTTACCGAGCCCAACGATGCTTTATACAAAAACTTACCACAACGCTTTAAAATTGGCAGATACCACTCTTGGCAGGTAAAAAAGGAAAGTATTGCCGATAAATTTACCATTACTGGGATAGATGATGCTGGCGATGTTTTAAGTTATAAACTAAACAATTACCCAGTGTATGGGGTGCAATATCATCCCGAATCTGTTTTAACCGAAAATGGTTTGCAAATTATTCAAAACTGGTTAAATTCTTAAAAAATATCATGCAAGAATATATAAAAAAATTAGCCAATCAGGAAATTTTAGGTAGCGAGGAAGCTAAAAAAGCCTTGTTAACTATTGGAAAAGGCGAAAGTAACGATAGTTTAACTACGGCATTTATCATGGCGTATGTGCTACGCGCTATTACTCCCGAGGAATTAGAAGGCTTTAGAAATGCGATGTTGGAGTTGTGTGTGCCTATTCATTTGGGTATCGATAATCATATAGATTTATGTGGTACAGGGGGCGATGGTAAAAATACTTTTAACATTTCTACTTGTTCTTCTTTTGTAGTGGCGGCTTACGGAATTCCGGTTACCAAACACGGTAATTATGGGGTTTCCTCGGCGGTGGGTTCTTCTAATGTAATGGAGTTTTTGGGTTATCAATTTTCTAATTCTCAGGAGCAATTAAAAAAGGAATTGGAGGAATGCAACATTACCTTTTTACACGCACCTTTGTTTCATCCTGCCATGAAACACGTAGCGCCTATTCGCAAAAATTTGGGTATCAAAACCTTTTTTAATTTACTAGGTCCATTATCCAACCCTGCACAACCTACGTATCAGTTTACCGGAGTGTATCACCCAGATATTTTGCCTTTGTACAACTATGTTTTAAGCAAAAACACTAAAAATCATAACATTGTACACGCGGTGGATGTGTTTGATGAAGTTTCCTTAACTTGTCCGTTTTACCTCGTGGGTAAAATGCACAACGAGTTAATCCATCCGCAGGATTTAAATTTACCGCAAGTGGCACTTTCTAAAATCTCGGGCGGAAACGATTTACAAACTTCTGGCGAAATTTTAGTAAACATTTTACAAGGAAAAGGTACAAAGGAGCAAAACAATGTGGTGGCTGTAAATGCCGGAATTGCCATACACACCGCTACCAATTTATCTTTAAACCAAAGTATTCAGGAGGCTTTAGAAATTATACAAAGTGGCAAAGCTTATCAAAATTTACAAAATTTAATTCGTTGTAATCAGCAATAATATGATTAATATTTTAAATAAAATTGTGGCTACCAAAAAAAACGAAGTTGCTTTTAACCAAAAAGCAAAACCTTTGGATATGTTGCAAAATCAGAGTTTATATCACCGTACTTGTTACAATTTCGAGGAATTTATCGTGCAAAAATCGGGTGTAATTGCCGAGTTTAAACGTAAATCGCCTTCTAAAGGAACTATAAATGCCAATGTAAAAGTGCAGGATGTGGCTTTGGGTTATCAAAATGCGGGTGCCTCTGCACTATCGGTTTTAACGGATACCAACTATTTTGGCGGAACTTTAAACGATTTGTTGTTGGCGCGCCAAACGGTTCAATTGCCTATTTTGCGTAAGGATTTTATGATTGATACCTATCAAATTACCGAGGCGAAGGCTTATGGGGCGGATGTAATTTTATTAATTGCGGCGTGTTTATCGGTACAGCAAACGCAGGATTTGGCGGCTTTTGCAAAATCTATTGGTTTAAATGTTTTTTTAGAAATCCATACCGAGGAGGAATTGGCGCATTTTAATAGTAATATTGATGTGGTGGGGATTAATAACCGCAATTTAAAAACTTTTAAAGTGGATATCGAAAACAGCATTCGTTTATGCCAAATGTTGCCTAACGAAAAAATTAAGGTAGCGGAGAGTGGAATTGACAATCCCGAGTTGGTTAAACAGTTAAAAACACAGGGTTTTAAGGGTTTTTTGATTGGCGAAAATTTTATGAAAACCGAAAATCCTGGCGATAGTTGTACAAAATTTATTCAGTCTATTTAAATGCAAATAAAGGTTTGTGGGTTAAAATACCCCGAAAATATTAGTGATATTTTAGAAACGAATGTGGATTATTTAGGTATGATTTTTCATCCTCAATCGGCTCGTTTCGTAAGTAGCGCAAACAATTACAAAAACATTCCCAACGCTAAAAAAGTGGGGGTTTTTGTAAATAAATCGGCAGATGAAATTATTAATTTCCACAAGGATTATCAGTTTAATACGGTACAATTACACGGTAACGAAAACAACGATTTGGTGATCGAGCTTAAAAATAAGGGTTTAAATGTTTGGAAGGCTTTTGGGGTGGATATTCACTTTAATTTTGATATTTTAAACAATTTTCCCGATGTGGATGCTTTTCTTTTCGATACTTTTACAACCCAACACGGGGGCTCGGGGAAAAAGTTCGATTGGCAAATTTTAAAGGGTAAAACCTTTGCCAAAAACTTTTGGTTAAGTGGCGGTATTTCCTTGGAGGATGCGGAGGAATTACAAAATTTTTATCATCCCAATTGTATTGGTTTGGATATCAACAGTAAATTTGAGTTGGAACCGGGCTTAAAGGATGTGCAAAAAATTAAGGAGTTTAAACAAAAAATAAATCAATCTTTAAATAGCTAAATTATGGCAAAGTATACTATAGATGCAAATGGTTTTTATGGGGAATTTGGTGGTGCTTACATCCCAGAGATGTTATACCCTAATGTGGAGGAGTTGCAACAAAAATACATGGAAATTATTTATGATCCTGAGTTTCAAAAGGAGTTTCAGGATTTGCTAAAAAATTATGTAGGGCGCCCTACGCCTTTGTATTTGGCTAAAAGGTTAAGTGCTAAATATGGCGGAAAAATTTATTTAAAAAGGGAGGATTTATGCCATACTGGGGCGCATAAAATTAATAATACTATCGGACAGGTTTTACTGGCGAAACGTTTAAATAAAACGCGAATTATTGCGGAAACGGGTGCAGGGCAACATGGTGTGGCTACGGCTACGGTTTGTGCTTTAATGGGCTTGGAGTGTATTGTGTACATGGGTGCGGTGGATATCGAGCGCCAAGCGCCTAATGTGCAACGTATGAAAATGTTGGGTGCTAAGGTGGTTGCGGCGGAATCGGGCAGTAAAACGTTAAAAGATGCTACCAACGAGGCTATTCGCGATTGGATTAACAATCCGGAAAATACGCATTATATCATTGGCTCAGTAGTGGGCCCGCATCCTTACCCAGATATGGTGGCGCGTTTACAAAGTGTTATTAGCGAGGAAATTAAGGCGCAGTTACTGGAAAAAGAAGGTAGGGATTATCCGGATAAAGTAATTGCTTGTGTGGGTGGCGGCAGCAATGCTGCGGGTGCTTTTTATCATTTTTTGGACGATGAACGTGTGGAGTTAATTGCGGCGGAAGCGGCTGGTTTGGGCGAAAAAACGGATAAAACTGCGGCTACTACTTTTAAGGGTAAACCGGGTATTTTGCATGCTAGTAAAAGTTTGGTGATGCAAACGGAGGACGGACAAGTAATTGAGCCGCATTCCATTTCGGCTGGATTAGATTATCCGGGTATCGGACCCATGCACGCCAATTTATTTAAAACCGGCAGAGGGCATTTCCATTACATCACAGATGAGGACGCATTAAGATTTACCTTGGAAGTTTCCCGACTAGAAGGCATCATCCCCGCCCTAGAAACCGCCCATGCTTTCGCAGTGCTAGAAAAAATAAAAATCCAACCCGATGATATAATTGTAGTAAACCTCTCCGGACGAGGCGACAAAGATTTAGGTACTTTGATGAAGTATATTCAGTTGTAAAAATTGTATTTTAAAAGAACCTAACGATTTTTAAAATTTACATTGGTTAATGACTTAAATTTAGATTAAAAAGCTTTTAATTTACTAAACTATTAAAAGCATTTTAATCTTTACACAATATCATTTACTTCATATAATCCTGCCAAGTTACTAAAACGTATTTTTCCAAATTATTTTCCATTCGTTTTAAAAATCCGTATTCGTAACAAAATAAATAAACATCGCCTTTTTGGTTTTTCCAATAGTGAGTAAAGTAATTAGGATTAAAACCTTCTTTAAGTAATTCTTCGGCTCTAACAGTTGCTTTTCCTGCTTTGTTGTAAGCTTTTAAAATTTTCCTATTGGTTTTAAGTTGCTTATCTACTTTTAGATAAAAATTGCTTTGATTTTCTTTTTCGTTTTTATAATGATAAGCGCTTTTGCAATAATTATCACAGTAAATTTTGTCGCTTCTACCCTGCAATATTGTACCGCAATTTTTACATTTATTTTCCATATCCGTATATTATACGACTAATATACGTATAATATACGGTTAATTGATTGTTGATTTTTAAAATTGCATCAAAAAAATACTTATGCAAGCTTCAAAAATTATACACAAAGGCGAAAATCGTATCAAGTTGGATTTTCCTAAAAACGCCACAATTCAACAACAACTTAAATTGATTAAGGATGTAAAATGGAGCAAAACACAACACGCTTGGCATATTCCTTATAATAAAGAAGCTTTTAACGAACTTAAAATTTTATTTCCTAAAGTACAGGTAATAATAAATAAGCAAACACAAAAAACTAATGTAATAGAGGATAAAAAAACTATTAGCGTAGCTTCAAAACCGCTAAATCAAACCAATTCCATTAATTACTTCCCCAAGGATGATTCGTGCAATATATTGTATTACAGTATGCAAGTTTTATTGTTTATGAAGCCAAATACTGTTATTATAAAACAATTACAAAACATAAAAGGCATTTATTTCGATAAAGATAAAAAAGCATGGCGATTACCTAATAAAGAAAGTAACATCCTAATTATCCAACAATTATTTAATCAAAAAGTACACTTTATAAATTCACCCCGTAGGTTAACAACCAACGGAGTAAATCAACCAACAACAAATCATCATCAAATTACCCATCCCAACACTATTAAAATAGTTATAACTACCTATCAAAACTTTCAAGTATTTTTTAAATATAACCTAAATGTTTATCAGTTTATTAAAAATATTAAGGGCGCAAAATGGAATGTAAATCAAAAAATATGGATAGTACCACATACCGAAGAAAACTTACATCTTATCCAAAATTATTGCTCCCAAAACAATTTTAGATTAGAAAAATCTTCTCAAAAAGAAAAACAACTTGTACCTAAAAGTAATCAAATCCATAACTTCCCATTACCACCAGAGTATCTTCAAAAACTGGAATTGGTAAGGTACAGCCCACAAACCATTAAAACTTACACCAGCATATTTTTGGATTTCATCAACTTTACTAAAGAGACTAATTATACCGAAATAACTGAAGAACAAATAAATAATTACTTAATGCATTTGGTAAAACGCAATGTTTCTGCCTCTTACCAAAATCAAGCTATAAATGCAATTCACCCCGTAGGATTTAAAAAATAAAAAATATGTTTTACTATGTATATGTATTATTAAGTAAGAAAGATAATCAATTTTATACTGGTTATACTTCTAATTTAAAAAATAGATTAAAACTTCATCAAGATGGCAAAGTTAAATCTACTCAAAATCGTTTACCTTTAGAATTAATCTATTTTGAAGGGTGCATTAATCAACAAGATGCCACTAGAAGAGAAAAATACTTAAAATCAGGAAATGGAAAAATTTATCTTAAAAATAGATTAAGTTTTTTCTTTAATCCAACGGGGTAAAATTTTATTTTGAGAAAGTTTTAGGACAACAACGTAAGTATTACCAAATCGATCGCCCTTTTCAAGATAAAAAACTACCCTCGGTTTTAAGTATCGAGGAAGTAAAATCTATTATTGAGAGTATAGATAATTTAAAACACAAGTGCATTATTCAACTAATTTACTCAGCAGGGTTAAGGATTAGCGAATTAACTAACCTGAAAATTAAAGATATAGATAAAAACAGAAAACAAATTTTTGTTAGAGGTGGAAAGGGTAAAAAAGACCGGCAAACAGTACTATCCGAAAAAATATTAGAACAACTTCGTAAATATTACATACAATACCAACCCAAAGAATATCTCTTCGAGGGGCAACTCGGAGGTGCTTATAGTGAAAGAAGTATTCAACAAATATT
>JACCEB010054113.1_pt1 | contig 10291 bp, 7 predicted proteins | sample 7454761 | NCBI WGS metagenome assembly JACCEB01 (sample SAMN15323454, study PRJNA562643) | freshwater metagenome | isolation source: river surface water | place: USA:Blue River Watershed | collected 2017-08-18 | reverse complement strand
ATGCAATAAGGGCAAAGGAAATCTTCAGGTTAACTAACTCAGCAATAAATCCTATCAACGGCGGTCCTACTAAAAATCCAAAAAAGGAAAGCGTAGAAACCAGGGCTAAGGCCACGCTTGGACTATACAACTTGGATCTTCCAGCGATTCCGTAGGATACAGGTACGATGGAGGCCACTCCAAAGCCCACCAGCAAAAATCCAATTGCTGCCGTGTAAAGGTTCGGAAGAAGTACGGCCAACATCAAACCTAAAAAAATCAAAATTCCGCTCACCTGAAGTATGGGCAACTTTCCATAGCGGTTGGTTGCCTTATCGGTGATAAATCTTCCGGATGCCATGGCTCCCATAAAACAAACGTAGCCTACAGCAACTAGAGCAGGCTCCACCTCCACAACTTTTTTGAAATACACCCCACTCCAATCAAACATGCAGCCCTCAGCCATCATCCCAAGAAATGCGATAAGCCCTACCCTTAATAGCAATTGATCTGGCTTTTTGAGTACCAATCCTCCTGACTCAGCATCTTCCCGCTTGTCTTTGATCACATATTTTTGAGAAAATAGGATCATCACCACAGAAATCAGGGCAACCACAGCATAGTGAGCAGCAGGAGAAAATTGGAGGAAAATCATTCCTGCACCAATTCCTGCACCCGTAAATCCTGCCATACTCCAAAGCCCATGAAACGATGCCAAAATACTTTTACCCAACTGATCTTCTAGACCCAGTGCTTGGGTGTTTAAGGAAATATTCATGATGTTTCCTAGAAGCCCAAAGCTGACCAAAATAGGTGCAATGAGCCAAGTACTGGGAGCTAATCCAATTAAAGGAAGGGTCAAAGCATAAGCAAAACTGCAAATCAAAATCACAATTCGACTCCCGTATTGGTGTACGGACCATCCCGCAATAGGCAAACCCAGCATCGACCCGATGGGAAGGCAAAGCAACAAGGTACCTAGTTCTCCTTCTGAAAGTTGGAACTTGGCCTGTATATCAGGGATACGGGCAGCCCAACTTGCGAAGCAAATGCCCATAAAGAAAAACATTGCCCCAAGAGCAATTCGACGTTTGGAAAGGTAATTCATGTATCGTCAATCCTGAAAAACAGCGCTAAGGTACAGAGAAAGCAAAAGAAAATGTAGGCTATCCTCAAGATGCCCAAAACTATTCCGGTTTTGGTCGTGTTAACCAAAAAAGAAGAAAATGGAATTTATTATTGTGGGGGTTATCATCGCAACCATCATTGTTTTTATTCGATTCATTATCAAAAAAGTATTTGACTAAAAAATGCCACCCTTTTTCAAAGGAGGCATTTTAGGCTTTCAAACTTTTTAATCGAATTTTTTAATTCGGGAAATACTTCTCGAATCTCCCATATACCCAAGTTCCTGCCAATGCGGAGAGCAATGTAATCAACACGACGGTGTAACCACTTCCAATCTGAGCAAACAAGGGTCCTGGGCATGCACCCGTGATGGCCCATCCCAGCCCAAAAATAAAACCACCTATAAGTTGTCCCTTTTTAAAGCCTTTGGTTGGAATATGGATCGTTTCACCTTGAATCGATTTGATGTTCAAACGCTTGATCAACTGTATAGAAATAATACCAGTGACTATAGCAGAGCCAATAACTCCATACATGTGAAAAGATTGGAGTCGAAACATTTCTTGGATACGGAACCAAGAGATAATCTCTGCCTTCACAAAGACAATCCCAAAAACCACCCCAACCAGTACATATTTCAACAAGGCCAAGCCTTTATCCTGAGTTTGGCTCAAATTGGGGGCTACGCAATTTGGATCTGAAGCTGAATCCTTTTTTGTTTGATTTGTTGACATGAGTTCCAGCGTGTTTAAAATCCTACTAATTTCATTAAAGGCTCAAGCAAAACGTGAGTCATGAAAAACCCACCAAGCATGAAAAAGATGGTTGCCACCAGGGAAGGCCATTGCAAGGAACTGATTCCCATGATGGAGTGACCGGAGGTACAACCTCCTGCATAGCGTGTCCCAAAGCCAACAAGAAAGCCGCCGATAACAAAGAATAAAACACCCTTGCCAGTGAAGAGATTGTCCCAATTGAAAATTTCTGCAGGCATTAAATCCGTGAAATCAGTAATTCCTAAGGCAGTCAAATCTGCTTGAGTGGCTTGGGAAATCACCATAGTTTCTGGATTGGCAAGGAAATTCACCGCTATAAAGCCTCCTATGGCTGTTCCTAATACAAAAAGAAGGTTCCAAATTTCTTTCTTCCAATTGTAGGTAAAGAAAGGAATTCCTGCAGGAATGCAAGCCGCGCAGATGTGGCGCAAGGACGAAGAAATCCCAAAAGTCTTGTTACCAAGTATCAGTAATGCGGGAACAGTGAGCCCAATCATGGGTCCTGCCACATACCAGGGCCAAGGTTTAGATACCCATTCAATAAATTGATTCATAAGTACTTACTACAATTAAGTTAAAATCTATTTGAAGCACATTTGTTGAACTTAAAGTAAGGTGCTAGGACAAACGTAAGTAGAAACGGCTAGTTTACCAGATTCCTTGATGGCCTTGAATCCTCCAGCTACATCAATTAAGTGATCATAGCCTCTAGCCTTCAAGGTGGAAACAAAAACCATAGAACGGTAGCCCCCAGCACAATGCACATAGTAAGTTTTGTTTTTATCTATATTCAGCATGCTCTCATTGATGTAATCTAAGGGGGTATTTTCAGCTTCATTCAAATGTTCGGATAAGTATTCAGAATTTTTGCGGACATCCAGAACATGAATTTCAGGATCTCTTTCTTTGATCTTCACCAATTCCTCTACGGTAATTGACATGATCGTATCTACTTCTTTACCCTCATTTTTCCAAGATTTGAATCCTCCTGCAAGGTAACCAATGGAATAATCGTACCCTACACGAGCCAACCGAGTGATCACTTCTTCTTCTCTACCCTCCTCTGCCACAACCAAAATCTCCTGCTTCAAATCTGGAATCATCGCACCCACCCAGACCGCAAAGCTTCCATCAATTCCGATGTTGATGGAGTTCGGAATAAATCCTTTCGCAAATTCTTGTGCATTGCGGGTATCTAATATCAAGGCTGAAGTTTCATTGGCTGCGGCCTCAAATTCTGCTGGAGTCAAAGGTCTCACGCCTCTTTCCAAAACTTCGTCAATGCTATCATAGCCCTGGATATTCATCTTCACGTTTTGTGGGAAGTAGGCAGGAGGTGGGGTCAGCCCAGTCAAAACTTCCTTAATAAATGCTTCCTTGGTCATGGGTTGAAGTGCATAGTTGACCTTCTTTTGGTTGCCAAGGGTATCGGAAGTTTCCTTGCTCATGTTCTTTCCACAAGCAGAACCTGATCCGTGTGCCGGATATACAATCAAATCATCTGCAAGAGGCAATAGCTTATTTCTCAATGAGTCATACAAGTAGCCAGCAAGCATTTCTTGGGTAAGGTCTTTTATGACTTTCTGTGCTAAGTCTGGACGGCCCACGTCCCCGATAAAAAGAGTATCTCCCGTAAATATCGCTTCTTCTTTTCCTTCTTCGTTTGTCAACAAGTAACAAACAGACTCCAGGGTATGACCAGGTGTGTGGATGACTTTGATTTTGGATTTACCTAGCGTAAATACCTGATTGTCTTCTGCTATAATAGCATCAAAGCCCAACTTCATTCCCGTTGGGCCATAGACAATTTTGGCACCCGTCTTGGCAGCCAAGTCCTTGTGACCTGACACAAAATCTGCATGAAAGTGAGTTTCAAATACATATTTGATTTTCGCATTTCTACGCGCCGCTTTTTCAATGTAAGGTTGCACTTCGCGAAGTGGGTCAATTATAGCCGCCTCGCCATCTGATTCAAGGTAGTAGGCACCTTGTGCCAGACATCCGGTGTAGATTTGTTCAATTTTCATAGGATCGTAAATACGAAATTTCTAAATATTACGGTAAAAGTAGAAAGAAAGATAACTAGGCTGTATGACTTTTGTCAAATTGGAATTAGGCTTTTGCAAGAACTTTGTTTTCAATAATTTGAATCAGTTGGTGGGAAGGAACTACCCCTGATTGCCGCCAAACTACTTCTCCTTTTGAAAAAAGGACTAGCGTAGGCACCCCTCTTACTTGAAATCTGCTTGCTGCAAGTGGATTTTTATCTACATCCACTTTAAGGATTTTTACTTTACCTCCCAATTGCTTAGCCACATCTTCCAAAATGGGTTGCATCATTTTGCAAGGTCCACACCATTCGGCAAAGAAATCAACCAATACCGGGGTATCCCCTTCGATTAGTTCTTGAAATGATTTGGATTTTGGAAGCATGGTGAAGTAGTTTTCAATTTACCTGTCAAAGTTACCACGGATATTAGATTACATACGGTAATATTTGTCACAAGTCTAACCTGGAATGATTTTGAATGGTTAAAAATTTCAAAAATTCCCGAGTTGGTCTAAAATTTCATAGTTTCGTAGCTCTAATTGACCGAATTAATGCTCACTTACAAGCAAATCAATAACCTTACTGGCTGGCTAGTATTCGCCATTTCTACGCTCGTTTACGTCCTTACCGTTGAGCAAACGGCTAGTTTTTGGGATCCAGGAGAGTTCGTTGCCGTTTCCTACAAATTGCAAGTTCCCCATCCTCCAGGAGCTCCTTTTATGCTGTTGGTTTACCGAATGTTTGGCTTTCTGGCTTTCGGTGACCCCTTTCAGGTGGCCTATTGGATGAATATTGGGAGTGCGCTTTTCTCAGGATTTACGATCCTATTCCTATTCTGGTCGATTACATTAATGGGCAAGCGCCTCTTTTCGGTAGTGGAAGGAGAAGAAACAAAGGGACAAACGATCGCTTTGATGGGAGCAGGAATAGTGGGTGCCTTGGTATACACCTTCTCAGATAGTTTCTGGTTTTCTGCAGTGGAAGCGGAAGTGTATGCCATGTCTTCCTTCTTTACTGCCATTGTGATTTGGGCATTTTTAAAATGGGACGTTATCAAAGACCCCAAAGAAGAGAACAGATGGCTGGTGTTTATTGCCTATTTGGTAGGCCTTTCCATCGGAGTTCACTTACTCAACTTGGTCACACTCCCAGCACTCGCTTTGATTTATTACTTTAAAAAGTACCCCAACCCTAACCTGAAAGGCGCAATATTCGCCATGTTCTTGGGGGGGATCGCTTTGATCATCATCAATAATTTCATCATCCCTGGGCTCCCAAGCTTGGCTGGTTCTATGGAAATCTGGATGGTGAATTCCTTGGGCCTACCCTTTGGATCAGGAATCGTATTTTTTCTATTTTTGTTTATTTTTATTTTAGTTTTTGGATTAATCGAATCTTATAAAAAGGAATCTAAATCAATAAAAATAATTGTTAGATTATTAGCTAATTTTTTAACAGTTCTTCTTTGGCTGTTTCAATATTTTTGGCTGCTTAGATTTTTTATTTGGTTGTTTAATAAACTTGGTTTTAAATTAACCTTACCCATTAATAAAGAGCTTTCTTTCCATAAAATTGCACAAATTCATACAATCCTGCTTTGTTTAACATTCATTTTGATCGGGTATGGAAGCTATGCTTTGATTGTGGTGCGAGCAAATCAAGATCCGGTCATCAATGAAAATGCACCTAAGGACATTATCAGTTATGTTTCCTACTTAAAGCGCGAGCAATACGGCTACAGACCTCTCCTACATGGTCAATACTTCACAGCCACTTTGGTGGATCAAGAAGAAGGAGAACCCATTTACATGAAGGGGAAAAATTCCTATGAGATTGTAGACTATGACTTAAAGAATACCTATGACCCTGAAAAAACAACCATTTTACCTCGTATTTATTCTACCCAAGAAAGTCACAAGCGAATATACCGAGCTAAACTTGGCTTAAAAGAAGGGCAAGAACCCACTTTTGGAGACAACCTGTATTTCATGTTTAGTCACCAGCTGGGCCACATGTACTGGCGCTACTTCCTATGGAACTTTTCAGGACGAGAAAGTGACTTCTCGGATGCAAATTGGCTAGGACTCGGAGATGCTCTTTCAGACAAGTATCCAGATTACATTAAAGAGAATAAAGCCCACAACAACTACCTCATGCTTCCTTTGATCTTGGGTTTGGTAGGCTTTTTCTTCCAGGCAAAGAAAGATCAGAAGTACTTCTATGTAAACCTCATGCTCTTTTTGATGATGGGCGTGGTGCTGGTACTCTACCTCAACTCCCCTCCCATCGAACCTCGGGAACGTGATTACATCTACGTGGGTAGCTTTTATGCATTTGCCATATGGATTGGGTTAGGGGCCTTAGCCCTAGCACATGGACTCAACAAATTCACCAAAAATCTCAGTACTGCTGGATTGGCCGCTACCCTGCTGACCCTTCCAATTGCTGGCTTGATGGCTTCCGAAAACTGGGACGATCACAATCGAAAAGGAAGGTATTTTTCGGTGGATGCGGCACGCAATTTCCTAGCTTCCTGTGCACCAAATGCCATTTTATTCACTGGAGGTGACAACGACACCTTCCCACTTTGGTATGTTCAGGAAGTAGAAAACTTCCGTACAGATGTTCGAGTGGTGGTATTGAGTTACTTCGATACGGATTGGTATGTGGAGCAGATGACACGAGACGTCAATGAATCAAAAGCACTACCTTTTTCTCTTGAACCACAGCGGTATCAAAAAGGTACCAATGACGTGCTTTATGTCATGGAAAAAGAAGGACTGAATGCTATTTCTGCCCGTGAGTACCTCAACTTAATTAATAGCGGGTCCGAATTGCTTCAAATGAAAACCTCAGGAAAAACCGTGATCAACATGGTGCCTTCCCGAAATTTGATCTTAGAGGTGGACAGCAGTTTCTTGGCAAATGACGAAATCGTACCAGCAAAATTTAAGGATCTATTTGCGCCTCAGATGAACCTACAAGTGAGTGGAAACTACGTCACCAAAGGAACTTTGATGCTTTTAGATTTGATTGTAAGCAACAATTGGGAAAGACCCATTTACTTCAACAACACTTCCCTATCGACTATTGGACTCAATATCAATGAGCACGTAGTCATGGAAGGCTTGACCTATCGCTTGCTTCCAATTCGTAAGCCCGATTCCCTTCGAGAGGAATTGGTGAATACCGATTTGGCACTAAAGAACTACATGGAAAACTTTGCCTTCAGAGGCATGAATGACCCCAATGTATACTTGGATGAAGAGTACCGAAGATTTACCTCAAACCATCGAAGTGCACTCAATTCCATTGCCTTGGCACTCCTAGACGAAAATCGAATAGAAGATGCAGCTAAGCTTCTCAATTTTGGATTAACCATCATTCCAGACAAAGCCGTGCCTTACGATTTGAGCAGTGGGCAATCTGTTCCCTTGTTTTTTGAGGTGGGTGAGGATGAAAAAGCCTTGGAGATTGTAGATAAAATCTCGAAGCGATCCTTGGATATGATTGAATTCTACAGCAAAAATGAATTGGGTTACGACAGGGACTTGCTCATGTCAATTGAGATGATCAAGTATTTTATTCCACTTTTGGAAGAACGTGGCTACCAAGAAAAATCCCAAGAACTGAAGAAACGATTGGAAAGCCTTATTGGCAAAGAAAGTGAGGAACCTAGTTCTCTTAGAAGAAGGTAATTAAACAAAAAGGGTCCAAGGCTCATTTAATTAAACTTCAACCCTATTTTCTTTGCCTCATAGTCCTGAAGTGAGATTTTAAAAAAAGGCCAGCAGAACTAATTCTACTGGCCTTTTTATTGGATTTTATTTTTGATAGCAGCTATCTCACCAATTAAGATAGGGATAAATTTTGAAGTTTAAGGTAAGTGAGCAGTGGACCGTGGGCAGTCGTCTATCGACTATTTTTCCTCCTTCCAAAGGATATAAAACAGATCGAGCCCATCCCTAGGATCCTCGACCACCAAGTAGTCTTCATGTGAAATCTCTACCACAGAAGATCCTTGTGAACGATGCAAGCGATTCCGATTGATGCGATTTAAGAATTCGTAAGGCCATCTCAAAACTGAATTAGGCAATTTATGTTGAAGGTCTAGCACATCAAAGCGCATGATTTTTTGTACAGACTTGCGGTTGGCTTCGTGATAGGTCCAAACTTTGTCGTTTCCTCCGATCCCTTTGGCTTCAATGCGATCAAAAATTGGTTTGGCCAAGTCGATCAGTTGCTGAGGTACATATTCACGCTCATGCCAAGGATTGCGAGAAAGCGTGTGGGTATTGTTTGGGGTAGAAATAATCGCTTTTCCACCTGGCTTCAGCATTCTATAGATTTCTTGGAGAAAAAGTCGATCGTTAGCGATATGTTCGATCACTTGAAAACTCACAATGGTATCGTAAGTATTGTCAGCAATTCCTTCAAAGGGAGGGATCACTGCTTGTTTGAATTCAACGCCTGGGTATTTGTTTTGCAGAGTCTGAATTACTTCACCAATTTTATCCAAACCCAAATACTGTTCGGCATGAGGCAATAATTCCTCCACTCCTCTGCCTTCACCACAGCCGATCTCCAGCAAATTTCCAGAGATCCAAGGCTTGGCAGCAATATAGGCTTTCAATAATCGTTGATGAATGGGATTGTCACTTATCAACTTATCTGAAGCAATTTCCGTTGTATAGGTAGCCATTAGAAATTTTAGTATTTTGGCAAAAGTAAGGCTAATTTTTAAAACCTGAGAACTAATCCAAATGAATCAAAAGTACATCAAGCTGCTGCCTTTATTCTTCGTTTTTACAGCCTTTACCTTCACTGCTTTTGCTCAAAACACCCTGAGCACCACAGATCAGGCGCTTCGCTATTCCTTGTATGCTCGATTGGGACTAAAAATCATCCCGATTAAGCTTTCAGAAAGCAGCTATAAACTCCACTTTGTAGTCGAGAAAATAGAAGAAAATGCCAATTTAGACACCTATCAATTCAGTTACCTGGTTTTAAGTTCTTACGATCAAGAAATTGAAGAAGCAAAAAAAATTAAACTCAGTGCTATTGATTTGGTAACCTCCACCGAACGGCATTGGCTATTTGAAAAAACGATACAGATTCCCCAAAATCAGGAAAAAGCTATCGCCTTTTTTGAAGTCCTAGATAGCAGACAAAAAGATGTCTACACCAGCCATGTCGATTTGAAAAGCCCCTTTGTATTTGACCAACCCAACTTTGGTTTTTATTTCGCAAATGAGGTTCCTTTTGATCAAAACTACCTGACGCAAGGTCAATCCTTACTATTCAAAACCAGTAAAGGCCCTTCCCTATTTTCCTACTTTTATCCTAGCCCTTTTGCCGTTCCTTTCCCTCCAATGGAAACCCGCTTAGCAGAGGTTCCCAAGGAAGTGGCTTTAGAAAACCGAGGAGATTTTTTAGCTAACATTCCTAAAGCCCTCAATGATGAAGGGTATTATTTTTTTCAATCCGACAGCAATGCACAAACGGGATTACTCCTTCGGACAGTTCACGATGCCTTTCCAAAAGTGAAAGATTGGAATGAAATGGTGGACATGGTCACCTACATTTCCACGAAAAAGGAGCACGAAACTCTTCTACTTGCTCAGGACAAAAAGAAGGCCTTGGATGCCTATTGGTACAACTTGACTCGAAATGAAGAAGCTGCGAAGGACTTGATTCGAAATTATTTCAAAATGGTGGAGTTTGCCAACATTCTATTTACCGACTTCAAAGAGGGATGGAAAACAGACCGGGGCATGGTATACATTGTGATGGGCCCTCCGCAGGAAGTGAATTTTTATGAGGATAGAGAGGTTTGGTCTTATGCGGGCATAGACGACACTTCCAAAATTAGGTTTACCTTTACGCGGGTTAAAACTATTCTTAGCCCACATTTCTATACCCTAAACCGATCAAGAGCCTACCAGCCGATTTGGTTTAAAAACATTTCACAATGGAGAAGCGGAAGGATGGCTTTCTAATCGATAAAGGAGCCTTCGATAAAGATTTTATTTTTGGAACCCGAGCAGTGATGGAATCCATCCACGCCGGTAAAGAAATCGACAAAATACTCGTTCAAAAAGAGCTTAATAACGACCTAATCAAGGAATTACTACAGCTTTGCAAGGCAGAACATATCCCAGTGGTACGGGTACCGGATGCAAAACTGAATCGAATTACACGGAAAAATCACCAAGGGGTAATTGCGCAGATGTCCACCATCGCCTATGCCTCACTGGACAACGTAATTGATCAATGCTATGCCGTAGGTAAGGCTCCCCTGATTTTGGTTTTGGATCACTTGACCGATGTACGGAATTTTGGTGCCATCGCTAGAACT
>JACCEB011477596.1_pt1 | contig 10292 bp, 5 predicted proteins | sample 7454761 | NCBI WGS metagenome assembly JACCEB01 (sample SAMN15323454, study PRJNA562643) | freshwater metagenome | isolation source: river surface water | place: USA:Blue River Watershed | collected 2017-08-18 | reverse complement strand
GGGGAGGGGAGAGGGGAGGCAGAGGGGGGGAAATTTATTTGGTTTCTTTTGTTCGTGCCTACATGGCTTCGTGTGCAAAGTCGCGGAATGGAAAATCGAGGTGGTGGCCCGATTCGTGGGCGAGGTGTAGAGGAGGTGGCGACGGAAATCGTGGATTGCGCGTTCCGAATTCATCGGGATTTAGGACCAGGTTTACTTGAATCTGTGTACGAAACTGTTCTTTCGAAACTTCTTGAGGACAGGGGGTTGACGGTTCAGCGGCAGCACCCAGTAAGTATTTTTTACGAAGGCCGAACGTTTCGGGAAGGCTTTCGCGCGGACCTCATTGTGAACCGAGCCGTGTTAATCGAACTGAAATCGGTGGAGGCTCTGGCGCCGGTTCATTACAAGCAAACCCTCACCTACCTCCGATTGCTCCAACTGCCCCTTGGGTTTTTGATCAACTTTGGTGCGCCCACTTTGCGAGAGGGTTGTAGGCGGATTGTGAACGGGCAGCCAAATCTCATCCGGCCTGATTCGGCTTGAACCACTGCGGTCATCCCCTTTCCCGACCTTCACAACGAGGCCTCGTTCTCCACTCACACCCCATCACCCGCACGGTCCTTGTTAGTCTCTTCGTACGGTTGCGACGATTCACCGTCAAAAAGCGCAAACACTTCGTTCCTTGGCAGGTCGTCTCCAGATGACAGGATAAAGTCCTGCAGCCAAACCGATCTTTTCTCTTCTCTCCCATGAACGTTAAAACCCTTGTGCTCGTGATGATGAGCGCACTCGCGACGACCTCAGAGTCGGGTGCCATAGAAGGTAAAGTGCAGTTTAATCGGGATGTTCGCCCGATTCTTTCGGACACATGTTTCCATTGTCATGGGCCTGACGAAAAAGAGCGCAAAGCGGGTCTGCGTTTGGACGTTCGGGATGACGCGCTGAAGGCCGCGAAATCCGGTGCGGCGGCGATTGTTCCAGGACATCCCGAAAAGAGCGAGTTGGTGGCGAGAATCTTTGCGACAGATGGGGATGATTTGATGCCACCGGCCAAGCTTCATAAGCCGCTGACCTCTGCGCAGAAGGAGGTGCTAAAGCGGTGGATTTCGGAAGGTGCGGAGTATCAGGGGCATTGGGCGTTTATTAAGCCGGTGAGAGTAGAGCCGCCGGTGAAGACGACAAACCCCATCGATGGGTTTGTTCGGAGTCGTCTGGCGGCAGCTGGATTGAAGCCTGCGGGCGAGGCTTCACGCGAGTCGTTGATTCGGCGGGTGACGCTCGATTTGACTGGGTTGCCTCCGACGACAGCGGAGGTGGATGCGTTTTTGAACGACGCGGGACAGGGTGCTTATGAGCGGGTGGTTGATCGATTGTTAGCGTCGCCGCGTTACGGGGAGAACATGGCGGCCCCGTGGATGGATTTAGCGCGGTACGCGGATAGCAATGGATTTCAAAGTGATACGAGCCGTGAGATGTGGCACTGGCGGGACTGGCTCATTGGAGCGTTCAATCGAAATCTGCCGTTTGATCAGTTTACGGTTGAGCAGTTGGCGGGGGATTTGATTCCCGAAGCGAAACCAGATCAGGTGCTTGCGACGGGGTTCAATCGCAACCATCGGTTGAACGGCGAAGGTGGGCGCATTCAGGAGGAGTGGTTTGCCGAGACGGTGATTGATCGTGTTGAAACGACGGGGTTGACGTGGATGGCGTTGACGTTGAACTGCTGTCGTTGTCACGACCACAAGTACGATCCGATCAGTCAGAAGGAGTTTTATCAGCTGTTTGCGTACTTTAACTCGTGCGAAGAGACTGGGGTTTTGGGTGAGTTCGGTGGATCGGGTGCGACGCGAAAGGGGGGCAACACGCGGCCGGTCATTTTCCTTCCGACAGAGGACGACAAAGCTCGGATTGGGGCTTTGGAGACGCAGATTGCCGCGGCTCAAAAAGCGATGGATGAGGGGCGTAAGGGTTTGGGTGCGGCGGTTGCGGAGTGGGAGAAGGGGTTTGCTGCAGCGGCGGCAGGTCTTGAATCGCCGTGGAAGTTGGTGGAGCAAGCGTCGGCGCGGAGCTTCGGCGGGGCAGCACTGACGGTGCAACCGGATGGGAGCTTTTTGGCGTCTGGAAAAAACGCGCCGTCGGACACGTACGAGGTGGTGTTCAAGCTGGGGGCGGGTGCGTTTACGGGATTGATGCTCGAGGTTTTTCCGGATGCGTCTTTGCCGAATCAGAGTTTGGGCCGAGGGAGCAACGGCAACTTTGTTTTGACGGGTGTGGAGGTGGATCTTCGGTTGCCGGGCGTGGAAGAGGTTCGTTCGGTTGGTCTGACGCGTGCGGAGGCGGATTTTGAGCAGAAAGGGTATGAGGTAGCGAAGATTGTTGAGTCGCAGGCGAAAGTGGAGAAGGGGCGCCGTGCGAAGCAGCAGGGAGCAGCGAAGGCGGGATGGGCGGTCGAAGGAAACGCGGCGGACAAACGTGTGGCTCGCAAAGCGTTATTTATTTGCGAGCCGACGGATCTTCCTGAAGGTGGTCAGGTTACGGTGCGTTTGCTGCACCGGTCTCCCTTTGGGGACCACAATATGGGGAGGTTCCGCATTCAAGTGACCGGTCAACCGCCTGCGACGGTGAGGTTGCAGGGGGGCGGGGTGCCGGCGGCGCTGCGTGCGGCGCTTGCGGTGGAGCCTGGAAAGCGAAACGCGGCTCAACGAAAGGAGGTTGAGTCGTTCTACCTTGCGAATGTGGATAATCCGGTGAAGCGGAATGAGGTGCTGTTGGCTGAGTTGCGCAAAAAGCTGACGCTGGCGGTGGACGGGCAGCCAAATGCGATGGTGATGAAAGAGGCGGCACAGTCGCGAGCGGCGTTTGTGCTGAAGCGAGGCGAGTACGATAAGCCGGGCGACGAGGTGGAGCGCGCTTTGCCGGCGGTGTTACCACGTCTTCCCGAGGGTGCGCCCAACAACCGGCTTGGCTTTGCGAAGTGGTTGGTTTCGGGCGAGCATCCGTTGACGGCGCGGGTCTGGGTAAATCGCGCGTGGGAACGCTTTTTTGGAACGGGCATTGTCAAAACCACGGAAAACTTTGGATCTCAGGCGGAGTGGCCGTCGCATCCGGAGTTATTGGACTGGCTTGCGACGGAGTTTGTTCGAGTTGGTTGGGACATGAAGGCCATGCAGCGGTTGATGGTTACGAGTGAGACGTACCGGCAGTCCGCGCAGGTGACGTCGGAGCATTTGATGAAAGATCCGGAGAATCGCTTGTTGGCGCGCATGCCACGGCTTCGTCTTTCGGCGGAGGGAGTACGTGATCAGGCGTTGGCGCTGAGCGGTTTGTTGGTGGAGAAAGTGGGTGGGCCGAGTGTGCATCCGTACATGCCTGAGGCGGTGTGGGATGAGACGAGCAAGTACGGGAACATGCGAAACTACAAGCCTGACACTGGTGAAAACTTGTATCGCAGAACGCTTTACACTATTTGGAAGCGGACTGCAGCACCTCCGTCGATGTTGCTGTTCGACAGTCCGAACCGGGAGATTTGCACGGTGAAGCGGAGTCGATCGAATACGCCGACGCAGGCGTTGGCGTTATTGAACGAGGTGACGTATGTCGAAGCGGCTCGGAAGTTGGCGGAGGCGATGATGACGGAGGGGGGGGCCACGCCGGCTGAGCGGGTGGATTGGGCATTCCGTCGTGTGGTGGGGCGTGCCCCTGACGCATTTGAGCGGGAGTCGCTGACGAAGCGCTTGCTGGCGCGGCTAGAGAAGATGCGGGGTGAAGCGGCGAAAGCGTTGCAGTTGGTTGCGGTTGGTGAATCGAAGCCGTCGGATCAATTGCGTGCGGAGGAACTGGCGGCCTACACGGTGACCGCGAATGTTCTATTGAATCTTGATGAAACCGTAACTCGTCCTTAAGCCATGAACTGCAACGACTACGAATTTTTAATGTTGGATGCCGCCGCGCGGCGCGAGGTGAGTCGCCGCACTTTTCTTCGAAACTCGGGAGGAGGGATTGGGCTGGCTGCGTTGGGTGGTCTTTTGGGGGTGGGAGCGCAGGGCGCTGCGACGAGGCTGCCAGGGTTCCCTCATCACCCACCGCGCGCGAAGCGGATTATTTACCTTTTTCAGAGTGGAGCGCCGTCGCAGATGGATTTGTTTGATCCGAAGCCTGAGATGCAGGCGCAACGCGGGAAGGATTTGCCGGAATCGATTCGGAAGGGGCAGCGTCTGACGACGATGACGTCGTGGCAAAAAAACTTTCCGATTGCGCCGAGTCTTTTCAAGTTTGCGCAGCACGGTCAGTCGGGGGCGTGGTTTAGCGAGGTGATGCCGCACATGGCGGGAATGGCCGACGAGTGGTGCGTGGTTCGTTCGATGCATACGGAGGCCATCAACCACGATCCTGCGATTACGTTTATGCAGACGGGTTCGCAGTTGGCGGGGCGTCCAAGCATTGGAGCGTGGATGGCGTATGGGTTGGGAAGTGAGAACGCGGATCTTCCTTCGTATGTTGTGTTAACTAGCTTTGGGACGGGGCGTCGGGATGACCAGCCGCTGTACGATCGGTTGTGGAGTGCGGGTTTTTTGCCGGCGAAGTATCAGGGGGTAAAGTTTCGGAATAAGGGTGAACCTGTGCTGTACCTTGGCAATCCGCCGGGGATGGATCGCGAGATGCGGCGTGACTCGTTGGATGAGCTTGCGGAGTTGAACCGGCACCGACATGCGGCGGTAGGAGATCCTGAGATTCAGACGCGGATTGCGCAGTATGAGCTGGCGTTTCGGATGCAGACGAGTGTGCCGGATTTGACGGATATTTCGAAAGAGCCGGAGAGCGTGTTAGAGAGTTACGGGCCGGAGGTGCGCACACCGGGGACGTATGCGTCCAACTGTCTTTTGGCTAGAAGGTTAGCGGAGCGCGACGTGCGCTTCATTCAGTTGTTTCATATGGGTTGGGATCATCATGGAGGGTTGCCGCCGGCGGTGCGGGGTCAGTGCAAGGACACGGATCAACCGACGGCCGCGTTGATTCGCGATTTGAAGCAGCGCGGCTTATTGGATGAGACGTTGATTGTTTGGGGAGGGGAATTTGGTCGAACGATTTATTCGCAAGGTGCGATTACTGAGACGAGTTATGGACGCGATCATCATCCGCGTTGTTTCACGGTGTTGATGGCTGGAGCGGGGGTGAAGAAGGGGATGACGTATGGGGCGACGGATGATTTTTGTTACAACATCACGGAGAACCCTGTGCATGTTCACGATTTGAACGCGACCATTATGCAACTGATGGGGGTGGACCATACGCGACTGACCTATCGGTATCAGGGCCGTGATTTTCGGCTGACTGACATCCATGGAAATGTGGTGAAGGATATTGTCGCTTAGTGGCTGTGGCTGAACGGTGAACGGGCGTCCTCTGAGCGGGGTTCAGAGGACGAAGATTGAAAGGTGAGGGACGGTGGGGTTGAGTGGTGCTCTTATGCGTCACGACGGCCGATTGTCAGATCAACTCCGCGAACTTTCTTTCACGCCTGGGATTGCCCCTCACGCAACGGGGTCAGTGCTGGTGGCCACAGGCAACACGCGGGTGATTTGCAGTGCCATGATTGAGGAATCGGTTCCTCGTTGGATGAAGGAGCAATCGGTTACGGGGGGGTGGCTGACGGCGGAGTACTCGATGCTTCCGTATTCAACGCATGACCGGAAGCAACGGGATAGCACGCGGGGGAAGCAAGATGGCCGGAGCGTTGAGATTCAACGGTTGATTGGGCGGTCGTTGCGTGCGGTTATTGATTTGGAGAAGCTGGGGCAACGCACGCTCTGGGTGGATTGTGATGTGTTGCAGGCGGATGGCGGGACGCGGACTGCGTCTATCACGGGCGGATGCGTTGCGGCTTTATTGGCGTGTCGTTCCTTGATGGAGTCAGGCAAGCTTAAGGCGTTGCCGTTGAAGGAAATGGTGGCGGCGGTTAGTGTTGGGGTAGTGAAGGGCGAGGTATTGTTGGATTTAGATTACGTTGAGGACAAAGATGCTGAGGTGGATTTGAACTTGGTGATGACGGAGTCAGGGCGTTTTGTGGAGGTGCAGGGGTCGGGTGAGGAGTCGACGTTTACGAGAGCGCAGCTTGATGCGATGTTGGAGGTGGGTGGAGCGGGGATTCGCCAGATGATTACTGCGCAGCGGAAGGCGGTTTGGGGTTAGGGGCGAGCAGCGCGGTGGGGGAGAAACTTGCATGGACGAGGCGAAACTGGTGCGCGAGGACGTGGCGGGTGGCCTGCGAAAGGGTCGCGGTCCACTCTGGGTGCTCTTGTTCGCTTTCCTAGCGGGTGTAAGTGCTTTGGCGGGATTGATTTTGGGGTGGCATGATCGTACAGCCGAGACGGTGGGGCGGATTGTGTGGGAGGAGACGGGGGTTCGTCCGGACGTGGTTCGGAAGGGGGCGCGGTCGTCCGTGTCAGAGCGTTTCGCTCCGACGGGCGGTATGTCTCAAAGGGTTGAAGGGCTGAAAGTGGCTCGCGCGACGATTTATCTGACCGATCACCGCGTGATGGTGAAGGTTGCGGTGGAGGGGGATGTGGCGCGCATCGATGCCCTGCTTGGAATCATCCAGGAACGGGTGAGAACCATCCGAGTGGTGGAGGTGTCACGAGAGTGAGGAGGCGGATGGGTTGCTAGGGAGCGGCGGGATGGGGCAACGCGTTGCAGAGCGCAAATGCTTTAAGCGCCTGAGCTGTAGCGATGTAAGTTATGTAGTGGTAGTTGCCTCGGTACAGTGAGTGCATCCACCAGCGGCCGGTCTGGCGTTGTTCGTTGCGTAACCAGTTGAGCGCACGAATGATTCGTGGGTCTGATGTGGGCACCTCAGATTGTCGAAGCAGGATAACGGCGAGAGCTGTCATGTAGGGGTCGCTGCTTGGTTCAGCGGCGTCGGGAAGATGGTTGATGAGGTTGGTTACCTTTTCGCTCATTTTGAAATGCCAAGCCTCGACAGGGGACATGTCTCGCGTGCTCCATCCGCCGTCCGAGTGCTGTTTTGAGCTAAGAAGAGCCATCGCTTCCGTTTTTTGGGATGCAGAGACGGTCTCCGGAAAATAGGAAGCGAGTTGAAGGCGGAGAACCCGATCGAAATCGTTTTTAGGTTCAGCGTTTTTCAACCATTGCTTAAGCAGCGTGACCTTTTGGTGGAGGGCTGGATCTTTTAGTGACTCAAGCCATCCGGGCGCCGAAGTGACTGCGCGTGCGGCTTGGAGAGTCAGTTCGAAGTCTGTGGTGATGTGGGGGATTTCGACCTCGCCGTAGCTCACAAATGCGCCATTACTCGACTGTCTCTCGAACATGTCTCGCAAAGAGCGGTCGGTGTGGTCGGAGAGAGCCTTGTTCACATGGCGATCCCATTCCGCCAACCCGAGAGAGCGCCAGACACTGGTCCAGGATCCGGGATAGTATCGGTGCCCGTCTTTCTCCACTTCCGCTTGAGCGCCTGGTTTGGCGGGCACCCCTTTCACAAAGTCCGCCAAGATTTCGTTCGAGGGTCGGCCAAGAACGGACGACAGGGCGGGACGTTCGCTCAGGTAGGGGCCTGTCGTGTGGCAGTTCACGCAGTTTTTTTCACGCACCCAGCTCAGGGCACCATCCTCCAAATACTGAGAGGCCGCCCGAATGGAGTCGGGACCGAACGAGGTTGCTTTTGGTTCATCTGCCGTTGGGATCGAAACGCGAATGTTCCCTGACTCGTATTGAAGCTCTGGCTTCGCGGAGGCGATGAGCGGCAAAAAAGCAAACAACAGAAGAGTGGTTCTCATGGTGCTGGAGGCAGGGGAGTTCTCTTGCAGGGTGCGTACCGCGAGTTGCGGCGCTTCGATGAGTTACCGGAGGCTTTTGAGGTAGGCGAATAAGTCTTGGAGCATTCCTTCGGGCAAACCGTCAATCAACCCATCTGGCATCAATGATTTACGGGACGCAGTATGCTTTTTGACGTCAGCTCGGGCTATTTGCCGATCTGCTCCTCCGACGGGGCGCAGGGTGAGTGCTGAGGGTGTCTCTCCCAACAGTCGACCGGTTAGGATTTCGCCGGATCGAAGCTCGACGGTGTTCACGTAATAGCCGCTTTCCACCGCGGCGTTTGGGGTGAGGAGGTTATGGAGGAGGGCTTCGATGCCCATGGCACCGGCTCCCGAAAGGTCGGGTCCGATTTGACCGCCCGCGCCCTGCACCTGATGGCAGGTCGCGCAGACGCCTGAAAACAGCGCGCGCCCTTTTTCCTTGTCGCCTTTTTCCAAAGACACGAGCGCCTTCATGCGGGTGAACTTTTCTTCAAGGCTCTTTGTTTGCTCCGGCGTGAGCAGTTCGGGGTAATCGCGGGTCCAGCTCAGCACGGCTTTGCCGACGGTCTGGGGCCATGCTTCCCCCGCGAACCGGTGCGTGAGGCCTTCTGGTTTTGAGCTGGAGAGATTTGCAAGGTAGGAGCCTCGGATTTCTTCTGCTGATCGCGCGCGATTCCAGACCCGCACCTCTTGATAACGGACGGTGCCTGACACGACATTTCCGTCGCCGATGGAGAGAGCTCCGAGAGCATCGGTGAGCGGCTTTTTACCGACCGCGTCCAGTTCACCGTTCATGTAAAGTTTGAGCGCGCCGGATGCGTCGCGGGTGAGAGCCACGTGCGTCCAGTTTTCGGGTTTGGTGGCGGTCTTGGCCTCGATGACATCGCCGACTCCGGGGCCTGCCCAGAGGCGGAAGCGACCGGCGAAAAAGTTCATATCGGCTCCGCCGCGACGGCCGAACAAGTGATGTTGGTTGCCGACTTTTCCGGAGAGCCAGACCCAGCCTTCAGCGGTGAACGGTCCGTCGAACGGAGCGTTGGCTTTTGCGTAGGATCGGTCACGGCTTTCCGTGATGGAGAGGACTCCTTGGAGCAGCCCTTTGAGGCCCTTGGCATATTCGAGCACGGAGGGATCGTCTTTCAAAAGCGCGAGGATTTTGTCGAGCGCACCTCCGTCGAGATCGTCCGCCGGAATGGTGCCCGACTTCGCGGCATCGATGACGAGTTTGGCTGTGCCTTTGGTTCCTGCGAGTCGGTCGAGCACGAGCTTTTTGGTGCCGCTTGGGAGGCCGCCCCATTGTCCGACGAGGGCCTTGAAGGCCTCGCTGGTGCCCGCAGCGGAGAGCGTTGTGGCGGCGGCGCGGGCGACGGTGGCGTCGGCGTGCGTGAGGTAGGATTGGAGGAGTGCGGTGTCCTTGGTCCCGACGGATTCGAGCGCCTCGATGAGAGCGGCGGTGTCTGCTTGAGGCGCGGTTTTGAGGGCAGCCTTGAGCGTGGGTTCGAGCGCGGGGAGTCGATAGGCGCGCGCGAGCTGAATGGCGGCGTTTGGCGGGATTGTACTGCCTGCGCTTGCGACGCTTTGGTCGAGGAGCGTGCGGGTTGCGGGCATGCTTTGAAGATCAGCAGCGGGCGTGATTGCGGCGATAGCGGCCAAGGTGGGAACGGTCTGCTCTGGATTGTTCAGGAGTTTGCCGAGTGCGAGGCGGACGGCCTCCGATCCCGAGGCAGCGATGAGAATGGCGGCTTCCTCAGCGGCGAGCGGTCGCTTCATTGAAGGGAGTGTTTTGACCAACTGCTCTGCGGCCCGGTCTTGTGGGAGAGCGAGCAGTCCAAAGGTCCGTGCTGCGGCATCTACGTTGGGGCGGCTGATGGTTTCGGCGAGAAGGACAGGATCTTTCTCTAGCGTCCAGCGCGCGAGGTAGCGCAGAAAAGCCGAGTCGTAAGTCGCTCGGGGTGAATGACTGGCGATATTTTTGCCTACGTCGAGGGTGAGCTCGACTTGTTTGGGCGTGGTTTGCGGGCGGTGGATGAGGCCGTCGAGAACGCCTACTTTCGTGCGAAAGTCTGCTTGAGAGAGGCTTGCTGTGACGAGTTGGTCGGCGGCGTTGGCAGCGAGTTTTGGTGTGGCGAGACGTGCGACTTCGGCGCGAATGGCGGAGGGTTGGCTCGGGGTCGCTAGCGCGAGCGCGAGTTCTTGATCGAGGGCGTTAAGACCGTCGAGAGCCCAGATGGCGCCGACACGCGCGCCAGGGCGGGCAGAACCGTCCGCCGCAAGATGTTTAAGGGCAGGGACGACCGACGTATCCTTTCGATCAACGATTTCACCCCACGCGAGAGAGGCGACTCGGGCGTTTGGTGCGTCCAGTTGGGAGACGAGTTCCTTGGCTGCGAGTTTTGTGAGGTCGACGGGAGCGGAGTGGGATTGAGAGGTGTGACGAATGCGCCAAATACGGCCTCGGGTCTTGTCGCGGTCGGGATGGCTTCGGGGAACTTCGTTATG
>JACCEB010810636.1_pt1 | contig 10293 bp, 10 predicted proteins | sample 7454761 | NCBI WGS metagenome assembly JACCEB01 (sample SAMN15323454, study PRJNA562643) | freshwater metagenome | isolation source: river surface water | place: USA:Blue River Watershed | collected 2017-08-18 | reverse complement strand
GGTGTGTCATGGCAGCACACCTTCGCGGTTACGCAAGGCGATGACACGTGTGAAGACTCGCCGCAAGCGCCCATCAGTCACCAGTGCTTCATCGAGACAGCCTTTGCTTTTTGTTGAAGTGGATATCGGACTGTGGATGACAAAGAGGCTGGCCATGCGCAGGCACACCTCGATGGCCATCACGTGAGACATGTCGGTCACTTGGTCGGCGCTGAGCCACTGCAAGGTTTGGTTCGCAGGGTTGGCTTGCGCGTAGCGCACTTGGAAATCTTCCACACCTTCGGCCAAGGCTTGGTAGGTGCTGTTGCTCAAGTTGAGGTCTTTGCAAGTCAACTCTTTGTGGGTGTTGAGTTTGAAGTCGTTGCGTACCGTGCTGTGCGTGCTGGCGCTGTTGCCTTGGCAATCCACTGCGTCCAAGGCATGCCAGTGACCGAGGGCCACGCTCTCAATGGTTTTGCTGCTGTTGATGCCAGACAAAGCAGCTTGCCCAATATCTTCAGACGGGGATATGCGCACGGTGTCGTTGGGTGCTGCCTCAAGGTAGCTCCCGCCAAGCAGTTGGGCTTGTTCACGCAGGTTGCGCAGGGCGACGCGTGCGTTGGCATGCAGGGCGTCCGCGGCAGCCATCGCGGTCCAACTCTGCTGGCTCACGCCATAGACCGTGTTGGCCGCCGCAATGATCAGCAAAACCAGCGTGAGGCCGATCAGCAATTCGGGCAAGGTGTGGCCTTGCATGCGCGTGGCAGCGTGGGGACGGCGCTGTGGGGTCATCGGTCGGGACGAAAGAAGAGGCGCCAACAACTCATCTGTGCTGGGCAGGTGGGGGTGCCGGCGGAGGTGTCGGTGCGGTAGCTCTCGGTTGCGTCTCGCCATGCCACCACGATGCCCCACCAGCCGGGTGCTTTGGTCAGTGGGAACACGGCGACATCCCCCTCGGGCAGTTGGGTGTCTAGGCTGTGTTGCAGTTGCGACAAATCCCATGCTGCGAGTTCACTGCGCTGGCAAGGTGTGGCGGCACAGTCGCGCGCGAGCGACGTGGCATGGGCGCCCCAGCTTTTGGCGTACCCTGGGCGCTGCGTTGCGTTGAGACGCATACGCTCAGCCAAGTCCTCGGCAATGCCTGAGGCGACGGAGCGCATCAGTTGTTGCCGCTGCGAGGCCAGTGCTTGTTGATGCATCCATAGCAGTCCGAGCAAGCCAAACGCCAAAATGACCAAGGCCACCAGGGCTTCGAGCAGCGCCAAGCCTCGGTGTGCGGTCAACTGCATGTGTCTCCCGCTTGCCAGCGCACGCGGCTGGCGCTGTTGAGGCACAACGTCATGGCAACGAGGGGCGCGCTTTGCCGTGACTGAATCACCCAGCGCTCACCGACGGTGCCTAAGTCGCCGCGAGGGCTGATGTCAAAGGGCACTGATTTGCCAAATGTGACGGTGAGGGGGGTATCCAACGCGCTGGTTTGCAGCACGGTTTTGCTGGCTTTGAGGCTCAGCTGCCAGCCGCAGCTCCAGTCGCTCTCGGCAGTGCTTCTCCATGTGCAGCTAGACAAGCGTGACAACTGCAAGGCTTCGCCGATTTGCAGCGCGCGGCGACGGGCGCTCTGCAAATCGTGGAACAATTGGTCGCGTGTGGCATCGACCCGACGCGCTTCTTGAAAGCGTTGCCAATGCGGCGTGGCAAAGGCGGCCAAACTGCCGATCAGTGCCAAACACACCAGCAATTCGACGAGGCTGAAGCCACGCGCAGCGGCGGGAGATGATGAAAAAAAACCTAGCGTTTGCATGCCGCAAATGCTAGGTGGGCGACACTTTTCAGCGCGGGGTCGTGACTCGAAAAATGACAGACCTGTGCGTTACTTGCGGACTTCGTCCACCAAGCTCTTGAAGTCGTCGATGTCCTCGAAGCTGCGGTACACGCTGGCAAATCGGATGTAGGCCACTTTGTCGAGCTTCTTGAGCTCGCGCATCACCAATTCACCAATGCGGGTGGAGGGCACTTCGCGTTGCCCGAGGGCCAACAGCTTTTCTTCGATGCGCTCAATCGCGTTGTCCACTTGCTCGGTGCTTACCGGGCGTTTGCGCAAAGCCAAGCCCATGGATTCCAACAGCTTTTGACGCTTGTACTCAATCCGGCGACCGTCTTTTTTGACGATGTTCGGAAAGCTCACATCGGGACGCTCGTAGGTGGTGTAACGCTTCTCACACGCCCCGCATTGGCGGCGACGGCGAATGGAGTCGCCATCCTCCGACATGCGGGTTTCAACCACTTGGGTTTCCAAGTGACCACAGAAGGGACACTTCATGTGCTGCGGTGTTTACTTGTACACAGGGAACTTGGCCGTCAGCGCATGCACCTTGGCACGCACGGCCGCGATGTTGGCTTCGTCGTGTGGGTTGTCCAACACGTCGGCAATCAGGTTCGCGGTGATGCGCGCTTCTTCGTCCTTGAAACCACGGGTCGTCATGGCGGGAGTGCCAATGCGCACGCCGCTGGTGACGAAAGGTTTCTCTGGGTCGTTCGGAATGGCGTTCTTGTTGATCGTCATGTGGGCGGCACCCAATGCGGCTTCGGCTTCTTTGCCGGTGATCTTCTTGGAACGCAAGTCGACCAACATCACGTGGCTTTGGGTGCCACCGCTGACGATGCGCAGACCGCGTGCCGTCAACGTTTCGGCGACGATCTTGGCGTTCTTCACCACTTGCGCTTGGTAGTCCTTGAACTCAGGTTGCAGCGCTTCTTTGAAGGCCACCGCCTTGGCCGCGATGACGTGCATCAACGGGCCGCCTTGCAGGCCAGGGAAGATGGCGCTGTTGATGGCTTTTTCGTGTTCGGCCTTCATTAAGATGATGCCGCCACGGGGGCCGCGCAAGCTCTTGTGCGTGGTCGAGGTGACCACATCGGCGTGAGGCACGGGGTTGGGGTATTGGCCGGCTGCAATCAAACCCGCGTAGTGGGCCATGTCGACCATGAAAATGGCGCCAACTTCTTTTGCCACTTTGGCGAAGCGGGCCCAGTCGATGTGCAAGCTGTAAGCCGAAGCGCCAGCAATGATCAATTTGGGTTTGGTTTCGCGGGCCTTGGCTTCCATGGCGTCGTAGTCAATGGCTTCTTTGGCGTCCAAGCCATACGAGACCACGTTGAACCACTTGCCCGAAATGTTCAGAGGCATGCCGTGCGTCAGGTGGCCCCCTTCGGCCAAGCTCATGCCCATGATGGTGTCGCCGGGCTTCAAAAACGCCAAAAACACCGCTTCGTTGGCCGATGCGCCGCAGTGCGGCTGCACGTTGGCGGCTTCAGCACCAAAGATTTGCTTTAAGCGGTCAATCGCCAATTGCTCAGCCACATCCACGTGTTCGCAACCGCCGTAGTAGCGCTTGCCCGGATAGCCTTCGGCGTATTTGTTGGTCAGTTGGCTGCCTTGCGCCGCCATCACGGCAGGAGAAGCGTAGTTTTCGCTGGCAATCAGCTCAATGTGGTGCTCTTGGCGCGCGTTTTCGGCTTGGATGGCCGCGAAGATTTCGGGATCGGTTTGTTCAATCAGCTTGTTGCGGTGGTACATGGCAGTCCTTCAAATGATGGAGCCTTGGGGCAAGACGCGTCAAAACGTCTGCTGCAAGGGCTGCCCAGGCGAACGGCTCAAAACCCGTTTCTGGCCTTAGGTCCAGATCTGGGCTGTGCGCTTCCCAGTGGTTTGGGGGCAGCCCAAGAGCCGCCGCGCTCCACGTCAGAGTGATTCCGTCTTGATTTCAAAGAGGAAACTCCTATCGCCAGTCGCGCACAGCCCAAGTGTATCGCAGCGCTCAGGCTCCCCGGCGGGGCAGGTCTATGGCGATAAAGACGGCTTTGAAGGCTCAGCGGGCCGGTGCCGGGAGCTTGGACGAATTGGAAACTGCAGAAGGCGGCGAAGCAGGCGCGGTGAGGGAGAGCAATTGTTGTTGCTCGGCCAAAACGCGTTCGACATAAGGGCTGTCGCTTGGTTGCCCTGAAGCCGCACCATAAAGCGCCAAAGCTTCTTCGAGTGTGTCGGTTTGCTGCACCAAGGCCTGCAAATGCCTCACCCCAATGCGCAGGTTGGTCAAGGGGTCGAGTGCTGCAAAGGGTCCGCCGTGTTGGGCCAAGGTGTCGGCGTGGGCCTGAACTTCGATTTGCATCAGCCCCACCGCCCCTTGGCTGCCCGCCGTGAAGGGGTTGAAGCGGGACTCGACCGCCATCAAGGCCAAGATCAAGGTGGGCGGCAATTGGGTTTTTTCGCCCAATGTCCACGCTTCAGATACCATCGCCGCCAAGGGTTCGGGGCCCACTCGGTATTTGCGGCTCAGCCAACGCGTCACGCTCAATTGTTCGGGGGTGAGGTTTTTCAGGTCTTGCGTGGTGGTCCGTTGCGCAGCGTCGCTGGGCTCGGGGTTGTCCAAGCTGTCGACTTGCCGAATTTGCAGCCAGCCCAACAAGACCTCGCTGACCTGGCTTTGCAGATGGGGGCGTGCCAAAAATGCCAGAAAAAACAACACAACCGCCAAGCCCAGCAAAGCCATGCCATGGCGGGTGATTTCTAAAAAACCTTCCCGGACATCGAAGATGGCCGTTCGCAGACCCCTAACCCATGGAGCCTGGTTCCACTGCGCTTTCATGGCGTTTCCTTGCAGAGCCAACAGATGGCGGTTGAGTGGGAGGGAGGGGTGAAGCCCATCGGCTTTGCGGCGGTGCAGAAGTTGTGCTTGGCATTGCAGTCCGCCTCAAAATGAGTTTGATCTTGATTTTAAAAACAGGAAATACCCGGTCAAGTCTATGGATGTGATTCTATGTGTCGGATGGCTATATAGAGGGGCAGGACCCGGTTGGGCCGCAGAGAATGACTTTGATTGCGTGTGGCAAGGCGGGCGGGGGCAAATCCCGGCGAAAATAGCGGTTTTCGTTGGCCGCCCGCGTCTTTCAACCTGCCTTGCTGGCGCCAACACCGATGCCTGATTGGGCATGAACCGAGTTTTTTAAAAGTTTTTACTGTGACTTCATCCAACAAGCCCCTTGACCTTGCCACTCTTGACGCGATCACCGGCGGGGCATTTCAAGCCGTCACATCCGCGGAGCGCAGTAACCGTCTGCGCGAATGGCTCTTGTCCGACCCTTCTGCAGAGGTGTTGGCCGAGGTGTACCGCGAAATGTCCACCCGTGACAAAGGCGCAGCCAAGTTGCTGAAAGAAAAACGCGAAGAGATCAAACGTGTGCATGGTCAAGAAGTCTTGGCCACTGATTGGGCGCAAAAGGCCGAGCACATTTTGCAAGCGCCCAGCTTGAACATTGCCGACGCGATGGCTTGGCAGCGCGATGCCGCCAAGGCCGGCGCACCTTTGTCGCGTGAACCATTGGCCGGCCTGAAGGCCCGCTTGGCCGAGGTGGTCAAAGGTGTTGAAGATTTGCAGCACCAGGTGATGGTGCAACGCGAAGCCGCCGTCTTGTTGGCGCAACGCATCGAGGTGCTGTCGACCAAGCCCATCGCAGAAGCCCAGGCCGGTTTGCCGGGCCTGCAGGGCGATGTCACACAATGGCAAGCGCAAGCACAACAGCTCTCCACCCACGCGGTTTGGCCGCACGTGGAAGCCAAATTTCCAACCCAACTTGAGGCCGCACAAAGCCAGTTGCTGGCGGTCTGGCAAGGTTTTTCTGCGGCATTGTCTTCGGCATTGCTGGCGCAGACCGATGCCACTTTGCCGATGCCTCCGGTGCCGGTGTGGGCGGACGAGATTCGGCGTTTGCGAGGCGAAGCCTTGCCTGAAGAGGCTACAGGCAGCGTTGGCGCCGCTGGGCTTGGCGTTGCTGGCGCAGGTGCAGGTGCAGGTGCAGGGGCTGGCACGGCAGGTACTGCAGGCACGGCGGCTGCCGCTAAAGAAGCCAAAGCGGCCAAACCCAAAATGGACGCCGCGCAGCGACAAGCTTTGCGCGAGCAAGCCAACCAAGCGGTGACAGAAGTCTTGGAAGCCTTGGAAAAACAAATCGCCCAAAACACCACCGACGCCGATGCCTTGGCCCGCTTGCAGGCCGCGCTGAAAAGCCACGGCAAAAACTTGGACACCGCGTTGGACGAGCGGGTGCATTTGGCCCTCACAGCGGCAGGCGATGCCGCGGGCTGGCAACGCTGGCAAGCAGACCAAGTGCGCTTGAGCCTGGTGACCCAAGCCGAGGCCTTGCTCGATGCCGAGAAAACGCCCACTTTGGGCGGGAGAAAACTGCAAGACAAGCTTCGCCAACTGCGTGAAAGCTGGAAGCAAATCGACCAAGGGGGACTGCCCAACCACGCCCTTTGGAAGCGTTTTGATGCCGCCTGCAACGAAGCCTACAAAGCCGTGGTGGCTTGGTTGGAGCAGATGAAAAAAGATTCGGCCGAGCACCGGTCGCAACGCTTGGCTTTGCTTGAAGAGGTCAAAGCCTGGACGTCTGCCCGCGCCGACAACGACGATTGGCGGGCCCATCTGCGGGCCTTGCACCAGTTTGCAGACCGCTGGCGCAATGCGGGCCACCTGAACGAAAAAGCGTTTGGTGAAATGCAGGCGCAGTGGAAAGCCGTGCTCAAAGCGGCAGCAGCCCGATTGGAAGCCGCGCAAAAAGCCAGCATTGACCGCCGCCAAGCCCTCATTCAAGAAGCGCGCGATCTGGGTGCTGCTCCTGCCTTGCGTGTGGATGCAGTCAAAGCGCTGCAACAACGCTGGCAGGCCGAGGCCCAATCGGTGCCCTTGGACCGCAAAACAGAACAAAAACTGTGGGAAGTGTTCCGCGCGCCCTTGGACGAAGCCTTCCAACGCAAAGGCAACGAGCGCCCTGCATCCGCAGCGCCCATGTCGGCGCACGACCGTGCTGTGCTCGAGGCATCGAAAAACTTGGACGCCGCCAATGCCGCAGGCGATGCGGCCAAAATTCGCGCCGCCATGACGGCACTTGAGGCCGCACTGCGGGGCCAAGCCGCGCAGGCGCAGGTCGCCGCACAGCCTGCCGCCGCCAAAGCGGCATTACCCGATGCTGAGGCTGCTGTGTTTGAGGCTTTGTCGGCGGTGGATGCGGGTGATGCCCGCCCCGCGGATGCCTCAGGTGCGGAAGCAGACGGCGCTGGAAAAACAGAAAGTGAAGGCGGCGGTGATGTCGTGGAAGGCGTGGACGGCGTGGAAGGTGTCGAAGCTTCAGCGTCCGCTGCCGCACCTTCTGCTGCTGTGTCGGCCCCTAAGCCCGCCAAGCCCGTGGTGGCGGTGCGGGGTGACGACCGACCCGGACAAAAGAAAACCGAAGCCCCCCTGGGGCGCGACGCGCGGCCCGGGGCACGGCCTGGTGACCGAAATGCACGCCCAGGCAGCGACCGAGGCCCGCGACCTGAAGGCCGTGGCCATCGTGAAGACCGAGGTCTGCGTGAAGATCGGGGCCCCCGTTTGGGCGATGCCGCTTTCCGTGCGCAGCGCGAAGCGATGGAGCGCGCCGAAATATCTTTGCGCAAATTGGCAGCGCAAGCCCATGGTGAAACGCTGACCCGTCTGCTGACCGCATGGCAAGACCGACAAGTGGACACGTTGCCATCGGCTCAAGAGTTGGGCCGTTCGGTCAACGCCACGACTCGACAAGCTTGGGTGCAAGCGCTCAGCACGCCTGCGCAATCGTCTAACGCCACGGCCTTGCTGCGCTTGGAGATGGCCGCCGAAGTGCCAACACCTGCCGACCATTTGAACGAGCGTCGTGCTTTGCAATTGCAGTTGTTGACCCAGCGCAACCAGCCCGGCCCCAGCGAGACATGGGCGCAAGATGTGTCGAAAGTGCTGTCGGGGCCGCACGACCCCACCACCGCACGCCGCTTGCAAACGGTCTTGAAAAATTTGCTGCGTTGATCCGGACCACACCGGCAGAAAAAAGGCCGCTCTTGAGCGGCCTTTTTCGTGGGCGTTGAATGTGCGGCTTCAGATCACCCGGATTTAGATCAAATTCAAGCGCTGTGCTGGGCCATCACGGTGCAGGCGGTACACCTGTGCGCGGTGGGGCGCGTGATCGAGTGACCAATCGCTCAAGACCTGTCTTTGGCCTGATCCGAGGAGGTGGGTCGCGGGTTTGTGCGTGTGGCCGTGGATGATTTCATCGGCTTGCGTGTGGTGCAACCAAAACAAGCTCATGGCCGGGTCTGCGTCGGCAAAGCTCATGCCCTCGTGTTTTTGCGACTCGCTGAGGGCGCGCAGGCTGCGCGCGAATTCTTCGCGTTCGGCCAATGGTTTGGACAAAAACGCGCGCTGCCATTCGGGGTTGCGCGCTTGCAGTCGAAATGCCTGATACGGTTTGTCGTCCAGGCAAAGCGCATCGCCATGGGTCAGCAACAGGCGTTGGGCACCCCACTCCAGCAGGGTCGGGTCGGTCAATGTCTCAACGCCCAGCGGGCCTAAATAATCCCGCCCCACCAAAAAATCTCGGTTGCCGGGCAAGAAGGCGACAAAAGCTTTTTGTGCGGTGGCTTTCAGAACCTCGGCACATTGTTGCAAAAACGGGTCTTTCGCCGCCGCATCATCGCCTACCCAAACTTCAAACAAGTCCCCCAAAATCAGCACCGCTTGCGCTGGGGTGGTGGCCATGTAGTGGCGCCATGCTTCAAAGGTGGCGATCTCGGAGCCTTGCAAATGCAAGTCCGAGATCAGGTCAACGGTTTGCCATGACGCTGGGGCCAACAGCGATCCCACCGTGGGCGCTGTGGTGCGTGGGTCAGCCGTCATGGCGTCAAGCGTGTCAGAGGGCGACCGCTTTTTCGATCACGATGTCCTCTTTGGGCACATCGCCGTGGCCACCGCGGTTGCCGGTTTTCACGCCTTCGATCTTGTCGACCACTTCGGTGCCACTCACCACTTTGCCAAACACGGCATAGCCCCAGCCCTGCATGGAAGGTGCGGTGTGGTTCAAAAAGTTGTTGTTGGCGACGTTGATGAAAAACTGAGCCGTGGCCGAGTGGGGGGCCGAAGTGCGGGCCATGGCCACGGTGTATTTGTCGTTTTTGAGGCCGTTGTTGGCTTCGTTTTCAATCGCGGCATCGGTGGGCTTTTGTGCCATGCCGGGCTCAAAGCCACCGCCCTGGGCCATAAAGCCGGGGATCACACGGTGAAAAATCGTGTTGTTGTAGTGGCCTTTGTTCACATAGGCCAAGAAATTTTCGGTCGACTTGGGTGCTTTTTCGGCATCCAGTTCGAGGGTGATCACGCCGTAATCGGTGATGTGCAGTTCAACTTTTGGGTGGCTCATGGGCTTATTTCAACAAAGTGATGGATTGGATAAGGATCGGTGTCCGTGGGACATCGGTCGGGAAAGGGCCGCCCGCACCAGTGGGGGTGGACCTGATTTTTTGGACCACATCCATGCCGGATGTGACTTTGCCAAAAACGGTGTAGCCGAACAACTGAGGCGCGTTCAGCAGTTGGGCGCGGGCTACTTTTTCGTAGACGCGGCCTTGGTACTCAAATTTGGCCACCGGGTCGCCATCTGGAATGGGCGTGGGGTCTAAAAACGCGTTGTCCACCACATTGATGAAAAACTGCGAGGTGGCTGAATGCGGGTCGTTGGTGCGCGCCATGGCCAAGGTTCCAGTGGTGTTTTTCAGGCCTGCCGCCAAAGACTGACGGCCTTCATGCTGAATCGGCGCGCGCGTTTTTTTCTCTTTGTATTGGACGTCATATCCACCCGCTTGCACCATAAAGCCCGCAATCACCCGGTGAAAAATGGTGCCGTCGTAGTGTTTGTCGTTCACGTACTGCAAAAAATTGGCCACTGTTTTGGGCGCTTTGTCGGCATAGAGTTCGGCCTCGATGTCGCCCACAGACGTGCTGATGCGGATTTTGCTGGTGGCTGGGGTTTGCGCCAAAGCCGGCAGCGTGAGCGCCACCGACAAAGCCCAAAACAGTCCCAAGGTGCGCAGGAAACGAAGACGGTGCATGAAGGCCATGGCGTGAAGAAAGAGTGTGGGGTTGAGCAGAGCTGAGGGGAGGGCGCTGGCGTCAGCAGTGGTGCGGGCTCAAGGCGCGAACGACTTCAACAACTGCTCGGCGGCCAAGCGTTTTTGGCCTGTGCGCGGTTGCATGGGCGCGGCGGTGGTGGCGTTTTGGTAAGCCTGAATGCCCAGCATGATGTACACGTCGCCCATGTTTTCAAGGGCGGTGGCGTAATCGGGCCTTGCCCGCACGGCGGCTTGCAAAGCCGTGAGGGCTTCGGCCAAGCGGCCTTGGCGGGCAAACAGGGCTGCCAAGTTGTTGTGCGGTTCAGGCAACTCTGGGAAAGACTGCGTCAGACTTTGCAGGG
>JACCEB010464201.1_pt1 | contig 10297 bp, 5 predicted proteins | sample 7454761 | NCBI WGS metagenome assembly JACCEB01 (sample SAMN15323454, study PRJNA562643) | freshwater metagenome | isolation source: river surface water | place: USA:Blue River Watershed | collected 2017-08-18 | reverse complement strand
CACGTTTAGGAACGACTAGCGTGTGGCCTTGGGTTAACGGGCGGATATCCAAAAATGCAAAGGCATGCTGCGTCTCAGCGACTTTGTAGCACGGAACTTCTCCGCGAATGATTCGGGTAAAAATACTAGCCATTTTCAGCGTTCTATAGTTAGTACTTCTAGCTTCATAATTCCGCTCGGAACCTGGATTTCCGCAATTTCGCCCGCAGATTTCCCAAGCAATCCTTTTCCGATGGGCGAGCTTACTGAAATTTTTCCTGACTTTAAGTCTGCCTCTTGTTCGCTCACCAGGGTGTACTTCATCGTCGCACCGTTGGCCGGGTTGCGAACGGTAACCTTCGACAAGATGAGCACCTTTGAGGTATCGAACTGTGATTCATCTACGATGCGCGCATTGGCCACCAACTCTTCCATCTTGGCAATCTTCATTTCAAGTAAGCCTTGAGCCTCCTTTGCGGCATCGTACTCGGCGTTTTCACTAAGGTCACCTTTGTCGCGCGCTTCGGCTATTTGCTCTGAAACGCGCGGACGCTCCACGCTGCGAAGGTGCTCAAGCTCTTCCTTCAACTTCTTAAAGCCCTCAGGGGTGTAGTACGAAACTGACATAATCAAACGGTGTTAAAAGCGAAGAAGACCTCCTACTGGAGGTCTCCTTGCATGAAAACTTGTGCGAATTAGAGAACAATTGCCGTGCCGACCGTATGCACGCCACCAAAAGAAGAATTGGTCATTCGGTACGCGTAGCTCAAGTCAAGCTTGCCGTCGCCCATGGGCACATTGAACGTGAAGCCTGCTGCAGGGCCACTGAAGGCCTCGTTGCGAAGCCCATCAAAGCGGTTGTCGAACTGAGCCCAGCTGGCGCGAAGCGCGAAAAGCTCTTTGTAGGCGTACTCTGCACCCACCGTGAACTGGTCCTTCTTGAACGAGTTCGAGATGAAGTTGCCCGCAAACGTCAACTTGTGGCCGGCCATCAGGGTGAAGCCCTTGCTGGCGCCGATGGATAGCTGCGTGGGAAGCTCAAAATCCTCTGAACGGTTTTGGAAGCTGTTCGTGTACGCTCCGGTGGGCACGGGAAGAACGATGCTCAATCCGTCACCGCGGTACGAAAACGAAGGACCAATGTTCCGCATCGTAATACCGAAGGCAAAATCCTTAATGTCCTTTGGCACGTACTGAACCCCGGCGTCAAAGCACACACCCGTCGCACTCAAGTTGTTGATTGTGGAATTGTACAGCTTGATGTTGACGCCACCAAAAATGCTCTGGGTGAACTTCTTGGCGTAGGCAATTCCGATGATCGTTGCCGAAGGACGGTAGGATCCAAGTCCACCATCTGGCTGATCTTCGGTCGTGACTTCAATGTCGCCGTAGTTCATGCTATTCATGTGAATACCGAGCACGCCGCCGTTGCCGGTCGGCGTGATGAGGCTTCCAGCGTTCAGTGTGATGCCGCTGCCCACGAGCCACTGCGTGTTGGCAAAACCAGCCTGGAGGCCGTCAATGCGGGCAATGCCTGCGACGTTTCCGTAGAGGCCTTCAAAACCCTTGATGTTGGCTGTGTTGCCTTCACCCCAGCCCGCCGTGCGCGCCCAAGGATTCACAAGGAGTTCTGAAGCGCCCGCAGAACCTGAACGGACCGGGTTCCCGGCAAACGCCGTAGCTGCTGAAAGCAGTGCGACTGCAACTAAAATCTTTTTCATAATCAAGTACGTCTTAGAATCCTGTTGGGTTGAACGGACGCATGGTGCCGAACCACTTCACAATGGTCTGGCCAATGCCCGGGGCATCAACGTGAATTAAGTACACTCCACTGGCGATAGGCACCTGGTAGTTGTTGGTCAAATCCCAATAAATCCAGGTATCGCTGTTGTCCTTGCGCATCGTCCGCACCAACGAACCGTCCGTAGTGTAGATTGAAATCGTACAGCGCGGAGGCAAGTTGGTAATCTTCACACGGTTGTCGTTTTGCGACGTCTCGTACTGACTTAAGCTGTAGTATGGGTTGGGAACAACGCGGACCGTCGACAAGGCGTTTTGTGCCGTAGCCGCATCACCCGTAACCGTAGCCGCATTTGCCGTGCTAAAGAGGTACTTCGGATTTCCATTATTGGAGTTATCGGTTACGTAGCGCTCGTAGGGACGTGCCATGCGAATCTTTACACGAGCTACTGACGGAAGACCGTTGGGCGACGTGCGGGGTTCGTACAAATTAGCGTCGTTGAAGCGTGGCTCCATCAGAGGAATGGACACCCACATGAGTGACTTAGTCACGCGGTTTCGGCTCAAGATGTTGCTCATGTTGCCGAAGTCAGCGTACAGCGGGTTCTTCGTTTCGTCTGAACCTGCGTAATCCAGCGGAGTACGGGTCAAACCAGCCTGAAGGTAGGGTCCTAGGATGTAGAGGTTGTGCTGTCCACCGAAGCGGTAGCCGCCCGTTACGTTGTCGGCAAGCGGAGCGCGCTCGCGGCTCGTCGGGTTGAAGAGCATGTCGTTACCGCGGTCGCCAATCATCCAGCTGTTCTCGCCAAACGCAATGTTCAAACGGGTGCCGGTTTCAAGGTCGATGGCGTAACCTGGGAACCACGACCAACCCGTGGTTGTCGTGCTGCGCACGAGTTCACCGTTGACGAGATCCCAGCCGAGGTCAGAACGAAGGCGCCACTTGCGCGTTCCGCCCGCGTTAAGCGATGCGTCGTCGCCCATCTCAAATACTGGTACACGCGTCCACTTCGAGCGGTCGTCAGTGAAGACAATGTCGACACTGTGCAGCTCGGTTGGGCTCATGCGCGCCGTGAAGGCACTCATTGAGGAGTCCGCTGGGCCCATGCCCCAGATCGTGTTGCCCGCAGCGAATCCGCGACCTAAGAAGCTGGCATAGGCGAACGGGCCCCAAGTGCCACCCAGAATCGTAGAAAAGCGCGCCTTGCTGTCGCCCGGGAAGTCCTTGTAGTAGGATCCAGGAGGCGTTGACACCTCGTTGTTACCCGCGAGAAGCCAGTTCCGTGGGCCGTAATCTGCATTGTCTGCCACACCACTCAGCCACGGCTTAGTTGGGTCTTCGTAGACAATCTCTCCGCCAAGTATACCCTGATTGCGAAGGTTATCTACGTCGTTGCCCGGTGCCTCTTGATTTCGAATGTCGATGGAAATACCGAGCTCCGGCACCAGTTGCTCGACCAGGAAGGAAATTGATCCTGCCGATGTGGCCACTACGTCTCCGTTCTCATCTTCGATACTCCAAGTTGCATTGGCGTTCGTGCCGCTAAAGGTCATCGTGTAGTTGCCCGACTTCACGCGAAGCGGATCGACCACCTTGATGTTCACTGGACCATTGCCCGCCTGGTACACGGTGTTGTCGAGGCGGAAGTTGGTAACAATTTGATCCTCTGACTCCTTGCTCAGCTCGAGCTTGGCTCCGCCATTGCCCATTCCTTCAATGCGGGTAATGATGGGGGCATCGCCGTACTTGGCATTTTGAATCGTACCGTTGTTCTCGGCATTTACTTGGTGCGGAATACCCACGTACTTCTTCACGTTGTTGCGGCCTGCCAAGTACGGACGGCGCTGTCCACCTGGCGTAAGAACCTGGTCGAACTTCTCAAATTCGTTGTAGGAGTATGCTACTACCGAGAAGTAGTACTCGCGGTGGTTGACCAGACGGCGGTCCGTTCCGGTGGCGAACGCGTCCTCGGTCACATGGAAGGACGTCTGAATACCGTTGTTGGCCGAGCGAAGCGTCATGTCTTGGGGAACCAAAAGCTCCAATTCAGGGTCTAACTCCCAGTTAATCAAACGACTCACGCCGTTTTTGATGTCGCACTGCGCAATCAAGCGTGCCTGACTCGGATCGTAGCGGTCTGCCATCGATACGTTGGCGTTCTTAAGCTGGTAGATTTGGAAGCCCTCGAATTTGTAGGTATTGTCAGGATCTTGAATCAACGGATCAATTTCTTGATAATCGAAGTTGTCATTGTTCTGGCCTTCGCGGTACGACAGCATGAGGACAACCGAGCGATCAAGCTCTTGGATTTCCATGTCGGGCGCGTCAGGACCATTCAAAATTTGGAAGCAGTTGTCGAACAGGCTTTGGGCCTTGTCGTCGGCAATGATCACGCGCTCCACAGAGAAGAGGGGGCCTGGATCGTTGGTGTTGCGCGCCCATACTGCGCCCGTGGTAATGAAGTTCAATGCGCCGGGAGCGAGTGAGAACGGACCTGCGTTGTGCAGACCGCGCTTGTCTTGGCGGTTGTCGGGAGACTCAAACCAGTTCTGGGGGGCAAGCGGAGCCGTTACACCGGTGGTGTCATAGGTGTTACCCGGGTAGGCAAAGAGCGTCGCCAAGCCGGTACCGTCCGCCGTAAAGCCGTCTCCGTTGCCAGTACAACCAGGCCCACAAGGCGTTTCCACAACCATAGGGTTGCCGTTCTTCCAGCGCGACTGCATGTAGTTGTAGAATTCAGATGCGTTGTTGGGGTTGCCCGAAAACGCTGAACCTGTGTTGTTGTAGTACATGAAGCCTGACATGATGATGCGCTCGTTCACGCCGGTAACCGGGTTTTCAGGAATACATACACCATTCTCGTCGCGAACTCCGTCGATGCAGCCGTCGCGGTCGTTGTCGCGGCCGTCGAAGTAGTCAGCAAAAGGACCTTGGAAGAAGTCGAAACCAATCGCCGGAGGATTAACCCCGTAACCAATCGGACCTTCGTCGTCAATGTCGGCATTGTACACAAAGCCGAGTCCGCGCGGAATGTCTGAACCAATGATGTCGTCGAGGTAGTTACCCAAATCCGCGTCAAACCAGGTCGAGAAGTAGGTGTTCGTCAGGCGGAACGTCGACTTGTTAATGATGCGGTAGTTGTTGAACGTCATGTTGTTGATCTCGTCGTTCGTCGCAAAAGCAAACGCTTGCGCGCGAATTTCAAAGCCCATGGCGCCAGCGTTGGTCTCCGTGTGGACGTTACCGCGGTCGTTATACACCCACCAGATGGTTTGGTCTCCATAGAGGATGTCGGTTTCCTTGAGTCGGCAGTCGTAGGCGCGGTCCAAGTCGTAGGCGGGGTAGTCTTCGTTGTAGTCGTAGCGTCCGTCGCCGTCAAGGTCGATGAACGGGGCCAGCGTGTAGGGAAGCTCACCTTCCACTCCGTGAGCTGGCCAGTTCTTGATAATGTCGGGGATGCTGCCCTCGTAGCCGGGGTATTTGGCGGCCACGTCGCAGTCAGGATCGTTTTTGCAAAGCAGCCATCCGCGGTGCATCTCCACTTGCTCGCGCGTGATGATCCAGTGGCGGTCGTACTTGTCACATACCTCTTTGGTCACCGACGCAAGTCCATCGGTCGAAAGCGGACCCGGCCAAAAATCGTTACCGCGCGAACGGTAGGTCATGGCCGCCAGCTTGAGCTGGTTACCCTCGTCCAGACCGCCAAGCCACAGCGAGCCCGCAAACATGGAGTGGCGGTTGCTTCCTTTGGGCACTTCGTAGCGGGCTACGTTGAGGTCCCACCACATGTCGCCGCCACCGAGAATCGTTGCGCGAACGTTGTTGATATTCAAGTCGGACTGAGCACGTGAGGGCTGGCAGAGTTCCTCTACCGTTTTGTTGGAACGGGTCGTCTTGCCCGAAGTCGTACCCACGTCTTCACGGGCCATTGCCGTGAATCCGAGGACTGAAGCAGCGAAAAGAAAGAGATGCTTGTTCATAACTAACATTATACGGTATTACAGACCCAGACGAACGCCCAAGCGAAGCAGGCGGGGAGTCGAGAAGTTGGTGGGGTTAACCATGCGCATGGTGTACAAATCCGAGAACGCTTGAGCGTTGGCGGTAAAGGCAATTGCCTGCTGGCCTTGAGGCGAAGAAAGGTATCCGTCGTCGTCAGGCGAACCAGTGTACGGGTAAATGCCAAGCACGTTGGCAGCATTGAGCACGTTCAGCACTTGGAGGTACACTTCAAAGTTGTTCTTGCCTTTGTTGTAGTACCAAACCTTGTTGGCTGTCATGTCCACGCGGAACTGCCATGGCAGGCGTGAACCGTTGAGCAGGCCAACCACGGGAGTCGCAGACTCCGTAATCGAGTATGCGCGAACGCGGCGAGAATACGGAAAGCCTGAACCGGCCGTCGCCAGCATATTGACACCGGCATTCTCAAACACCTTCACTTTGCCCCAAACCGGACCGTTGTAGTCTACGCCTTGGCCGTAGCGGAAGTCGATGTTACCCGAAAGGTTGTGGCGTTGGTCGTAGTCAAGCGGAACGATGTAGCGAATGTTCGGCAAACCCGTCCGCGCAAGCGAGAGACCTGATTCTGCACCCGAACCCGTGCCGTCGGCAAACGTCAACGAGTACTGCGCATTCATTTGCACATTACCCACACGGCGCAGGTCGTACTGGAAGCTAAAGCCCTTCGACGTGGTGAAGTCACGGTTGCCGTAGGTTACGTAGGTAGCAGGGTAGGCCTCTGTAACCGATACCGTTTGAATCAAATCGCGGTATTCACGGTAGAACGCGTTAATTTTCAACGCACTGCGGTCCGTCAACTTCTGGCGGAAGCCGATTTCGTATTCTGTCTGCTTCTGGGGAAGGAGTTCTGGGTTGTCCACTACCGATGCATTACCGAACACCAAGTTTTGGTAGTCAAACGGATTGAAGCGCGACTGGGCTGCCGTCGGGCGCTGTACCAAAAGATCGTAGTGGGCAAAGAACTCGGCCACATCTGAGATCGGGAATTGGAACGAGATACGCGGACTCACGGTTACCTGGGGGCGGTAGTCGCGGAACGACTTTTCGCTGAGTACAGGCGCGTTAGGATTGCTCGGGTCAGAGAACGCTTCTTCGAAGATCCAAGGCTTGGCCTGGCCACCTGAAGCGTTGGCAATCACCGTAGGGTTGGGCTGGGGAGAACCGTCGGCGTTGAACCAGTCAAATCCGTTGCGGTAGCCAATGATGCGCTTGGGGTTCTTGATGTCGTCTACGTACACCATGTAGTCGTCACCCATCGAGGTCGGAATATCGCTGCCCTCCAGGCCACCGCGAGCCTTCACGTCGGCAACCGTGTGGGCAGGGAACAGCGAGAACGGATCACGCAAGACAGGCTGGTTGGCGTCGTAGCGGTCGACGCGAACACCCACGTTGAAGAACAGGTCTTCAAACGTGAACTGGTCTTGGATGTAACCAGCCATGTAAATCGGCTGGAAGGCACGAACCGGGTAGGTGCGGTTGCCTGCTCCGTCTGTGGCGCGGAAGAAGTCCGCCAGCGTTGGGTTGCCCTCAAGTAGGTTGCCCGTGTAGTCGTAGCCGAAGTAGCTCACGTAAGATGAACCACCCGGGTTCACGAGTTCCTGTGCAGAGAACAGCGACAGTCCGCCGTAGCGCGCGAAATCGTCGGGAGAAATGTTATCGATGTCGAGCAAGCGCTGGTCTTTTCCGTCGGGATCCCATCCAAGTTTCTTGCGCAGGTTGCGGTCAAACGCGCGGGGCTTGGAGAGGTCGAGTGCGCGGTTGTAGAAAATGGTGTCCTGGAACACGCCGTCGCGGTACACAAGCAGCGGATTCTCAAGGTCTAGCTCGCGCATGTGGTCGTTCTGAAGGTTGCGCATCAGCGTCCACAGGGCAGCTGAAGCGACTCCAAAGCTGCGGTCAAAGCGCTGCTCGTACTCCAAACCGGCGATGAGCGAGTGGCCCTTGATGTCGAAGTTGGTCGACGCCGTGATGCGGTACTGCTCGTTTTGGCTGTAGTTGTAGCCAGATTGTACGGCACCCACGTTGCCAAAGAGGCCGTAGGCATCGTAAGGGGCTTGACCGTTGAGAAGGCCTCCACCCTGCTGGATGTTCACTAAGTTGGCGACGTTGTTGGCGATCAACCCGCTGTTAACGAGGTTGTAGTAGGACTGCGTGTAGGCGCCCAAGATGGGGTTGTAGCTCGATGGAGTGAACGCAATACCGGTGTCAAGGTCGAGGAGTTTGCGCCACGCCGTAATTCCAGTCTTGGCGTCTTGGCCATAGCCGTACAGGCCGATACGGCCAGTTTCAAAGTTGCCCACGTGGCCGTAGCGGAAGATGTTGTCTCCGTGGTTCGGGTCAAAGTTCTTGAAGTTGTTGATCGTGTAGTCTGCCTGGATGGTGTAGAACGCGTTCTTGATCAAGCCTTTGTCGTCACCGTTGCCAAACTGTTGGGTAAAGCGCACGTAACCTGAAAGGTCGCGCTGGGTCGATGCGCCGTTGTTGTCGTAGTTGAGCAGCGAATGGAAGAAGCTTCCGTTGCGCCCGCTCGAGTAGAAGGCACGGCCACCCAAAACGAGGTTGGTTTTCTTGCTCGTCTTGATGTTGATGTTGCCGGTAGCGCGGAACACCGTACTTGCTACGTTCAAGCGCGTAGGAACAATTTCAAAAGCATCGCGGGTAAGAAGTTCCGCGCGGCGAATCGTACCTAATCCCGTGGCCGTCGGCATCAAGGGATTGGCTTTGAGGTCGGCAAGGACGTCGTCTTTAACCTTGTACACCGGGGTAGCGTAGGGTCGACCAACACCGGTGTAGTTGAATTCCGTAGCTAATAGGAAGCCTACAATCGGCGCTGTCTTGTCTTTGTTAAACAAGAGCGGGCCGCCAAGGGTCAAACCGCCAAGGTGGTAGTTGTTTCTGTCGAAAAGCGACGACGTAACGTATTCCACCGTTCCGAAGTAGCGGGGGCTTGGGCCCTTCGTGGTCGTCGAGATGACACCGCCGGTTACGTCACCGTACTGCGCGGGGACACCGCCCGTGATTACCTCGGTCGTTTGAATGGCTTCGCGGGGAAGGTTGATGTCACCGCGCATTTTCACACCGTCTACGAACACAACGTTACCGTCGCTACGGCCGCCGCGGAAGAAGGTGCCGCCGCTGCGCTCGTCTTGAACCACGCTCGCCGTTTGAGATAAGACTGCGTTCACGCCACGGCCAGCCAGGTTGCGGATTTGGTCCGCACTAAAGCTCGCCGCCGTTTTTCCCTTTTCAATCAACGGCGCCTCGTACTTGGCCACTACGTCAACTGATCCGAGCTCCACGCTCGAAGGCGACATACTAAACTTCAATTCGGTGGGGCGGCCGGGGTTAACCTCCACGCCCGTGAACGTCGTCGACGTGTAACCAAACATCTCACACACGACGGTGTAGGTGCCGGGCTGAACCGGGTTGATGTTGTAGTTTCCGTCGAAATCAGAAGCGCCTGAGGCGATCTTGAATTGACCTGACTTGACCGTAATAATGGCCTGTGCCAGCTCCTCGCCGGTCTTTTTGTCTTTGACCGTTCCGCGAATGGAACCAGGACGGGCTTGGCCCCACGCGAGGGTGGAAGCTCCGAAAATCAGCACTAAGAGGGCGTAGCGTAGACGCATAAGCAAAGCGTATTAGGTGGATCCGTTGCGAATCAGTGGGCTAAAATAACGAAGAATTAATGTGGATAAGCAGGTTAAACGTAGGTTTGTTTGCTAAATGAAAAAGTTTTTTTTTCTATCGAGCTTGGCCGTTGCGCTTTTGGCCTGCGACGGGACCGACAATCGGCACCCTGTGCCCTACGTGCTCTTGAGCGAAACCATTTTCTTGAATAGCCCGTCAGCCTTTGATCTTCAGTTTGTTGGCGGCGTGTACGAGCGCGCAGACTGGGGCCACGGCGGCGTGGCCGTGTACCGTCGAACCAACTTTGGCGACGCCAACGACTTCGGTGTGTACGACCTGCGCTGCCCAAACCATATTTCGCAACCCTGTGGCGCGAGCACGGTGGTGGAAGGCCTCTACGCCGAATGCGCGTGCGACGGCCAGCGCTTTCTGCTTTTTGACGGGAGCGCGACCAGCGGAAGTACCGCGTGGGGCCTCCTACCCTACCGCGTTCAGTACGACGGGGTATCGCTGCAAATCAGCAACTTGTAAGCATAGAATCGACTAAGGCCGGCCCATTGCACGGTCGAACTACGCGACGCTCAAGCGCTTGAGGTGCCGCACGTGGGCACCCAGGGCGTCGGCAAAGGTGCGGAACTCCTGGTACTGCACGTTGAATTCCGCGCACGTCTCTTTCACAATCTTGGCAATCGCCGGGTAGTGCACGTGGCTGATTCGCGGAAAGAGGTGGTGCTCCACCTGAAAGTTGAGTCCGCCCAAAAGCCAGGTAAGAATCCGGCTGCGCGTGGCGAAGTTGGCCGTCGTCTGAAGCTGGTGCACCGCCCATTCGGACTCAATGTTGGTGGGGTCAGCGACCTCCGACTTGGCGAAGGTGGCACCCTCGACCACGTGGGCGAGCTGGAACACCACGCTGAGCGAAAGGCCCGT
>JACCEB010192523.1_pt1 | contig 10297 bp, 10 predicted proteins | sample 7454761 | NCBI WGS metagenome assembly JACCEB01 (sample SAMN15323454, study PRJNA562643) | freshwater metagenome | isolation source: river surface water | place: USA:Blue River Watershed | collected 2017-08-18 | reverse complement strand
TATCCTTTTGTTTCTCTTAAAATTCCAACTCTTAATAATGTCCCTCTTGTCTTTGATTTTGGAACTGGGAGTAAAAATGATTATTAAATATTTTTATTTTTTAAAAATATATAAAATAAAAAATTTTTTTACTTCTTGCCTCGCTCAAAAGTTCTTTTTAGAGATACTTGAATTTTAGCATTAGCAACTCTTTTTTCATTAATTTTTTCGAATATAGTTTCGATAAGTTTTGGATCTTTAATTTTTTCTTGAATAGCTTCTCTTATAACATCTTCAGCTAAACTACCCTTAGATTCATATTGATTAATTCTTAATTTACCTCCAGTAATATTTATATTTGATTCACCTAATCTTTCTAAATGTTTTAATATATCCATTTCAGCTGCTTTTTTTTCTGAATTTAACTTTCTTAATTCTGTTTGAAGTTCTCTAATTCTATCATCATTTTTAACATATAGTTTTACTTTGTTTGCTAGTTCTTCTGTATATTCATATCCAACATCATCTTCAGATTCATCTGAACTTGTATCTGATACTGAATTTTCTCTAGTATCATCGTCTGAATCAGAATTATCAGATTTATCAGATTTATCAGATTTATCTGATTTAGTTTTACCTTTTGGTTTTTTATAACTTTTAGAACTTTTAGAACTTTTAGAATTATCTTCTTGTCTTAATGCTTCAATTTCTTCTTCAATTGTCATTGAATTAGAAGTTTTACCTTTAACCTTAATATTTTCTTTTTTATTATTTTTTTCATTATTTTTATTTGCAGATGAAACCATTTGATTTATTGTGTTTCTGTGTCTCAATTTATAGGAAGATAAGTCATCTAATTCACTATCAGATAAGTCTTCTGTATATTTTGGTCCTAAATTTTTTTTTATTTTAGATAAATCATCTTCACAATTTACAATATTTGGATTTGATTTGAGTAAATCCTTTTGCATTTTTTTAAAAATATTTTTATCTTCACCCATTGACGATATAATATTATATCTCATTATATTTTTAACTAAATTAATTAAAAAAATATTTGATCACATATTAACATTCTCTTAAATTAAAAATATTCCAGTTATCCTGAACATCTAAATTATTTTCTAAAATATAATTAAGACAGACAATAATAGAAGGTGAAAATAGTTTTATTTTATTTTTATCTAGATTAATTGTTAAACAATATATTTGATTTTTCCAATTTTCAAAGAGATATTGTATTTTTTCTGGGTGATCTTCAGAAAATATAAATTTTAAAGTAATCTCATTAACTTTGTTGTTAATATTTTCATCAGTTTCAGTTTCAATTTCAGATTCAGTTTTAGTTATTGGTATGTTTTCATATTCTTTCATAATATTTTCTTTTAATTGTTTAAATTCTAAAATTGCTTCAAAAAACAATTCCATTTGGTTTGATGTATCTTTATTATAATCCTTAATTCCTGAAAAAAAATTTACAGTTTTTTCAAATTTTTCATTAAAATATTTCATAAAAACATTTATTAAACTAAAATAAAATTCATTATCAGTTTCTTCATATTTTTTTTTTTTGTTTTCAATATCTTCATCTGATTCTGAACTATCTTCGTTATTTAAATTATAATATTTTTTTTCAAATTTATCTTGATACAGCTCACCAAGTTCATCATCTTCTTCATTATCTTCATTAGGTTCATCATCTTCTTCATTATCTTTATTAGGTTCATCATCTTCTTCATTATCTTCATTTGATCCATCATATTTATTTAATTCATTATCTTCATTATCTTCTTGATCTTCTTCATTATTTTGTTCATTTTGTTCATATTTTTTTATATTATCAAACTTTGGTATCAATTTAGAATTAGTAAAATCCAGTAAAAAATCTGGATTTTCTATAAGTTCATCAAGATTTTCATCAATAAATTTATTTAAATCCATACTTATGTAAAATTATAATTAAGTTTTTAACTGTTAATTAATTAATAGTTAATTTATGAATAAAAAATCAATTTTTTTAAAACCAAATAAAGCAATATACAAAGAAGATAAAGTATATAAAATCGAAAAATTTATAGACAACCTCTTTGAGTAGCATAGATATCTGGCATAATAGATGAGTTGAGGAAAGGTGAAACAACTGTTTTAGGACAAGGAGGTTCAGCTCTAATATCCCAAGTAGAGTTTCTCTTGGAACCTAAGATAGATGAAACAGGAATTGATTTGAGTACAGGGATTAAGTTAGGATTAGATACAGAAACAGGATTTTCTAAAATTTGGAAACCTTTAGTTAATTTATTGTCAAGTAAGTCATTGTTAGGTAAGTATTCATTGGAATTGTAAAGTGACATAACTTTTTCTTGTTGAGTTTGTTTACCTTTAGGAGTGAAATCTTTAAGATTAGCATTACCAAAAGTGGTAGATGTTTCATTAAAACCTGTAAATCCATTGTTGTTTAAATATTCGTTGTTTCTAAAAACAAGGGCATCATCATACATACTGTTAAGTTCATCTTGACTGGCTTGAGAAGGACTACCGTCATTATCAAAATCATATCTGTATTTAGAGTCTTTGTATGAAACTTTTCTATAAGTTCCCTTAGGAGCAGCATCAATACTCTTTGCTTTGTCTCTGTATAAATCACCTTGAGGACTATCTACTACAAGAGCATTACCAGTATTAACATCTCTAATTAATTCTTCTAAAGCTGCTTGATCTGAGCTCATAGAATTTCTATCATTATTAACATTTTCAAGAATAGGATTAGTAAAGTCTTTAGAAGCTCTAGATGATAAATCTTCTGGTTTAATCATGTTGTTCATTTTCATTTCTTGTTCATTCTTTAATATGTTATCAATAATTTTTGATGCCATTTTTTGTGATTCTTTAGCAGAAGTAGTTCTATCTTCAGAATCAATCTTTTTAGTAAGCCCATTAGGAGCAGTTGTAGGAGCGTTATTCATTTTTTGTTCATTATCAGTAGTAAAGTACTGTACAGCTCCTTTATTGGGTATAGCATTACAATGTTGATTTTGTAACCAAACAAGAACAGCAAGAGCCACAATTAAAAATACTAAAAGAAATCGTATATCTTTACTCATTATAGATTATATATTCTATATATAAAATATTTATTGTAAAAAAAAATATATATATACTTATATTATAATGAATAATTCTATTTTCTCAAAAAACAGAATGGCCAGTAAAATTAACAAGTATACCGGTGGTATAAATTTTAATGATTTATCCGCAACTTCAGATGCCTTTATGTCAGATATAAGAAGTAATTTTAATATGAGAGGTGGAGGTGAGGAATGTCCTTGTGAAGAGGTATTAGAAGCTTTTAAAAATAATAATGACGAATTAGCCTTATATATTATCAAGAACAAAAACTGCTGTTTAAGATGTTCAGATGAAAAAGGTAATACCATCTTACATAATCTTATATCTTGTTCTACAAGCAATCCTGATTGTGAAAAGACTATAGATAATTTAATAGAAAATAAAAAAATTAAAGGTGATTGTATAGATATTCAAAATAAAGAAGGTGAAACTCCTATCTTATTAGCTGCTAAAAATAATCTTTTTGATATTGTTCGTAAATTAGATAAGGAAGGTGCTAATAAAGAAATTAAAGATAATAAAGGTTTCTATATTGGTGAAGTTGATAGTGATAATTCTGAAAATGATGAAAATATCACTGAAACAATAGGCTCTTTACTTTCAGAGACTGAACCAAAATCAGTTCAATCACATCAATCATTAGCTTCTTCTCAATCTGTAGGTGATACTGAAGGAATTAAAAATTTAAGTAAAATATTTGGTAAAACAAATGAAACTTCTGATATACAACAAACTTTAGATGGAGTTTTTGAATCTGAAGCTAATGTTCCTTCCAAAAATTCATCTAATAAAGGTAATCTTTTATCAAATAGTGCTAATAGTATTAGAGAATATTTTATGTCATTAATAGAAAAAAATAAAGGAAAGAAAAATGTTCCTGATAAAACTGTTGATGACAATGTTGTATGGTTACCAGTTAGAGATAGAACTTTAGGTATTGATAGTGAAGTTGAACCTATGGGTGATTCTGATGATCCTAAAGCTATTACAGTTAACTTATTTGGAATTAAACCAGAAACAGCTACTGATGTTGAACCAGGAAAAAGTAATTATGCTCCTGTTAATCTTGAAAATATTGTTAAAACTGAAAATGGTAAAAAAAATGATGAAGTAAGTGAAACTGACCAATTTATTGACATTCTTGCTAATAAATTTAGTAAAGAGGGTAAGAAATCTGAAAACAAAGAAGAGACTGATTTAAGTTCAATTGTTAGATCTGATAACTCTGATAATTCTGATAATTCTGAAAAAAAATCAGATGAGTCAATTGCTACATCAGTTCGTACTTCTGATTTAATGCAAGCAATTGAAAACATCGAAAAAATGGGTAATAAACAACAAGGTGGTAAAAAAGAAAAAATGATGGGTTATAGAAATATTAATTTATCTGAACAATCTGAATCATCAATCGGTGGATACTCTAATAAATATAAAAAGTCTGATAGTGAAAGCTCAGATAGTGACGATGAAAATGGTATTGTATCAGATGATTATGATGCTCTTTACAATGAATCTGAATATGGTGCTGTTAATAATGAATTATCAAGAATGATGCAAAGACAAAGAGACAATTTACATCAACAAGTCTTAGATATGATTATGTCATTATTAAATAAAGGTGAATTAGTTAAAGATTCTGAAACTATTCCTGCTACTGAAAGAAATGCTAAACTTATTAAAGCTTATATTTATAGACAAGTTAGTGAAAAGAACCCTCAAATGGGTGGTCTTGATAAAATTCTATCAATTAGTAAAATGAGTGAACAACAAATTGCTGATATGGTAAGCTCTATGCCTGATCTTGATGATTTAGAAAAAACTATCCAAAAACATATTGAACAAAGACAAGCTTCTAAACCAAAGAAAGATAATAAAAAGAGTAAAAAAGACGAATCTAGTGATATGGAATCAACTTTAGATCTTTCTATTTCTGAAACTGATAAACCTAAAAAGAAAGCATCTAAAACAACTAAAAAAGCTACTACTAAAACAACCAAATCTAAAACTACTAAGAAATCATCTAAAAAATAAATTATAAGTTTGATTGTTTAATTTAATCTTTTTTTTTATTTGAATTATATAAAATGAATAATTCAAATTTAACTAATAATCTTCTAACAAGTAATTTGTTAAATAGTATAAATGGAGATACAATTGGTATAAATTCTAATTCTACTATTATACCAAATAATACTTTTAATCAAGAAATTTCAAATGATAAAATTTCTCAATCATCAAAAATATCAAAACTAACAAATCAAAGTAATATATCTAAAAAAAAAATTAAAAAAAATAAAAATATTAATTCTTTTATGAAAAATATTTTATCAAAAGTAAAAGATAATTTGTATAATGACGAAATTAAAAACGAAATATTTTATCCAGTTTATAATGAAATATATTTTAGAATATTACCACATTATTTAACTTTTTTAATATTATTTACTATTATAATAATTTTATTAATTGTATTAATTTATTTAATTATAAATATTAAATATTTTTTATTATAATATTATATTATAAACTAAATTATGAACGTATTAATTAAATTATTTGTAACTGCTATTGCTTTGTATTTTTATTTAACTCATTTTATGGATAATATTAGTGATAGACAATATGCTATTCCTCATAAATTATATCTTTTTATTTTTACTTTTATTGTTCAATTTCTTGTTAATTTTGTTTCAAATGTTATAACTAAGAAAGGTGAAAAGGTATCCATGGAAGAAGTTTTTAGTTCATCTATTAATAATGCATTACTTGCTATTATTGCTTTTGATGTATATAATGATCTTGTATATAATAAATATTATGTTGGTTTTTCTGTTCAACAACAAATTATGGTATTAATTTTATTAATTATTGGCTTTATGGCTTCTATTAAAATACTTGAATTATTGATTACTAGTAATTAATTTTATTTATAAAAAATTAAAATATTTCTTTTATAACAAATATTTTTTATTTGTTTTATTTATATATAAAGATATATAATGATTTCGTCTGAAACTTTTAATAACTTAAAATATTTTTCAAAAATTGGTATAATTTTTGTTATTGTTTTTTTACTGCTAAAATACATTATCAATTTAAAACCATATGAAGCTATTTTATTAGCATGTATTATTGCTGTTTCAATATTAATTATTGAAAATATTATTTATATTAATAACAGAGCATCTGATCCTCTTGACTGTGATCAGTGTAAAGTTCAAAAAGTTAGTGATAATTCTAACAATGACAATCTTAATAATATGGTACCTAATCCTTTATCAGATAATCTAAATTCTAATACTATGTCGCAATCTGTTGAAAAGTTTGAATCTGATACTGTTGGTGGTAATCTATTAAAAATATTCCAAGATAAATCTAAAGAACTTGTTAATAATGTCGCTAAGACTCTAAATGAAATATCTCCGGAAATGGCACCTGAAATGGCTTCTGAAATGGCTTCTGAAATGTCTCCTGAAACTAAAACGGAAATCATGGATAAAATTAAATCAAATTTATCTGCTAATCCTGATATGATAAATAAAATGGATCAAGCTGGAGGATTAACCCCTGATCAAGTTAATGACCTCAAAAATAATATTCAAACTATGCAAGATGATAATTATGAATACAGATGTATTAAAATACCAAAAAATGAAATGACTACAACTACAGATAGTAGTAATATTAATAATAATAATAATCAAGTTACATCTAATGATCAATCTAATCAAATAGAAGGTTTTCAAAATTTAGATGGTTATATCGATGAAAATTATATTAATGAAAGTAAAAATTTTGACCAAAAACTATTTTCTGAACAAAGTAATGGACCTGTCAGTTTAACTGGAACAGTAGCTAATTCTACTTCTTCAACTCCTTCAACTCCTTCTACAACTTCTACAAATTCTTCACAAGGTAAATTAGTTGATGGTACTTCTGATCCTATTAATCCAGTTGATGCAACTTTTGATTCTAATTACGTCAGTTACCAAAAAGATGGTATGCAAAAACTAGAAAATAAAGAATCACTTGATCAAAATATTTGGAGAGCTAGTATTGGTAATCAAGAGGTTGTACAAAGTTATCTTAAAGATGGACAAAAATTTTATAATAATATTATGACATGGTCAACAGATGCTCCCAAAACTTATGAAGCATTAAATTCAGAATTACAATATGGTAATTATAACTATATTTCTCCTTTAAATAAAGGTATGACTAATCGTGAATATACTTTTATTAACCCTACAAACTGGTACCCTATTCCTCCATTCCCTCCTGTTTGTGTTACTAATAGAAGATGTGTTACCAGTCCTGTAATGATCTCTGATGGTAAAGATTATATGAATTATGCTGCTCTTGAAGATTTTGATGCTGCTAGAAGATTTACTGGTGATATGCAAATCAATGTTGATTATATAAAGAATGTCTTAAATAATCCTGATGGTTATTAAATTTTTTATTTTTTAATTTGTAAAATCTATATCATAAATTATATTCATTATTTCTTCTGAATATGTACAATTTTGTGTTTTATAATATAAATAATATTTTGAATATATCAATGCATCTGAGTATAATTCTTCCTTTTTATTGTATTTATGAGAATAAATTCTTATGAATTTATTTATGAATTTGTTTATTATTATTCTATAAGTAGATATAGAGGTAATATTAAGCTTTTGGTCATGTTCGATATAATATTTATCTAATATCATTATTTATATTATATATATAGTAAGTTTAAAATTATATATATTTTTCAAATTTTATATTATAGATGTTTAATATTCAATTTATTCTTATAATAATTTTGTTGGGAATTTCAATATATTTAATTTATAATTTGTATTCTTATCAATCTAAACAAATAGATAAACTTAAAGAAAGTATAACTAGTACTATGGAAATAGAATTAGATGATTTAAATGAAAAACTTGATGAAATAAACGAAAATGTTGAAAAAAAAATTAATGAGTGCAATAAAAAAATTAAAGATCTTTATTCACTTCAAAATAAAGTTAATGAAGTTAATAAAATGAATAATCAATCAATTATTAATCAATTTCACCAATTTGACGAAAGAATGGATGGTGTAGAAGATCCTGATGAAATTAAAAATCAAATATTTAATTCTATTGAAAATTCTCAAAATAATAATATTAATAAAAATAATTGTTTTGTTAAAATTAATCAAGTAAAAAACCAAGATAAAGACATGTTTTATATGAGTTCTGAACATAAAAAAAATCCTTATGTTTCTGTAACTTCTGCTTCCGTTCTTACTTTAAATAAAAATAAGGATATTGGTTTAAATGATACTTCTAATACTACTAATACTTCAAATACTTCTAATACTTCTCATAAACCAAATAATATTTATAAAAAATCTTTTTCACAAAAATCTGATACATCAGATAATAATTCAAAATCAAATAAATTAAATAATTCAAATAATTCAAATAATTCAAAGTCTTCTTATTCTATTAATAAAAAATCCAAAAAAAATATTTTTATTAATACAAAAGATGAATCTGACAATGTTAGTACTGTATTAGAAATGCAAGATGGATTTATTAAAAGTACTTGTGTAGATAAAACTAGTCCATTAGCATTTTCAGCAATAAAAATTCTTAATGAAAGTTCCAATATTATTAAAAATGTATCTATGAGTAAATTAAGTAGTATGGATTCTGATGATTTAAATAATTTTGTTCTTAATAAAAATAATTATGAAAATAATGATTCTCACTCTGAAAATTTCTTTATAGATGAACATGATGTTATTGAAGTTATAAAAAAATCTGAAGTATCATCTGGTGAAGACTCTGAATATTCAAATACTTCAAATACTTCTAATACTTCTAAAACTTCTAATTCACAAAATTCAAATGAATCATCTTCTTCAAATCCTAGAATATTGGGAGCTAATATATTTAATCAGTTTAATCAATTTAGCAAAAAATCTAAAGTTATTGATATTGAATAGATCTAATTAATTTATAATTTTTGGCTATTTTTCAATTTATTTTTAATATAAAGTATATTATTTTTTTTATTAATTATAATATATATAGATATGGATAACTATTGGAAAAACTGTCCTCCCAAAATGGATGACGGGAGATTCACCACTAACTATAAGACTGACACTTGTATTAACGAATATATTAAATATGTTAATGGTATTACAAGAGATGACGACTATAGATTGTTCTTACAATTAAATGCTACTAAAATGATGGACTCAGAATGGATCTATTTCAGACAAAATGATTCTTGTTGGAATAATGCTTGTGTTCATAAATATCCTTTAAGAATGGATCCTAGAAACTTTGCTCAAGAAAGACAAAATGCTAACTTATTATTTAAAACTAATGAATTACCTCCTGATCTTAAATGCCAAAAGTTCGCTGATTATAGAATGACTGAAACTCCCCTTCAAAGATACCAAGTTAATGCTGGTTCTTGTAAATCTTGTAAATAACTTTTTTATTTTAGTTACTATTGTACTTTATGTTGTTGTGTAATTTATAAAAATTTAACAATTAAAATAAAAATTTTTTTAAATTAATATTTATTTATAAACTTAAATTTATAAAAAAATATCTATTAAAATTATATTATGGAAAAGAAACCTTTTATAAAACCTAGTCAACCTATAAATCCTAGATATTTACCAAAAAATGAACCACCCGTTTATATTAAAGATGATGCTAATATTGAAGATCTTTATACTAAGTTCTTAACCAGTGAACTAAAAGATTTAATTGACATTATTAATAGTGGAAAAAATTTAAATTTTAGAAATATTGATGGAAGAACTCTTATCCATGCAACCATTAAAAACTCTGTTATCTCTGAAATAGATAAAAACAAAGTTATTAAGGAACTTACTTCTAAAAATGTTTCTGTTAATGCTATGGACAAATTTAATAAAAATCCTTTACATTTTGCCGCTGAAGAGGGATATTTTTCTATTGTTGAAGAGCTTATTAATTTAAATTGTGATATTAATCTTATTGACAATGATGGTAATAGCCCTATCCATATTATGGTAGATAAATTTGTTAATGAATGTACTGGTGATGAATCATTTAATCCAATCAATAAAAAAAATAAACTTACAAAGGCTGATGATAGTATTAATTCTGATTTAAGTTTAAAACTTTCTATATTTATTGCTGGATAT
>JACCEB011403585.1_pt1 | contig 10298 bp, 9 predicted proteins | sample 7454761 | NCBI WGS metagenome assembly JACCEB01 (sample SAMN15323454, study PRJNA562643) | freshwater metagenome | isolation source: river surface water | place: USA:Blue River Watershed | collected 2017-08-18 | reverse complement strand
TGTTTGGCGCAGCGCTCTTGGCCGCGGGTCTTGCAGACCTGGTTGGTTTCTCAGGTGTGGTCGCTGCCTTCCTAATTGGATTGCTCTTGACCGGTGAGGTTGCCGAAACGGCTCGTGCTCGCCTGAGTCCGATTCGAGACATCTTCGCGGCAATCTTCTTCCTGTTCTTCGGGATCACAACCGATCCAGCCGACTTGCCAAGCGTCTTGCCACTGGCACTACTTTTGGCAGCGCTTGGCATCGGTGGCAAATACCTGGTGGGCTGGTGGGTCACCAGAGACCTGACCGACAGACTCAGCACCTGGCGTGCAACCGGGTTCTTGATCGCCCGCGGTGAGTTCTCAATGGTTATCGCAGCCCTGGCCGCACCAATCGTGCTCGAGGTCGAGCTACAGGCGCTAACTCTTGCCTACGTGATAATCACAGCCTTGGCGGCTTCGGTGGTGTTGCGTTTCACCCGCAGTAGTCTTGAAAAACGATGAAGCGCAAACTTTGGTTACTGGTATTTCTGGGCCCGATTGTTTACACGGCTTGGGTCGTTTGGCTCTCGTCCCAAGGCCTGCTGCCGGATGTCATAGCCACCCACTGGGGCGTAACGGGGCAAGCTGATGGTTTTGCCTCGGTTTCCGACCACCTAATTTGGTCAAATGTTGCTTTAGTGCTCGGTAGCACCATGTTGGCGGTGTCTGGACTTTTGCCGAAGATCCACATGGCCATGCGCAGGTTGTTGCTCGGGATCACCGGCTACTTCGCACTGTTCATCTACGGTCTAATGATTTACGTTATTGCCGCACAAATTGGTCTTAGTGATGCAAGTTCGGTGCGACTCGGGCTCGAAATTCTCTGGTTCATACTCCCAGTTTTGCTTTTGACTCCGATGATGCTCTCGATGCCCACGCTCTCGCTTTCCGACAAGCTCCGGATACAGCTCTGGGGAATAACCTTCCTGGGGTTGAACTATCAAGACATTGCTCAGCTCAAGGCCTCCGAGGTAAAGCCATCGCAGTTTGGTGGACTCGGCATTCGATTTGGTAAGGGCGTAGTTGCATTTATCCCTTCCAAAGGGCCGGCTCTTGAGATCACCACCAAAGCCGGCGAGGTAATCTTGGTTCGCAGCAATCAGGTGGAAAACCTAATTGCCGCCCTAACTCCAAAAATCTAGGAGCAGAATGCGCATCCACATCGCAACCGACCACGCTGGCATGGAGCTGAGCGCATTTCTAGTTAGTGAACTTTCCAAGCTCGGTCATGAGCTGGTGGATCACGGTCCGAAGGTTTATGACGCTTTGGATGACTACCCAGGATTCTGCATCGCCGCAGCGCAGGCTGTTGTCGCCGATCAGTCCGCTGGGATTCAGGCACTGGGCATCGTGCTTGGCGGATCAGGTAATGGTGAGCAGATTGCTGCCAACAAGGTCGCTGGCGTAAGAGCTGCGCTGATCTGGAATGCCGACACCGCGGCCCTTGCTCGCGATCACAATGACGCCAATGTCTGCGCTCTCGGGGCTCGCCAGCACAGCCAGGAGGAAGTCTTGGAGCTGGTCAAGATCTTCGTGGCCAAGGATTTCTCCAATGACGAGCGCCACGTGAGAAGAATTGGCAAAATCGCCAGCTTCGAAAACACTGGCGAAATCGTCTACTAGCTAAATGCCAGAGGGCCATACCGTCCATCGGACCGCAAATCACTTCAATAAGAATTTCGCGGGGGAGCTTGTCACGGTCACCTCGCCCCAGGGCAGATTTACCGACTCGGTTTTGATCAATGGCTCAAAATTGCTGTCTGCCAAAGCTGTTGGAAAACAGTTGTTTCTCAAATTCGAGCCGGCATTTTTGCGCATTCACCTCGGTATCTATGGAAAGTGGCAATTTGCAGAGTCTGAGGAACTACCAGAACCCAAGGGTGCGGTTCGAGCTCGGTTTGTCGCGGGTTCCAAGTTTGCAGACCTTCGCGGTCCAACCGCCTGTGAACTCCTAACCACTGAGCAATACCAGCAGGTTCTAATGCGCTTAGGTCCGGATCCTTTGGATCCAAAGGCTGACCTGGAGCGTTTTGTGGAAAAGGTTGGTCGTTCGGCAGTTTCCATCGGTCAGCTGCTGATGGATCAGTCGGTGATTTCCGGAATCGGAAATGTTTACCGTGCAGAGCTTCTGTTCAGGGCCAATCTCAATCCACACACCCCTGGAAAGCAAGTTCCTAAAGAGGTTGTCGAGGCAATTTGGCAAGATGCGGTTGAGCTAATGCCACTTGGGGTCAAGACCGGATTTATGTTGACCCGCGAGGGTTTCTTGAAGGCAAAGACGAAAAAAGCAGACCGCTACTACGTTTATAAACGCGAAGGTTTGGGCTGCCGAGAGTGCGGAAATTCAATTTCCATTGAGCTCATGGCGACTAGAAAACTTTATTTTTGTAGTGCTTGTCAGCCTTGATTTGGAGCGAGTGACGGGAATCGAACCCGCGTAATCAGTTTGGAAGACTGAGGCTCTACCATTGAGCTACACTCGCGAAGCGTTGGACGCGACACCATTCTATGGGGTAGAGTGTTCTGGTTTGCAACTCACCGGTTGCAACGACCTCCGGGATGTAGCGCAACTTGGTAGCGCACCTGTTTTGGGTACAGGGGGTTGCAGGTTCAAATCCTGTCATCCCGACCACGAAGTAAGTCCTACTCGATTAATCCATGGAGACAAAGTGAAGACCACTGTTGAGCGCCTAAACCCAACCCGCGTAAAGCTGACCATCACCGTTGACCAGGTCGGCTTCAAGCCAGCACTGGAAAAGGCTTACGAAACCGTATCTTCCCAGGTAAACATCCCTGGATTCCGCAAGGGCAAGGTTCCGGCGACCATTCTGGACCAGCGCGTTGGCAAGGACGCCATCATTGCTCAGGCAGTGAATGACGGACTAGACGACTTTTACCGCGCAGCTCTCATTCAGGAGAACCTAAAGCCGCTATCAACCCCTCAAGCTGACATCAAGAGCGCTCCAAACGCTCAGGAGCCAGCAAATGAGCTGATCGTCGAGCTAGAGGTTGAGGTTCGCCCAGAGTTCAAGCTTCCTGAGTACAAGGGCCTAAAGGTCAAGGTTGACGCAGTCAAGATTGCCAAGATGGACATCGAGACCGAGCTAGACGCACTGCGTGCTCGCTTTGGAACCCTAAAGAACGTTGACCGTCCAGCAAAGAACGGTGACTTCACCTCGATTGACCTTTCCGCTTCAATTGGCGGCACTCAGGTCGATACCGCCAAGGACATCTCTTACGAGATTGGTTCAGGCCAGCTACTAGACGGCATCGACGAGGCACTTGAGACGCTGACCGCCGGCGAGACCACCACATTCCGCTCCCAGCTTGTCGGTGGCGACCAGGCTGGTAGCGAAGCTGAGGTAACCGTGACTCTGAACGCAGTCAAGGAGCGCGAGCTGCCAAAGGCTGATGACGCTTTTGCTCAGCTAGCGAGTGAGTTCGACACCATCGACGAGCTAAAGGCTGACATCGAGAAGAAGCTCGAGGGCAACTTCGTTCGCAAGCAGATTCTGCAGGCACGCGACCAGATCGTGGACCAGTTGGTCGAAAAGGCAAAGATTCCAGTATCGGACGAGGCAGTCAAGCGCGAGGTTGACGCTCACCTGGAGAACGAAGGCAAGGCGATGGATGACCCACACCGCGTCGAGGTTCTAGAGGAGACCGAAAAGAACTTCCGCGTTCAGCTTTTGCTAGATGCAGTTGTGGACGCCGAGGCCATCAAGGTTGAGGACCAGGAACTGATCGAGTATCTAGCGTTCCAGAGCCGCAACTACGGTATGGACCCGAACGATTTCATCAAGCAGGTAGCAAACGCGGGCCAGGTTCCGATGTTTGTTGACGAGCTTTCTCGTCGCAAGGCAGTTGACGCGCTGGTCGCTCACGCCGAGATTACCGACGCCAAGGGCAACAAGGTCGCAATCGAAGGCTAACGCCGACGGCGAACATGCCGAGTTTTTTGCAAAACCGAAGCTATCTTTGTCTCTTGTTAGCTAAGGAGTTGCAATGGCAGAGCCACAAAATGTAGGGCACGGCGTTTTCGACAGGTTGCTCAAGGACCGTATCGTCTGGTTGGGTAGCGAAGTTCGAGATGACATGGCGAACGAGATTTGCGCAAAGATCCTGCTGCTAGCTGCTGAGGATGCCGAAAAGGACATCTTCCTCTACATCAACTCCCCGGGTGGCTCGATCACCGCCGGCATGGCAATCTACGACACCATGCAGTACGTCCCAAACAACATCGTGACCGTGGGTATCGGTATGTGTGCATCGATGGGTCAGTTCCTACTATCTTCGGGAACCAAGGGCAAGCGATACGCCACCCCAAACACCAGAGTTTTGTTGCACCAGCCAAGCGGTGGCTTCGGCGGAACCGCATCTGACATCCAGACCCAGGCCGAGTTGATCATGTCCATGAAGCGCCAGCTGGCTGCCATTACCGCAGCGCAAACCGGCAAGACCGTTGACCAGGTAATGCTTGATGGTGACCGCGACCGCTGGTTCACCGCTCAGGAAGCTTTGGAGTATGGCTTCATCGATCACATTCAAGAGTTTGCAAACCGCTCAACGGGCGTAGGAAAGGCCTAAAGATGACTTATCTAGAATCAGCGGCAGGTCGAATCCCAATGCCGCAGTCGCGCTATATCCTGCCCGAGTTTGAAGAGCGCACTCCTTACGGTTTCAAGCGTCACAACCCATACACCAAGTTGTTCGAGGACCGCATTGTGTTCCTAGGCGTCCAGGTGGATGACGCATCTGCCGATGACATCATGGCGCAGCTATTGGTCTTGGAGTCCCAGGACCCAGATCGCGACATCACGATGTACATCAACTCCCCGGGTGGATCCTTTACGGCGCTAACTGCGATTTACGACACCATGCAGTACATCAAGCCTCAGATTCAGACCGTCTGCCTAGGACAGGCTGCCTCTGCAGCCGCTGTGCTTTTGGCAGCTGGAGCAAAGGGAAAGCGCCTTGCACTGCCAAACGCTCGAGTGCTGATTCACCAGCCAGCAACCGGAGGCGGTGGCTCGGGTCAGGCTTCTGACATTGAGATCCAAGCCAAAGAAATCATGCGTATGCGCGAGTGGCTTGAGCACACTTTGGCCAAGCACTCCGGTCAAGAACTTGCCAAGGTCAATAAGGATATTGATCGCGACAAGATTCTTACCGCTCAGGAAGCACTGGAGTACGGGCTAATTGATCAGGTACTGACTTCCCGCAAGGGCTAAAAAGTCCTCCAACCTCCCGCAAAAAGTCCCTAACCCGATATAGGGTTTTTGCATGACATTGAGTGAGACCAGCGAACTGCTGAAGTGCACCTTCTGCGGCAAGAGCCAGCGCCAGGTGCGAAAGCTAATCGCAGGCCCAGCCTCGGTTTACATTTGCGATGAGTGCGTCGAACTCTGCAATGAGATTGTCGAAGAGGAGCTTGGCGCTCAGGCCCAGGAATCCACCGAGTCACTAGATCTTCCAAATCCTCGCGAAATCAAAGCATTTCTCGATGAGTACGTAATCGGTCAGGACAATGCCAAGAAGCAGTTGGCGGTAGCGGTTTACAACCACTACAAGCGCATTCGTGCCACCGGAACCCTCACTCGCGGCGGCAAGAGCCACGATGACATCGAGATTGCCAAGTCAAACATCTTGCTCATGGGTCCAACCGGTTGCGGTAAAACCTATTTGGCTCAGACTTTGGCAAAGCGTCTAAACGTCCCATTCGCTGTTGCTGACGCCACCGCCCTAACCGAAGCTGGTTACGTGGGTGAGGATGTCGAGAACATTCTTCTAAAGCTGCTCCAGGCTGCCGACTACGACCCTAAGAAGGCCGAGACCGGCATCATCTACATCGATGAAATCGACAAGATTTCCCGCAAGGCAGAGAACCCATCGATTACCCGCGACGTATCGGGCGAAGGTGTTCAGCAGGCACTACTAAAGATTCTTGAGGGCACCATTGCCTCGGTACCACCGCAGGGCGGTCGTAAGCACCCACAGCAGGAATTCATTCAGATCGACACCACCAACGTGCTCTTCATTGTTGCCGGAGCTTTCGCGGGTCTAGAAACCATCGTGGGGGAGCGAACCGGTAAGAAGGGCATCGGCTTTGGTTCTCCATTGAAGGAGAAGACTGACAACCAAGACGTCTTCAAGCAGGTTCAGCCGGAAGATCTTCGTAAGTTCGGCTTGATTCCAGAGTTCATCGGACGTCTCCCTGTAATTGCCACCGTTGAGCAGTTGGACAAGGCAGCGCTAGTTTCAATTTTGACCGAACCAAAGAACGCCCTGATCAAGCAGTATCAGCGGATGTTTGAGATCGATGGTTTTGAGCTGGAATTCGAACCTGCTGCCATTGAAAAGATTGCGGACCTAGCGGTATCTCGCGATACCGGAGCTCGAGGCCTTAGGGCAATTCTTGAAGAGGTGTTGGGACCGATCATGTTCGAGCTGCCTGGTTCAACTGAGCAGGGCCGCGTTGTGATCACCGAGGAAATCGTTGCCAACAAGTCACTTCCGAAGATTCAAGAACTGCCACAGCGCCTCAAAGACAAGACCGCCTAGGTAGAAAAATCAATCTCAATTCCGAGCGCTTAGCCCCCTTCGTAGCGGGCACGGTTGCCTCGATTACCGGGTCTGTCGCAACCTTCGCCATCGCTATCGCCGGTCTTGCCGCCATGGGGGCTTCAAACTCTCAAATCTCCACCGCTTTAGCAGTGATGCTGGTTGGTTATGGAGTGATGTCCATTGCACTGAGCGTGTGGCTAAAGATGCCGATCAGCGTGGTGTGGAGCACTCCGGGTGCTGCCTTTTTGGCAGCAAGTGCAGGTCTTGGGCTTAGCTTCGAACTAGCTGTTGGAGCCTTTATGGTTTCGAGCCTGCTTATCGTCGTGACTGGATTGTGGCCGGCCCTGGGTTCACTGGTTCGAAAGATCCCACCTCAGATTTCTGCGGCAATGTTGGCGGGAGTCATATTCCCCTTTGTAGTGGCTACCGTTCACTCCGCGGTTGACTTTCCGGCTTTGATTTTGCCGGTGATAGTGGTTTGGTTCCTGATCAATCGCTTCCTGCCGCTGTGGGCAACACCAATAGCGATCGGTCTCGGTTTTGTGCTTATCGGAGCATCACCGGAAGCCAGTGACGCAAGTTTTGGAAGTTTCTGGCCTGAGCTTGCAGTTGTCATCCCTCAGTTTGAACTAGCGGCGATCATTGCAATTGGCGTTCCGCTTTACCTAATTACGATGGCCAGCCAGAATCTTCCTGGGCTAGCAATCATGTCTTCGCTTGGTTATCAGGTTCCGGCTGGCAAGGTGTTTGCTGCCACCGGAAGCGCTTCGATGCTCACCAGCTTCTTTGGAGGCTTTGGCCTAAACCTTGCCGCTATTACGGCAGCGCTGAATGCTGATTCCAGCGCGGCAAAGGATCCTGCCAAGCGCTGGATTGCATCGAGCTGGGGTGGAGTGATTTACATCCTCTTCGCACTCTTCGCCGCGCCATTCGCAGCCTTTGTTCTTGCAGTTCCTCGCGAGCTACTGCTTTCGCTTGCTGGCATAGCACTTATCAATACATTCGCTAACGCCGTAAAGGGTGCTGTCTCGGATGATTCAACCCGCCTTGCGGCGGTTGTCACGTTCATAATTGGCGCAGCGAGCGTGACGATTCTTGGAATCGGCGGAGCGTTCTGGGCGCTGCTCGCCGGTGTAATCGTTTGGCTATTAGGCAGAAAGCTTTAGAGCAGACCGCGACGCTTCAGTAGCGGCGTAATCTCCGGCTCACGCCCGAGCAGTTCACGAACCAATTCCATCGAGTCGGTCTCGCCACCGCGGGAAAGCAGTGAATCGGCAAACTTCTGACCGTTCTTTCTGCTCAAACCGCCCTGTGACTTATACCAGTCGACGCTCTCAGCATCCAAAACCTCAGACCAGATGTAGCCGTAGTAACCAGCCGAGTAGCCACCGGCAAAGATATGCGCGAAGTAGTTCGGGCGATAGCGGGTCGGCACGGCGTGGTAATCCAGTCCGTAGTCCTTGATTGCCTGAGCCTCGAATGCAACCAGGTCCGCTGGGGTCTGGCTGGCTTCGTGCATGGCTAGGTCAAGAATTGCGGCCTGCAGGTAGTGTGCGGTTGCAAAGCCTTGGTTGAAGGCTTCAGTGGCCTGTAACTTGTCGATCCAATCCAGCGAGAGCTTCTCACCGGTCTTGTGGTGGATTGCATAGTTCTGCAATACCTCTGGCCAAAGCATCCACATCTCGTTCACCTGCGATGGGAACTCAACAAAGTCCCGCTCAACGCTCGTGCCGGAGAATCTCGGGTACTTCACGTCAGAAAGCAATCCGTGAAGGGTGTGACCAAACTCGTGGAACAGTGTGTTCACTTCATCCAGAGTCATAAGCGATGGGTTGCCCGCTGCTGGCTTTGGAATGTTCATGTTGTTCACAACAACCGGAAGTTTGCCAAGCAGGTGAGACTGGTCAACCAGGTTGTTCATCCAAGCGCCACCGCGCTTTGATGGACGCGCATACGGGTCAAAGATGTAAAGACCACAGCGTGACCCATCCTCGTAATCCACCTGATAGACATTGGCGTCTGGGTGGTATGCAACAAGGTCAGGGCGTCTGGTGAACTTCAAGCCGTATAGCTGGCCAGCGGCAAAGAAGACACCGTCCTCCAATACTCGGTTTAGCTCGAAATATGGCTTTAGTACCGAGGTGTCGATGGAATACTTCTCCTTGCGCTGCTGCTCGGTGTAGCGATCCCAGTCCCAAGACTTTAGATCTGATGCACCGGTCTCGCGCTGCATAAGTCCTGCCAATACCTCGCCCTCGGCAACTGCATTGCGCTTGGCAACCGGAGCGATCTTGCGAAGCACCTCGTGAACGCGATCTGGGCTCTTGGCGGTTTGCTGAGTCAGCACATACTGTGCGTAGTTGGCGAAGCCGAATAGTCCAGCCTTTTCGCGTCTAAGGTCTAGTAGCTCCTTGATTACGCTGCTGGTGTCATTCGAGTTTCCTCGAGAGCCACGAGACAGGGTGCGCTCCATTAGTTCCTGACGAAGCTCACGGTCTTCGAGGGCTGCAATCAATGGGTGTCCGGAGTAGTTCAAAAGTGGAATGACGAAACCAGTTTTGCCACGCTCGGTTGCCGCTTGAGCCAGGCTGTCAATTTCATCCTTGGTCAAGCCACCCAGGCGGGAGTCATCGCTGAGTTCAACCGCAAGGTCGTTGGTGTCGGCCAGCAGCCTCTTGTCAAACTCTGCCTCCAAAGAGCTCAAGCGCTCATTGATCTGGGCAACGCGCTTGCGTGAGGCTTCGCTGAGGCCAGCACCTGCAAAGTTGAAGTCCTCTAGGTACTTGCTAAGTAGGCGATCGCTGGCGGACTCGAGACCAAGCTCTGATCGCTTTGCGTCAAGCTCGGTAATGCGAGCGTAGAGCGCTGGGTTTAGGCGGATGCTGTCCATGTGGGCTGCAAATCGAGGCGCAATTTCAGCCTCTAGCTCCTGGAGAGTTTCGTTGGTGTCGCTGGATGACTTGTTGTAGAAGACCATCAGCATCGTGCTCAGTAGACCACCCGAGCGCTCCATCGCTTCAAGGGTGTTCTCGAAAGTCACCACCGGCTGGGCCAGGATCGCTGCGATTTCTTTGTTGTGCTCCGCTACCGCGTGCTCAAAGGCTGGTAGGTAGTGCTCATCGCGCAGGTTTGCGAAATCTGGAAGTTCGTTGTCTAGGACAGATGCTTGCATTAGGGGATTAGTCATCCCAAAATGCTATTCCTCTGTTGCGAACTCCAAGTCCGAAAGTGCAAATTCGTTGCCAATTAGCAACTTCAGCTCTGCAATCTTTCCGACCGACTTCAGGTCCTCAGCAATTAGCTCGAGTTCTTTCGCTCCGGTGAGGGTTGCAGTTTTGATCTCTGCCTTCATCGATAGCTTGGCGTCTGACTTTGACTTGCGAATCTGCACCAGCGCGGTGCTGGCAATCTTCATAATCGCAGGGTCTTGGAATTGGATTTCCGAAGGGGGTGGCCAGGGGCTTAGGTGCACCGAACCCTGCTGCCACCAGCTCCAGACCTCTTCGGCAGCAAACGGGATGAATGGTGCAAAGAGTCTTACCAAGATGGCAAGTGCTTCTCGCAGGGCAATTACCGCCGAGCCAATTTCCTGAGCGGACTGTCCAGAGTTGCCATAGGCACGCTCTTTTACAAGCTCTAGGTAATCGTCTGTGAAGGTCCAGAAGAAGGTTTCGGTGGTCTCTAAGGCCTTGGTGTGGTCGTAGCCGTCAAATG
>JACCEB011954690.1_pt1 | contig 10299 bp, 10 predicted proteins | sample 7454761 | NCBI WGS metagenome assembly JACCEB01 (sample SAMN15323454, study PRJNA562643) | freshwater metagenome | isolation source: river surface water | place: USA:Blue River Watershed | collected 2017-08-18 | reverse complement strand
GAGCCATTGAAAAACAAAATGATGGATGCAATAAAATTGATTACAAGCATCTTATCGAAAATATTATTATCTTGGTGGAGGATTTGCCTCTAGTGAAAAACTCAAGATATGACACTCTTGTAAATCAGTATAAAATAGCAATACAACATTATACCCTTTTGGGAGGAAGACCCAAGTCCTCAACTAGGGCGGCCTCTTGTCACCGCTCCGCTCCAAGTCGTAAAAGTCGTTATCGTCGTTATAAATATAAGACACATTTAAAGAAATCAAAAAGAGTTACACATCGCCGAATGCCGGTCAGAAACAAATATAAAGACATGGTTTTATAGGAATGTAATCACAAAAGAAAAACAAAAATGGGTTCGCTTAAATGGTGAAAGCATCCAAATCAGTTTTTTTCAAAAAAAAGAATATGAAGTTTTCTGTGCTGTGTTGTGTTGTGACCAATTTTTTTTTCGTTTTTGGTTGAAACAAAAAAAAACAAAACTATTGGCCGTGAAAATTCCCATTTTCGGTTGGATAAGTGTTTGTTACAATACATTTGTTTTTGTTGTTATTTTATACAAGCAAATTAGTAACTTTTAACACGGAACGTGTTTGTTTGTCATGAAGCAAATTGGGAAACGACCCATATTGCAACAATGAAAAACCAAAATACAATTATTCGATCTATCGAGTAACATTTCCGACAACCTTCGCAAGAGGGGATTATCCAAGTAGGGGGGTTTTATTTGAAAAGAAGTTTTCAAACATGTGACTTTTTTTTCTCGTTTTTTTTTGTTTTCCCTTCTTGGGTGAATAAAGAAAGATCAATGAATAAATAAATCCATGTTTACTTTGAAAAAATGATTCCAGGCGTCCAAACGTTTTATATTTTTTGTTTTTTTTTTCTTAGTGGGAAAAAAAGAAACGAAAACAAAACAAGAACGAACAACATATGCAATTTCAAATAAATCTTTGTGACTTTTTTTAACAACTGAACATTTGTGAAGATGATTGGTTCGAATCCATCACCCATTATACTTTTTTTTAATAATTTATTATTATTTTTTTTTTCTACTTTTTCAGAAAAAAAAATAATAAAATTTCTATCAATACTTTTATACTTCGACTTCCAATTTCAAAAAAAAAATGAAAAGTTTCAAACAACCATTCATTGCATATCTAATAATATTTTTCATGTTTTTTGCTGGGATCGCTATCAAATATTGGGCACAAGTACATTAAAAAAAAACAAAGTGTGTCTTACACCTGCATTTTCGAACTACATTTGAAGTTTTGTTTGTTAGCGCGTTTGCAAACTTCTTTGTTTTTGAGACCATTGAAATATTGCAATTCCACGATGCCGGCATTGTCAATCAACATCGACATAAGCCATCCTAGTCCGAAGCCGATGGCCAACGACACAAACGAATACAAGAACGACGAACAATTGTTGGCGGTGTTCCAATACAATTGATAGAGAATAAACAAAGAAAATGCCACAATGGTGGGAATATTCGTCATGATCAATTCGTATTTGAAAATAATGTAAGCTAAATAAGCCAGTGTAAAGGAGAATATGTTGATGTTTAAGGGCAGATTTTTAGATAGAGGACCCGTGTTTGTCAGTGTCATGGCGTTGCAGACACCATTCAAATTGGGATTTTCGATGGGCTGGGTGGGCAACATGTTGCCTATAATCATGGTGACGAAACAATCGAGTAATAACATGGCCAAAAAGATGATTCCTTTAATGTCCGAATTGAAAAGGGACGACAAGGTGAAGAAACTCACCAAAATGAAGGGCGCCAAACGGAATCCCACATATAAGAGTGCTTTCAAATTCAATAATTCGACGGCCATGGTTTTTTTTTTGTGGTATTTTGTTTTTTCTTTCTATAATTGTCGTTCTTTTTCTTTTTATTCTTCTCTCTTTCGACTTTTTTTTTAGCTCGTTGTCTGTCACAGACTGCCTCTAAGCCGTCAGACGACTTGCCGCTTTGCTCCGAGGACTTGACAAAATCATCGACCCGAAGGGTCCGTGACAGGGCGAGCGAAGCGAGCCCCATGAGAAAGAAACCGATTTAAAAAAGGAAGGAATGACTAAAGAAACATATTCATTTTGACACGACCGAGAGACACACCAACACATCAAAAAAAAACAAAACAAAATTGGTTCGAAAGATGAAAATGCAAACAAAAAAAGAATTCCGAAAAATAGGAAATATGTACGTAAGTACAATGTGTTTGGATACCATGCCTTGCCAACACGTCGTCCAAAGCAAGCTATCGTTTTTTTCTTTGTTTGGAAAACCGAAACATGTCACGATGAATGGTGCCGACATTTACAGAGAGTTGCAGAAACAAAACGTGTCGGATCCACTGCATTTTGATAATTACAAAGAATATGTGCGCCGAATCGATTCACCCACGCCCGAAGAAATGGAAGAAAATAAACGCAGAGCCGAACGAGACAAAGAAAATTTGAAAACGTCCGAGGAACGCATGCGAATGGCCCAAGAAGAAGAATTTGCCCGTCAACAAGAATGGAAACGGTTTTCGTCGTCCTCGCGAATCGCGCGCTTACATGCAGCCATCACGCCTTGATGAACAGATAATAAATATGTATGTAAACATATTCATTTTTTTTTTTACTCACTTACAGATGCCATGTTTGAATCGCATAACACATCACGTGATGAGTGAAAAGACGGAGATCACCGTGCCAATCCGACAACAACCAATATTCGGGTTGGGAAGCGGACTCGATCATATGCAAACTTCCAACTTTGGTGGTAGGATCCAATTCCACGACCTCGGCGTGTGTGTCGTCAAAATCGGATTCACTGAGATTGTCCATCCAATGTATCACTTCCCAACAAAACAAATCCTCCCTCATTGAATATTTGGGGTGAGCTACATACTTGTTGTTCAACACGTCAAGATAATGATTTGCCTTTTCCATGATTTCTTGATTGTGTGCATTCATCACAATATCCTTTAGAAATTCTTGCATTTGCACCACGTCGCGTTTATATGCATCCTCTCGCGAAAATCTCATTCTTGGACAAATTTTCACGACAAAATCGTCCTTTACTTTGAATGGCATTCGTCTTGGGGTTTTCTTTGTTCTCCTTGTCACGCAAATATACACTTTTATTGCAATATACAACAACGTTATTATATAATCTCACGAATGGTGGACGCGACGCGGCAACGGGAAATAAAACATCATTGTAATGTTACCAACACATGACTAAATGTTTCCTCAATGTGTTCGACTTCGGTGAAAGATACGTTCTGTAGCTCGACCTTGTGTCCATATTTTTCCATGATTTTCTTGAAATCGGGGGCATTTTCTTTGGGATACAAGAAATGCGTTATACCCGCACGGATTCCCCCCAAGATTTTCTGTTCGAGCCCCCCAATCTCCGTAATGTCTCCCTGCAAGGTAATCTCTCCCGTGATGGCGACGTCGTGGCGAATAGGAGACTTCAAAAACAAACTGTAAAGCGCCAACGTGATGGCCGCCCCCGCCGAAGGCCCATCTTTCGGCGTGGCCCCATCCGGACAATGGATATGAATACCTTGGCATTTGGTGGCCTCAAACGTGGCAATCCATTCCTTTTGTTTGTCGGCAGTGAGCATATTCCACGCCAAACTTTTCGCCACATTCATGCTCTCCTTCATAACATCGCCCTGTTGCCCCGTCAATTTCAACTCCAGAAAGGTCGTCGTGGGGAAAAAAGTGGCTTGGATCGGAATGATGCCACCATTGCCCAGTCCATTCGCCCACAAACCATGAATCATTCCTATCTGCGACGAAGTCGTAATCTTTTTATGGCGAATCGGCGTATACTTTTTCAAATAAACATGTTCGATATCGTCTTGAGTCACCACGATAGGCAAGACAACACTTTCCAGCTTCACTTGCTGTGACAACAAAGAAGAAGACGTCGACGTCGACGACGACGACACCGGATCGAGCACACGAATATTAATCTCTCCATACAAATCAAACAAGACTTCTTTCAACTTGCGCACCCCCGACTCCGACGTGTACGTCTCAATCAAATACTCCATGATTTCCTCCGTCAATAATACACACCCCTGCATCCCCATTTTTCGTTCAATCTCCGGTACAATGTACTGACGAATAATGACTTTCTTGTCCTCGACGGTGAGGGCGTCAAACCGAATGCGATGGATGCGGTCCAACAAAATGCTATCGATTTGGGAGGCATCGTTGTAGGAGAACACAAAGAGTGCCTTCGATAAATCAATGTCAATGCCACTAAAATATTTGTCTTGGAAACCCGTGTTTTGTGTCGTATCGATCAAATGCATGAGAATACCGATGATTTCCTTGCCATGCTCCGTTTTGCTTACCTTGTCGAGTTCGTCGATGTAGATTATGGGATTCATACATTTCGCATCCATGAGTGCATCCACGATGCGTCCCCACGTCGAATTCACATAGGTATACGAATGTCCCTCCAACGTCGATCCATTGCAAGTTCCTCCCAAGGCAATGAACACGAAGGGACGCGATGTTTTGGTGGCTTCATTGTACAGACATTGCGACAACCCCTTTTTCGCGAGAGATGTTTTTCCCAATCCCGGCGCCCCCTCAAACCCAAAACAATATCCCGATTGTTCTCCCGTCATCCATTGTCCCACGATTTTCAAGATTTGCTTCTTCGCATGATCGTGGCCATAAATAGAGGCGTCCAATATACTCCGGACCTGGTGTATTTCCCGTTGCATGGTCTGCAACAAGGATTGCATCGAAAGACAGGTTTGCACAATGTGGGGACGATACTGTATTTGTTGGAGGATAGCAATCATAGTAGATTGTGTATTGTCGTTGTTGTTGTCCCCATTTTTTTGATTGACGCCCTCCATCAATTCGTGAATTTCACGAATGCGTTCGGTTTTGGTTCGTTGTTTTCCGACATACATCAACTTTTTATAGAGATGGGCCACTTCTTTGGTGGACAAAGAAGGCAACCATTCCCGGCGGCATGTTTCCCACATGTCCTCGATGATAATAGATTGTGCTTGTTGAATATGCATGACAGACAGGTTGGGATTTGAGTTTTTGGTCATAATCGATTTGTATAATTCACGCAATTGAGAGGCGCGTTGCAATATGTCTTCTTTTAAGACAATGCCGAAAGGTATGCGCAATAAACCCTCCAAATATTGCTTGGCCTTCGCCCCCGAATCGTCCGCTTTTCCACGTATTTCCTTCAATTTGAGCATGGCTTTCTCTCGCACCGATTCGGGCGCTTTCATCACATAGACTTGTTGTTCGAGAGACACACGACTCACATCATACCGATTGATCATTTCGTTGGTGTATTGCATCGTGTAATCCATGGCGTGTTTGAAATAACGACGGACTTTCCATGGAAACGTCGAAAACAACAATTCTTGATCTTTTGTATCATATTTTGTCACGGAAGAAGAAGAAGAAGAAGACGACGACGTTACGGTATGTGGCATTTTTTTGGAAAAAGGATTTAATACGATAGGCGGTTGTTGTTGTTCCATCAAACATTGCGACGTCGATACCGTCGCCGACGACATCAAATCATACAATATATAGGCAATGTTGGGAACACATGACTCTTTGCCCATTACCTCACTTCGACAGCTGTTACTACTACTACTACTACTAAACACAATCGGACCACTGTGAATCAATAGCGACATCAACAGTTGACGTTGCGACAATAAATCCGACGACGTAAATCGTTTCAAAATGTCCGCGAGATTGGTCCGGTGGATGTAATCGACGTCGTTTTGGATACTAAGTGCCTGGCGTCCCATGTCTTCGTCACTCGAAACCAAGAAATCTTTGATGGTCATGCATTCTGTGATTCGTTGCATTAATTCTTCATCGAGAGCCATATGATGAATCGTGTGCTGCAATATATCGCGTTTTCTTTGTTCTATCCACGATTGACCAACAAAAAGACAATCCGTCACCACATCATCCACAATGCCGTGGACAATGATACGCTGATTTGTTCGCGGAAACACCACCGTGAAACGAATGCCGCGCACCTGCATGATCAGAGAGGACGAAAACCCAGCATGTCCTTTCCAATCAAAACATTCCCAACATGGCGCCGTTTCTATGTCCACCATGTCCTCTCCCGTTTTTGTTAATGGCTGCCTCTCCTCTTCGACAAGCGAAGTAGCGTGAGTCTTTGCCACGGGCTGCCTCTCCCCTTCGCTCCGAGTCTTTGTCGAAGACACCCGTTTGAATCCCATGGGTTTCACATAGGTCGCAATCAATTGACTTTTGGGATGTTGATGGAGAGGCAACAACTCCCCCCCACCAAAAACAACATAGATCAAATCCTCCACCGTTTCTGTGCCATATCCACTGATTATCATCGATAGCTGGTCTTGGATTTTTTGCAAGTCTTGGATTTGTTTGTTGTTTCTCTCTTCCGTCGGCAATCCATCTTGAATGTCTATGAGTAACCTGTCCAATACATGGGAAGATTCGACTAAAGAGGATGTACATACCATAACATCACTGTTGCCAATGAATTCTTGTTCTCTCTTTGCATTCAAAGACGATATGGTTCGCGAAATAATTTGTTGAATGCGATGGATTTTTTGAATCATCAGTTGTTGAATCTTTGTTTCCATGTTTTTGGGTGTTTTTATTTTTCGTGGTCAAAATAATTGAAAACAACGAAATAAAAATCAATAAAAATATTATATAAATTCGGTGGGTTCTTCTTTGAATCTATTCCTTTTTTTTTCTTCTTGTAAGATTTGACTCACCCTTCATTTTTTTATTATTTTTCTTTTGTTTTTGTCATCAAAAAATCAAAATAATAAGAACAAAATAATCATCTACAGAAAAGAAAAAAAAAACAAACAAACAACAAACAACGATAAACATGGATTGTATAAACGATAATTATTCATTGCGTGGATCTTCGTCGTCTTCGCCTTCGTCTTCTTTTTCATTAAATGATCACAATTACAAAACATCCACAACGACGTTGTTTTCCTTTTTGTTTCTTTTTTTGGTGGTGGGCATAATATTCGTGTATTTGTTTGTTCGATATTTCTTTTTTCCCGTCTTTTGTTTGCAAGAAAACATGGACCGATTGTCCACCGATACCATCGATTACAACAACAGTCAATTTGAATGCATCGATGAATTGTATTCTCGTTTGCGGGCATTGGAAAAGAAATTCGAATCTGTTGAATTGCGTCGGAGATTCAAATCTTCTTCTTCTTCTTCTCGCCCGTTGTCGCCGTCACCGAACGAAACGAACAGGCCGTCCATCGATTTACGATTGTCGAATCAAGTAAATCACAAGAGTCACACCCAATAATCCCACCATGGTTGCCGCCAGCGTCGTTTGGTCAAAACTCTCGGCATAATTCGCACTCAATGTACCCGGTTCTTTGTATATCTCCCGCACTTTGTCATTGATTTGGTTTCGCATTTTGTCAACTTCGTTTTTTTTCATGTATACGGTGGACGCCGCTCCTTGAGATTCTTCTAATGAAAAATTTGTTGAAAATTCGGCTGTTTTTGTATATATATTATATCGAAAAGACACATACGATTTGTTCGTTAAACACCTTTGAATAGCATCTTCGAGAGATGTTTCGTTTATGGTTTCAATAACATCCTTTAGTTTGGCTTTCGGCACCGAATAAAATTCATTCATTTTTTTTGTCTCTCTTTTGTTTTTTGTTTGTCGTTTTTGTTTTTGTTTGTCTTTTTTTTTCAAGTTTTTCTTATAAAATCATATTTTAATTATTTTGTGTCTTAAAAAATTAAAAAAAAAATAAAATACAAACATCAAAACAAAACATGTCCACTTCGGCTTCTGACACCGATTCCCAATTGCATTTGTTCACATATGGCACCGACGAATCCAAAATGGATTTGTTGCAAAAATCCGCATATCTTTTAGGATTTTCTTCGTGTTTTCATCCCATTGTTGATCCACCCTTTGCCTATGAAGGATATGTCAGCAAAATATTCCGTATGCGCGATCGTGTGGCCAATCTGAAACCATACGACATTGTTTGTTTCGTGGATGCCTATGACGTCGTTTGCAATGGAACTCCCCAAGAACTCCTCTCTAAATTCACGTCTTTGTCCTCCGACATTGTCCTTTGTGGGGAATTGAATTCATATCCGGAAGGATATGACACCAAATATCCCGAATTACCTTACCCGAGATGCGTGTCCCATTACAAGTACGTCAATTCCGGCTGCTACATTGGGTATGCTTCGGCGTTGATGCATTTGTATACATGGAAAAGTGACGACGAAATTCGTTCGATTTGCAGTCGTGGTGGCGATCAAACCTATTTTATTGAATACTATTTGGCCCATGTCAAAAATATGAATAGTCCCTATCGTGTGTATTTGGACAGTTTACAAAGTCTGTTTCAATGCATGTATAAGACGACGTGGTCGGAATTTATTGTTGCCAATGGCCGTTTGGTGAATACCGTGCTCCAAAGTCGCGCAGTGTTTGTTCACTTTAATGGACAATCCTTCAAAGCCAAAGATGGCGTGGATTTGATGCAATTGTTGTGCAAAGAACAACGCATTTCCGCGTCGTTACATGGATCCATGTCGTATCCCGTTATTCAACTTGGGTCCTTCCAAAAAGATCCGTCCGCCGATTGGGGATCCCTTCCGTCCAGTTTGGTCTCCGGCAATGATGTTCATACCCGTCTGTTCTTTTGATCATTTTTTTGATTTTTTTTTGCATTTTTTTTCATTTTTATTTATATCGTTTTTAGAAGTTTTTTTTTATTGTTTTTTTCTGAAGGATAACTAACAACTTATATGTAAAAAAAAAAATATAAATAAGATATTCTGTTGAATTTGAATTTTTCTTTTTTATTTATTGTATCAGTCCAGGTGAATAGAGGTTAAAAATGGGCGATATTCAAAACGTGGAAAAGGGTAACCAGAAAAAAGATCCAAAGACATCAAAGCCACATGAATGTGTATGGGAAGACGACGAGGTGGAAGTGGATTGGGATGGCAATTGTGTACGCATCCGTTACTGTTTGGTGTGTTGGGCCACATCAAACACAAAATGACATCCGTATTGTTGACATGCCCTTTTGTGACGAAGAATCCGCGGGTGGGCGGGATGTAAATCTTGGGTAAAAAATGTGATTTCTACAGTCGTCGGATCTGGCAATGATTTCCATCGGGTAATATCAAATACCTTGCCTTTTTGTGTATCGTTTTCCTCTGCTTCTGCTGCTGTGGAAACCGGCGACGTTGGAAGCAATGATTTGTATTCCGTGTTTTCTTCCTCTTCCTGCGGTTTTTCCTCTTCCTGCGGTTTGCCTTCGTCTTCCGGTTTCTGTTCTTCGAGTTTTTTTTCTTCGGATTTCTCTTCTTCGGGTTTTTCCTCAATGACCGTGGGATTCGCAGTGGAAGAAAACGAGGAAAACAATGAACTCGCCAAAGATTGAAAATATGAAAAAGGGGCAAATTTGTTTTTCTTCTTCTCTTCCTCTTCATTGGGTCGAGATTGGGGAGATTGAAACAAGAAAAATCCCGATGCAAAACCACTTGCGTTTGAGTCGGAATCGTCGGGAGGACGATAGGTTTTGGAAAAAGATGGAAACAAATAATATAAAGGAAGAAACAACCGAAATGGAAAGGTGTATTTATAGGAAGAAGATGAAGTGACTGCGGCTGGCACATCCTTCTTTGGTTCGTTGGAAGAAAATAACCATTCATATAAACCACCACCCGATTGGATAATAAAATCGTCGCCGTTATTCGATGATAATAACAAGGTCGTTTGAACTCCACGGTAACCTAACAAATGGAAAAATAAGGGATTGAAATAAGGAATGTATTGTTTTGGGAGACGGAAAGTTGATTTGTTGGTTTTTCCTTTCAATCCATTTGGTGATATATATATCGTCACGGATTGCCTCTCCACTTCGTTTAGTGGACTTATCGAGGATACTGAGGATGGTATATTGGTTGTCATGTTTGTGTTTAATTTTTAATTTTTTTATTAAGTAATGAAAAATATCAATTTATTTTTTTTTTGTTTCGTTTCGTTTTGAAAGTTCTAATAGATTATTATAATATGTAAAGTACGGGATTTGTTAAAGGGGAAAATGATGAAAAAAATAAAAAAGAAGTCATTGGAAGTGCGTGAATAAAAAAAAGAAGGAGAAAAAAGAAAAAAAGTTCTGTAAAAAGTTGAACCTGAATTGACCTGATTGATGCCTTTCCTTGTGTTTCGCGAAGGTTGTCGCCAAAGGTTGTCGCCAAAG
>JACCEB011932895.1_pt1 | contig 10302 bp, 7 predicted proteins | sample 7454761 | NCBI WGS metagenome assembly JACCEB01 (sample SAMN15323454, study PRJNA562643) | freshwater metagenome | isolation source: river surface water | place: USA:Blue River Watershed | collected 2017-08-18 | reverse complement strand
GCTGGGCGGCGGGGATGACGTCGGGGATACAACGGGCCATGCCCCATCAATGGGCCGCCAAGGCGCAGCAGGCAAGGCTTAGGGTCTACGGAATAGGTGAACTCATATTTAAATAAGAAATAAACTTAACAGCGAACCCAGCTTCAGCTCAGATAGGCCAACCCTAAAATGAAGCACCCACCTTCGAAGACGGTCGGACGTAAATACTGGCTGGCCAAGGTATGGACTACCCCGGAAGCCCACATCGAAAAGGGCGAATACTGCTTCTCACCCGCCGACTTTGACCCGCGCAAACTGTCCCTCCATGAAGCACGAGAAGCCGGCAAAGCGAAGACCCTCTTTCCGCCTTATGGAAGGCTGTTTGGCGCCCAGATCTGGCGGATGGCCCACGAAGCTAAACTAGGAGATGCCATCTTCCTCGAGTCGGCCAACCGTCACGTGCACGCCTGGGGAACGGTGACCAGCACCTATCAGCTTCGCTCCGTTAAAAACCCGAGCCGGGATAACCTTGTCCGCGCCGGCATTCACCAGATTGGCGTTGCATGGCATGAGGTCACGAATGGCAAGGATGCCTTCCGTATCGGCAAGGCCGACAATCTGCTCTTCCGCGAAATCACTGACCGAAAGGACCTGTTACCCCTCCTTACCAAGTTCATCGACAGCCCACTGCCCTCGAGCACACGCCAAGGTGGCGAAGACACTCCGCAAGACCTAGAATACCGTGAAGGCGGCAAGGTCCTCCAAACCCACCTCCGCACGGAACGCGACGCCAAGGCCGCCAAGTTCGCCAAAGAACTGGCCCGTAAGCGCTCCAAGACCGGAGACATCGTCTGCGAGACTTGCGGAACCGTCACAAGGAAGGAATACGCCGGGCTTGACCTGATCGAGGCCCACCACCGCATCCCCCTGGCGCGCGGCGTCCGCGAGACTAAACCGGAGGACTTCGCCATGCTCTGCCCCTGCTGCCACCGTGCCGTGCACAAGCTGATCAACGCCGACGTCGAACCCATCATCGCACTCAAGCGCATCTCCAAACTATTCGCCTAATAACAACATGAAACTCAACAAAAACGGCAACTTCTACCCTGTCTTCGCCAAGCAGCAGGGTTATAACGAAAAGATGTGTGAGTGCGTCGAGACGGTTGTCGACCGCCTGCTCTCCACCGAAACGACCGACGACCGTCCCGGCATGTTGCTGGGCAAGATCCAGTCCGGGAAGACACGCGCCTTCATGGGCAGCATTGCTTTGGCCTTTGATAACGGCGTCGACGTCGCAGTCATCTTCACCAAGGGAACCCTGCTGCTGGCCGAACAGACCCTTACACGCATCAACAACGACTACGAAACCTTCATCAGTGCCAACGAGCTGGTCGCCCAGGATATTCGGTCATTGAAGGATGAGCTCACTCACTTCGAACGGAACATGAAGCGGGTCATCGTCTGCATGAAGGAAGACGACAACGTCAAGAAACTCATCAATTTCCTCACGGTCACGAACCCCAAGCTTGCCAAGAAAAGCATCCTTATCGTCGACGACGAAGCAGATGCAGCCTCCATCGGCTACTCCATGCTCGATGACAACGTGAAGATGAACAAGGTGCCCAAGCTCATCGACGAACTTCGTTCCGAACTGGAGACCGCCCACTTCCTCCAGGTTACCGCAACCCCCTACTCCCTCTACCTACAGCCCAAGGAGATCAAAATCAGCGGCCTCAAACTGAAGCCGATGAAGCCGGCCTTCTCGGTCCGCGTCCCGGTCCATGAGCGCTACATCGGCAGCGATTTCTACTTCGCTTACGAACCGGATAAGCCCTGCATTGCTTCGCAGCTCTTCATCCCGGTCCCGGAGGAAGAATTCAGCATCCTCAGCAAGAAGGACCGACGTCGCGTCGACGTCGACGACCTCCTCAACTGCAAAGGCGTAGAAAAACTCGTCGATGCAATCGTCAACTTCGTCGTCGCCGTCTCCTACCGACGCCTACAGCTGCAGAAGAACCAGTACTTCAGCATGCTGATCCACGCCGACGCCTCAAAGAATTCGCACGAATGGCAAGTCAGGCTGGTCGAAGGAATCCGTAAGGAACTCATGGAAGGCCTGGCGAAGAACTCAGATAGGGCGCAGGAACTCCTCAAGACTGCCTGCAGGCAGATGATCGCCTCCGGCAAGGTGGCCAAGGAAGAGACCCAGCTTGACCCTCCCGAAGAAGCCCCCCTCTACGAGGAATGCTGCCGGGCCGTCTCCGAAGAGTGGATCAGCGTCATCAAAGTCAACTCCGAGAAACAGATGCGCGAAGTCTGCAACCCTAAGACCGGCGAGCTCATCCTCAAGACGCCTTGCACGATCTTCGTCGGCGGCCAGATCCTGGACCGTGGACTGACGATTGGACACATCCTCTCTTTCTTCTACGGACGCCGGCCCAAGAAGTTCCAGCAAAGCACAGTGATGCAGCATTCGCGTATGTACGGTCCGCGTCCTAAGACCGACCTTGCCGTCACCCGCTTCTACACCACTAACCGCGTTCACCAGGCCATGAAGCAGATGCACGAGCGCGATAGCGCACTCTGGGAACATGTCGGCGACAGTGAAAACGAGGTCAATTTCGTCTTCGCAGACGACAACAAGAACATAGCCCCCTGCAGCGCCAATCAGATCATCCTTTCGAACACTACGACGGTTAAGCCCGGCAAGCGCCTGCTTCCCTTCGGTTTCCAGATCGATGCCAACACTCGCCTCAAGGATCACACCAAAACGATCGATGAGTTGCTGGCCGAAGAAGGCATCACCGCTCCGGATCTGAAGAAGAAATCCGCAATCGACCAAGCGAACAAGGCCCTGCCGGTCAGGGTTAAGCTCTCCGTGGCACTAAGGATCCTGAAGGCCATGGAAAAGTCCATGCTCTGGGAAGATGAAGACAACCGGGATCTCAACTTCGACTGGCAAGGAACGGCGGCCATTCTCCGTTACTACGCAGAATTAAAGCACCTGAAGGCAGAGGACCGCCATGAACCCGGCTTTGTCGACCTTGTTGTCAGGTGGGGCCGCGAACTGAATCGAAACGTCAGCGAGTCCTCCCACGTGCGCTTCAATAACGCCCCCTACTCCTACAACGAGACCGCCGTCTACGAGACCGCTAGCACTAGCTACCCGATGTTGAACGTCATCCAGCAGCTCGGCGACAAGGCCCCGGACGAGGAAGTAGCAGACTCCTGGAACGGAGGCCCCTTCTGGTGGCCCGTGCTTTGGTGCCCGAAAAACTCCAAGTACATGATCTACGGACACGAAGGGGCCGACGGAGAAGGCTAAGATGGTACCCAAACGCAGCTGGGCCGTTAAGGTCCGTTGGTCTGACTTCCAGGCGAGCAGCCTGGCGGAGCCTGGCCAGATGATCGACCTGCCGGCCGGCGCCTTCGTCGGCGGCACCCCACAAGCGGAAGACGAGATCTACCTGCTCAAGGAAAAAACCGCCAATCCAGATTCACCGGCTGGCATCTTCGCCGTCGGCCAAGTTATTTACATTAACGCACAAATAATCCGACTTCAGCTAGACGATAAGCGCCTGACCAACAAGAAAAGGCACCTGAAGTTCACAGCGCTCGAAGAAGACCCAACTATCGAAGACTTCGAAGCAAGCTACGCCAAGGAATGGGAATACCACCTGCTGAGTCCTCGCACCTCCCTCCGCCTGGAACTGATCAGCATCAAGACGGGCCATGACTTCGACCGAGCTGACTCCATGCGTTGCCTGCTCGCCTATGAGGAGTGCCGGCGCAAAGGCCTGAGCATCGAGAAGAGCGATCCCGTCATCAAAGCTGCCCTGGAAACCGGCCGACTGATGACCAGCATTTCCTTCAAATTGGCCAACTTCAGGGCCCTCGACCCGAGGGTGGAGGCCAAAGGCTTCGATGGCGTCGCGAACGTCGACCGCTTAGTATGGGACTATTACTACCTAGCGGAACGTAAGGAAATCGACATCTCACGCCTACGCGATGACCTCGCACGTCACGAGTTCAGCGACCCCCTCACCTTCGTCGTCGAAGACAAAGCTGAGCCTACAGACGACTACCAGCCCATCCAAGACGAAGACAAACGCCAGGCATACGCGCGTCGCGTACGCAAAGGTCAATCGCGGTTCCGCAAAGCCCTCCATACGCTTTACGGCTCACGTTGCGCCTTCACCGGTACGGACGAAGAAGCCGTACTCGAGGCCTGCCACATCATCTCGCACGCCAAAACGGGCGATAACTCTTTGGATAACGGCCTTCTCTTGAGATCAGACATCCACGTGCTGTTCGACGAGCATCTGATTACCCTGGCAAATGACGGACTTCGTATCCTGGTCCACAAAGACGTGACAGCTCCAGAATATTCACGCTTAAGAGGCACTTCGCCAGGACTACGTCCGTCGACGACGGACAGTCACCTGGCGCTAGTACGGCTACACAACTCAGTGCTAGGCTGGGCAGTCTGACATCAAGCCTTTCGGGCCATTTGCTGGAACTGCCCAACATCCAAGGTCATGTCATCGTAGGCCTTGAGGTCATAGAGCGAGCCACCTGCAGAAGTATTCAGAAGCTTAGTGAAGCGCTTGACCTCATCGATTGATTTACCTTTGGCCAAAGCATACGGACGGTCCTCGGGACCGGTTTGATCTAGATAGTCAGCAGCAATCTTATCTAACAAAACGCTTACCAACCTAGACATGGCGCCGTAACGACGAAGCACGATGCTCCATTGAATATTCTGATCCGCATACAGGATTCGCAGATAGTGTTGCATTGATTTACCCTTAGCCATCGCCTCGGGCTCCTTGGAGGCCATATCCGCCACGCGGGCAATCCACCAAAGTCGTCCAACCCCATGACGGGTCAGCGCGGTAGTACCGGCACCTCGGCCGATCCAACGCTGGAGGAGGATACCACGGGCACGGTTAACAGGGTCACGCTGCTTCTTTTGCTTGTTTTCAACCTCATCCTCGGCTTCCGCCTCATCGGCGGGTGCGTCCTGAATCATCGGAGTCGAAGCGAGGCTCACCATAACCGGTGCTGAAACATGCCAGCGAGCCTTCATGTACTCGGAACAGGCTCCAAACGCCAAGCCAGACCAAAGAGTCCAATCAACAGAAGCTGTCGGCGGCAAGCCACGCAAAGCATCGTAAATGACCAAAGAAGCACGGAAATCGCTGACGTTTTTGTCGTCGTCGACAAGGCGTAGGCGCGACAAACGAGCCTCCGCAGCTGAAGGGTCGAATTCTAAGGGCCTAATGGCAGCAGACGTATCACGCCACCATGCAGGTTGAGACCCGACCTTGGTACAAAGTGAGTTGCTTGAAATAAGCGAATAGTCATCGACGGACCTATTGGCCCCAAGGGTCAGCTCCTTACACGTATCGATAAGGTAGATGGAAGCCTCGCGATGGCCTAGTTTGTTTAGTATTTTCATTAGTTATCAGTCGGAACCGATGAAGGAACTTTGATGAGCGCGTCAGAAAGGCCGAGATTCCCCTTCATGATAAGATGCGCCACTTGATACGGAAGAGATTGATCTGAAATCTCGGCCCCACTGTCCTTCAGGCCTTGAATTGCAGCTTCTAAGCTTTGATACCATTGGCGCGAACTGATTGCCTCATCAAAATCCTCGCCTTTGTCAGCATTCATGACGACCGAGACGGCCTGAATTAAGGCAGGCATGACCAATGCATAAGTAACGGCGGGACCACTGGCAGCATCATCCTTCAAACCGCCGAAAACAGCATAAGACCTAGGGTCAAGTAACACCAAAATCTTGTCGGTCTCAGTGTATCGAATACGCGGAGAATCTGCAGCTGAAAGATCCTGATCGAGTTTTACTTCGATGATAGAAGAGGCCTTCTCCAATCGAGGAAGAAGCGGCAGGACCATCGAATACCCCAAAATGGCCCCCTTGGGCAGATTCACACCGTCGTTACGTCCCATGGACGCCGGTGCACCAGGAAGGTCATACCCCGAGATGTCATCGATACTTGCGATGTAGATAGTTGCCTCGGCCGGAAGCGCCACGCCCAACGCATCTAGGTTGATCGGTCCATAGCTGAACTCTCCTTTCTCAAAATCATCAATTGATGGATTAAGTTCAAAAGCTTTTCTCACCAAACTGGTCTTGGCCTCAATAATCAGTGAAATCTTCGCTTTCTTTCCCTGAACCAACTTTGCGATCCTGTCATTCTTGAACGTAATAGAGAAGGTGAAGTTTCTGGCGGCCTTGTCAGGAGAGCCATCAAGATCGATCTTTCCGTAAAGGACATGATCAAAACTCGGATCCTGCCGGAGCTCATCTTCCTCAAAGAGAGCAATCGGGCAGAGGACTGGATAAGGAAGACTGGGCATGTGTTATTTAGTTTTACGCGTTTTACGTTTAGTTTTTTCCGGGCTAACCGCCACTTCCCCTGGCACAACCGGAGCAAGGAGCTGCGCAGTCATACTTAACAGCGGAATTTCGGTCGTGATGACGAAACAGATCTCTCCGGCATGGCCGGCAGAGACGCTAATAGCGGCAAACTTGTCCGGAGAAACACGGCTAACCTTAGCAGCATTGACATGATCTTCAGGCTTAGGAGCGGTCAGTTCGAAGGCCACCTCGTCAGCAGACCCGCTAAAATTAACCGCAAATAGGCGCAGGATCTCGTCGCCCTTAAAAGTCCCTACCTTTGTAGGGGTAACTTTGACAACGTAACGAGCATCTCCTCTGTAAACAAAGGATGAAGTGATCTCCACTAATTCGTACTTCTTAATTCTTTTGTCATCATCATTAGGCGTCGGCGGGAGTTTCACCGAATCATCTCCATAAGACACACGAATAAAAGGAGACCTCTTAATACCCTTTTTTATGAGGCTTTCAGCATCATTACCATCAACCTCGCCGCCCTGCTCTTCAGGCAAGTTAAGCCCCTTGATCGCCCTGGCGACCGACTCAAGCGTAAGTGCCTCATCCGTGATAGGCGGCGCAAGCTTGGCGACTTCTTCTCTAATCCAAGCATAGATCTTGGAGAGCTCGTTATACACCGCATGGCGAGGCGACTTGTCTCGATCCTTCTCCCAAGCGGTATGAGTGGGAGGCTCAAGACGACGGAGTAGTTCATTACCCTGCTCGTCATCGCAGATCATGAATGCCGCATAGGGGAAGGGAAGCTGGTATTGCTTCGAAAAAATCTTCATCCGGTTACTTCGACACATGAAGCAACGAGCAGGCAACTGACCATGCACCTTGATGTCATCTTTGGTTCCCTGAACGATTCCGATTTGGACCCTTCCGAAATGCTCCAGGTCCTTTGTTAAGGTCCAATTATCAGGGGCACCCACAGATGCTTCGCTAGCCTTGATGTACCAATAAGTGTGTTCTAGCTCTTTCACCAGGTCTTCAAGCTCAGCACCAAGAGCCTCTTTTCTTAATGCAGCAAGCTCACGCAGAATAGTGGCCTTGTTAATCGGGTCTCCATCAACGTCAAATTCGGCGTATTCGTCGTTAATCGCCGGGAAGAAATTAGTGATCAGTGCCGCTTTTACGTGCAGCTTCCAATCATCCCCGCCGACAAAGCCTACGATAAAAATGTCCGTTCCATAACACTCGGGGCTACGGTGTGAACGAAATGAATCCGGCACCAACTCACGTTGTTGAACCGGTAGCGAAATCTCACACTTCTCCCTATTGTCATGTCCCTTTAGTCCGATCATCCCAAAAGCCTGCAAGGTCCTATCGGTATTCTTATCACGATGCGTCATGAGACGCACGACACCCTGGAATCCCCAGCCATCCCTTGAGCAAGTTTGATAGAAGACGGTGCGCAAAGCCGAGCACGCAAAGGGAGCCATTTTTCCAATACCGAATGCGCCCCCTGCCCCCTTGCTGCTGTTGGCAACCCCGGTCGATCTAACGAGATTAGCCCAAGAACTGCCGGTATCGTTATTGCGATCTGAAATGCCGACCAGGCCCTTGGTCTTAGAATCAGAAATGACGAGGACAGGAACGCGATTTCCCGCAAGCATCGCCTTAGCAGGAGCAAACACGTGCGGATAGGCCTTGCCGCCGTTACCATGACGATCGGCCGAAGCAACCCATGCATCATTCAAGCCCCCCTTGAACTCGGGAATACCGCTCGCCTCCATCTGCTCCAATCTAAAGCTTAGCTTAATGGGCCCCTCCCCCTTTCGAGCGTCGATAGCATTCTGAGCACACTCTCGGGCAAGGTGAGCCATGAGATTACCCGCGAAATGCTCAGCTCCGGCGTCACTCGGACCGATGATCGGACCGCCCCCGGAATCAGGGAAGTAAAGCTTTAGCGCGGCTGTCTGGGGTAGTGGCGGCATACTAGAAGAATTCTTTATCCCAAATTATGCGACCCTGTCAACCAGGCCCCGTGACAATTGCCTCATAGCGCCGCGCTTGACTAACTATTGGGCCCCATAGATGGTCAAAATGAGTGAACACTTTATTCGCAGATTTATTTATCCGACCAAGGAAGACCTTAGCCTTGGAGGAATTCGCGAGGCTTACACACCTTAAATGGCAAAATGATCGCTATTCCCCAATACAGTTCCCTGATTTCAATTTAACAAAACGAGAGGAGACCGGCCTTAAAGAGCTAGCCGAACTAAAGGGTGAGACATTTAAACTTAAAAAGCGAAACGGAGAAGAACGGGCCAAATTCTCGTTCATAGACCTGTTCGCAGGTATAGGAGGATTCAGGTTAGCTGGGGAGAATTCCGGAGGCATCTGCCGCTTCAGTAGCGAAAAAGACAAGTATGCTAGAATTAGCTATCACCATAATTTTGGAGAAATGCCTTTCGGGGATATCAACTTCTTCACTAAGGACGAAAACATTCATCTTATTCCTGATCACGACATTCTTTGTGGAGGATTTCCATGCCAAGCATTCAGCATATCCGGAAAACGAGAGGGGTTCTCGGATGAAAGAGGTAAGCTATTTCACAGAATCGAAGACATCCTACGACATAAGGTAAAAATCAATAAACCAGTAAAGGTAGTCTTTCTTGAGAACGTTCGAAACTTTGAAAAACACGATGGCGGAAAGACATTCACGAAAGTAGAGTCCATCCTTAAATCCCTTGGCTACTTTCTCGCTTCTGCAGTAATCGATTCAGGCAAGGCAGGTTCACCAACGAAGCGCCAACGGATCTACCTAGTCGCCGTTCACGAGTCTGTCCCAGGTGCCAATGAGGATAGTGTCAGGATTTTCCAAAATAAAATCCGCAAACTTGAATCCAAAGACCTGCAACCAAATGACTCCAACACTCTCAGTAATCGATACATTATTCCTCTAAATAAAAATGAAATCGATCTACTTAAAATAGACGAAAAATACCTGAGCAAAGATACTCCGCTCAACTTGATTAAGCAGAAAGATCACAACCTAATCGCCACCACGGATACGATACAAATTGGTGACATCCAAAAAGGACGCCAAGGAGAAAGAATTTACTCACGCAAGTGCCAAGCTATCACGTTTTCTGCCCATGGTGGAGGACGTGCAGCCCGAACTGGCGCATATTACATAGATGGAATAGTTCGCCGACTGCACCCAACTGAATGTGCAAGAATCATGGGATTCACGAGATCTGAACAAACAATGGACATTTTCGGACTCCGTGAAAAAGGCGTTTCTGACTGGCAACTCTACAAGCAATTCGGGAATAGCGTAGTCGTCCCGGTTATCGAAAAGATTTTCGAAGTCATCCTTGAAGAATGGACGATTGATAAGACCGCCTGAGCAGGTGACCAGGTTGACCCGGCTAAATGCTAAAAAATACCGCCCAAAAGCATTCCTTATGAAGGGTATCTGCCCTTCCTCAGGATAAGACTAACGGAAAGCGACCGATGGAAGGGGTCATCGTCTTCCGGGCGCCGTTCATGAAACGCAAGCTGATCGAAGACTAACGGGTCTTGGTCATCCAGTCCAAGCACCGTCGCCTTGGCATGGGCCTCATCGGCCAAGTCATCGTCTCTCGCGACCTGGTCGCCCGCCTCGGCGTCAACGTCATGAAGTTTAGTGCGTTGGTATAGAACAGGCCGCCCGACACAGGCTGACTCGCCCGAGGCCTAGGCTGTCAAGCCATACCCCACGACCTGGGCCTACCTGGATGATAATAATCCGCCCTCCCCCACTCGCCAAGGTTGCGCCGAGGCCATCCCCGGGTAGACCAGAGCCTTACCCCAATCATTCGCCATGTCGAAGCAGTCCGCCATTCCGTCACGCACATTCATCGGCTGGGAAACTCCGTTGGCCGAGGCCGTCGCCTCGACGATCCTAG
>JACCEB011349400.1_pt1 | contig 10303 bp, 8 predicted proteins | sample 7454761 | NCBI WGS metagenome assembly JACCEB01 (sample SAMN15323454, study PRJNA562643) | freshwater metagenome | isolation source: river surface water | place: USA:Blue River Watershed | collected 2017-08-18 | reverse complement strand
TTGCAAAATGCCAGCATAACAGTTCTATGAAGCACATCAAGGCATTAAAAAAAGTAATTCGTATTGCATTAGCAAACGACTATATCCGAAAAGACCCATTTGTTAGTTATCGCATTACTCAGAAGAATGTGGAACGTGAATATTTAACCCAAGCTGAAATTGATGTAATCATAACCAAAGAGATTACCATTCAACGCCTGGATGTGATACGTGACTTATTCATTTTTGAATGTTACACAGGTCTTGCATACAAAGATTTGGCTGAACTAAAAAAAGAGAACATTGAAATTGGTATTGACGGGCATAGATGGATAGTTATTCGAAGAGGCAAGACAGGTGTAACGTGTCGCATACCTTTGTTTCCTGTATCGGAAAATATCATTAGAAAATATGCTGCGCATGCAGAGGTTATTATTTCAGGTAAGTTGCTCCCAGTTCCATCAAATCAAAAAATGAATGCCTATTTAAAAGAGGTTGCTTCTATCTGTGGTATTACGAAAGAATTACATACCCATTTAGCTCGTCATACTTACGCAACGACAGTTACCTTGTCAAATGGTATTCCGATTGAAACAGTTAGTAAGTTGTTAGGTCATCGTAAAATGCAAACAACTCAAATCTATGCGAAGGTCATTGATAAGAAAGTTGAGGAAGATATATTAACATTGAGAACCAAATTTGGCTAAAAATAGTTTTATCCATAATTTAGATTTATGGATAGACCGCATCCCAGTTCTAAGCTTAGCACAATACCTCATAAGTATTACGAATTATTTAAGTTGCTCTATTATGGGGAAATGAATAGGAATAACCTTCGCAGAAAATACTATAATGACGACAAGCAATATTGGCAATATGCTGAATACATTGATGCCGACCAAGAGGACTTTCCATACAAGCAATTAAAAGAAAGATTTCCAAAAATTATTAATTTCTTTGACTCAAACTTTTTTGAGACTAAGGAGAAAATCTTTTTTTTAGACATACTTCAACCATTCATAGATGATTATTATAGTGATGATAAAAAGCGAATGATTAATTCAATTAAAGACACTGAAAATCGACTGGATCCAAATAATCCTGCACACATAAGTTTTTTTGACTCAAAAAAAGAAGAACTTGAAATCTTTTTAAAAATTGAGGATACATATATAAAACTTTTTGCAGAATACCGAGAATCGCTATTACCAAAAAAGTCAAAAGCTACTAACATTGAGGTTAGATTTCTCTTAAAAAACAAGCAAAACAAAGAGCATTTGAAAAGTGTTTTGCAATCGTTACAATTGAGAATTGATTTATTTAAAAATGAAGAGGATGTAGATATATTCTTTCAAATTCTTACATCTGGAGCTATCGATAAATCGTTGCCCAATATTGTATTAGCATGTAAAACAAATCAGTTTACTTATATTATAGATAGCCTTAAACCATTCGTAAAAGGCTTGAAATACTCCAATTTAGAAAGAATTGGTAAAATTTATTCTTCATCTACTCATCCTACTTTAATCAATCAAAGTTTATTATCAAATAGTAAAACAGAACACCCTGCCCAAAAGGATGAAATAGATGAAATTATCTCTATTTTAAAAAAATAAACGAAATACATTTAGATTTCTAAATACCATCTAAATCATTGGTTTTTTCTGTTTTTCAAGTGTTGCAATTTAGCCGAAAATTAATGTTTTACGCTAAAAAATCAACAAATGAATGTTTTAACAATTGAATCGGAAGCCTTCCAACAAATCTTAAGTAAATTGGAAGCAATAAGCACAGCGCTTATTAAGAACAAAGCAACCACTCCACTCTCTGATGTTTGGATGGACAACCAAGATGTATGTGAGCTTCTTCACATTAGTAAAAGAACCCTGCAACATTATCGAGATTCTGGTAAGTTACCATTTTCCCAAGTAGGTGCTAAGATTTACTATAAAGCAGGAGATATTGATGACTTTTTACATAGTCATTACTTAAAGCCTTACGCATAGAATTATCATCATCTTTTATTAATTTATTGTCTGCTGTCCTGCAGAAATAACATAAAAATTTTAGTATGAATACCCAAAACTTTCGCTTGCCAGCGCAAGAAAAGAAATCTATGGTCAAATCCTTAGCACCAGGGCTAAGCCTTGGTGCTTCAAAAAAACTTAAAAAAATGGAAATAAAATCATCATTATTAGAAACTCAACTTAATTCAATTGCCAAAAAAAGAAGAATAAAAAGTCAATTTCTTACTCCTACAAGCTTTGCTTATGATATTATGGAGTTTAAATATGATAATAAACACAATAGATACGAATTAAAAGGTATATATCACGAAGGAGTGCGTGAATATTTGTCCTCTGTTGGTATATTCAAGCGATATATAAACAAAGACAAAGCAATTCTTATTAAGCAAGATGGATGTTTTATTGAGGAAATATCCCCTGAGAATATCAAAGATATATTCCAAGAATATATTTTTTCTTTAGAAGACACAATAATATTTACCCACAACGATATTGAGTATAAAATTCCGTCTGAAGCTGTAAGGAACTATTTTTTAAAACAATCAAATCTTTTCTTCAATGAAAAGTGGTTGGAACACTTAGAAGAACACACTATTCCAATATTGAAAGATTCAAAGAAATACTGTTATGTCGTTTTCAGAAATTGTTTTGTTCAAATCTCCAAAAAAGACAAGATAGAAGTTTTAGAAATTAATAAACTATCAGAAAAATGTGTTTGGAAATCTCAACGAATTGAGCGGGATTTTAAACGAATAGAAGATCATTCTAACAATCCATTTGTTAAATTTTTCTCTAATGCTACCGCTGGCATCGACGGAAGATATGATTCATTACGCAGTGCATTCGGCTACTTAATTCACAACTATTTCTCCCCTGCTGATGGCAAAGCAATTATGCTTTATGATGAAGCATTAACTGACAAGATGAAACCAATGGGCGGAACAGGGAAAGGATTATGTGCTAATGCACTATCTCAAATTCGTTCGCAGATAAAAATTGATGGCAAACATTGGGATGCAGCAAATCGGTTTAGGTTTGAATTAGTTAAGCCTGGAACTCAAATTGTTTGGATAGATGAAACAAAGCCCGATTTCAAATTTGATTCACTGTTCTCATGCCTTACAGATGGTTGGACGATAGAAAGAAAATATCTACCACAATTTTTCATTAAATCTGAAAACAGCCCTAAAGTGTTGATATGTAGTAATACAATAATTACAAATATTGGCTCTTCAAATAAAAGAAGGCAATTCATAATAGAACTCAATGATTACTACAGCAAGAAAATCATTACTGGTTCTGAAAAACCAATTGAAGATGAGCATGGATTGTTATTTAGTGAACAATGGTCGGCAATCACTTGGAACGAGTTTTATTCTTTTATGATTGATTGTGTGTTTCACTTTTTTGAAAAAGGATTAGTTACTTATGAATTAAAAAATGTTGCAAGTAACCTCCTGCAGCAGAAAACCAGTCCAGAATTTGTTGAGTGGGTTTCAGAACATGATTTTCAATTAGATACCCTTTACGATAATAAAGCATTATTTGAAGACTTTAAGTACAAATACTTGGGTGATGATACTAATTTCAAACAACGTGGTTTTACAAATTGGTTGAAATTTTATGCTACCACTAAGCACATATTATTTCAGAATAGAACATCAAATGGCTCTCCCAAATTTTGCTTTGTAAAGAATTAAGAATTAGCAGTAATTGCTTACGGGGGTATCCCCTAAAAATTTAATTCATTTATACATATATACCCAATAGGAGTGTTTCTTAATTCTTAATTTTTTAATAATGAGTTTAACTGATTTAGAACAAAATTTTGTTTCACATATTAGAACATTGCAATTAAAACGGAAATCCTCAAGAAAGGATGAAGGGACAGACTTTGTTTTTCTATCACTTAAAACAATCAAAGCACACTATTTCCCTAAGGATCATGAAAAAGCGATTGATAATTTAAAAAGTCAAAGGGAAATTGAATTTCTGAAATTCAAAAAAGATAACAGCTTTTATTACAAGTTTAAAGCCCTCAAAGATGGGCCGATTGATTTTGGTCTATTAAAAGATGAATGTCGGAAGTTAGATAATTTAGAAACTTTGATAAAAGCCAATCTGCGATGGGTAACATTAGAACAAGGAATTGATTCAACAGTCTATTTCAATCAGTTTCTTAAACAAAGAGATAAACACTTAAACTCTTTCTTTTTAGTCGATAATTTTTCAGGGAGAATACATACTCCGATTACGAGTTTGAAAGGTTCATATAGAAAACATTTATATCTTAAAAATGAACCAGTAGTATCATTAGATATTGCGCAAATCCAACCATTATTGCTTTCACTAATTCTAATAGAAAATATCGGTCAAAACGAGTTTTCGGAGTGGATTAATCAAGGACAGGATATTTATTTGATGTTCAAAGAAAAATTAAAACTACAATCCAGAGAAGATGCAAAGACAAAGTTTTATGAAATTACTTTTGGGATGCCAAATGAGCGATTAGGCGAAATGTTTGGAAATGCAGATTGGATTAAATGGATAAATGACTTAAAAACAACTACTTTACTTCAAAATCCAAATTCAAAAACTAAGGCACATTCCAATTTAGCATGGTTGCTTCAATCTACCGAAGTTCGTATAATGCGAATAATTTGGCAAAAACTAATTGAAAATGACATTCTATTTCTTACCGTCCATGATGAGATAATTGTCAGAGTATCGGATCTTGACGAAAGCTATAAGATAATGGAGGACGAGTTAAAACTTTACTTCCCCTCATTCAAAATAAATAAGAAGGACCAAAATAGTATTATCGATCGCGTTTATATCACGAGTAAGCTAAAAAAGTTAAATTGCGGGTTGTTATATTCAGAAGATGAATTATTAAACAAACACCAATTCAGTATTGCTGAATTCACTTTTATGCAAGAAAACAAATTGATTTTAGAATTTGACGACTTGAACTATTCCTTGAATGTCTCTTAATGGTTGATTTTAATAATCCCCACTCACTGTTGCAATGGTATATGCACCATAACTTGTATTAGAGGCAACAACTTGCCCGTCTCGATATATTTTAACAGTTACACTTCCACTTGAACTATTATTTTGAGCCGATAAATACAACCAACGTGTTCCAGTTTGAGACCAACTATAATACCAACCATTAGATACTGAACTCCATTGTTGCGTATTGTCGTCTGTATTTTGAATAGTTACGCTATAACTTCCCGATGTTCCAGTTACCTCATATTTATATTGTGAAGATGAAGGTTCATATTTACTACAAGATGAAGTAGCAAACAACCCGATAAAAAAGATAAATGCGTAAATAATTTTTTTCATATCCTTGTTTTTATTTTAATAATTGGTGTGAAATAATACCGAAACCAAGTCTCCCCAATTTCGGTATTTACTTGCAGCGTTTTAATCCTTTTTCATAATTATAGGAGTTAACTTTTCTTTCAACTGGTCAAATTCTACTTGAGTCATCATTCCTAAATCAACTAAATCTTTTGCCTCCTTCAATTTAGCGATAGCCTGTTCTTTAGTCATTGCCGCATTAGGATTAACAACTTCTTTTGTTTCTATTGCCATTTCTAAGTCGAAAATTGTTCTGTTTCGAGCCAATGCAGGCGCATTTGGATTCTGAACGAACAACATTATTTGAACAGGAGAGTTTTTGGTCAATTTTGTATGTTGAACTTTTATTGATGTAACCACTACTTCCTCTCCTGAATAAGCATCTCCCAATTGTTCTGGAGTTACTAATAGAGCCTTACCAAGTGAATACTCTCCAAAATACAATCGGGTAAATCTCCTATTAGCATTGAGTGGACTTCCAAATTTCAATTTTGTGCCTACCTTAATTTCTGAACCATCTTTCATAGTGTAAGTTGACAACGTATCACCATTTGAATAATTTGCGGTTACTGAAATATCTTGTGTTTGTTCGAATGTCAATGTTTGACTAATACAAAGATTTCCAAAGAGAAGAAATGGTAAAATAAGTTTTTTCATAGCGATTAATTTTTTGGCAAAATTGCCCCCAACCAATGACAAACCAAGTCAATGAATAAAAAAATGTAAAATTTTTCAGACAACTGAGGTCAATCGTTTGCTCAGGTTTGTGATTTGTTCTATTTTGCCACCCCAAATTGATTAAGTATGCTCAATCAACATAAGATTTTAAGAGTGTTGAAACTCATTTCCTATTTAGAACAAAGTCCATCAAAAACCATCGGTCACTTAGCTGAAATTTTAGAATCAACAGAAAGAACAGTATATCGTTATTTTGATTTGATACGTGAATGTGGTTTTGACCTTCAAAGAGATGAACACAATCGTTTTTACATTGTGGATGATAGGTCTAATGGAGTAAGATTTACAGATGAAGAGGCGAAATTCCTTAATGAATTGATTCTAACGTATGGCAATAAAAACAAACTCAAAGATTCAATTTTAACAAAGATCTATTTAGGTTCAGAAATACCGATGGTTGCAAGCCACTTGGCTAATGCCAAAAATAGCAAAGTCATTGAGCGATTAGCTTTGGCTATGGGTAATAAAGAACAAGTAATTTTAAGAAAATATCAATCAATAAACACTGGTACTATTTCCGACAGATTAGTAGAGCCTTTTGGTTTTACCGACAACTACACATCTGTTATGGCTTTTGAAATAGCTTCTAAAAAAAATAAGACCTTTCACATTGATAGAATTGCATATATTGATTTTACAAGTAAACCTTTCAAGAATTCTAAAAAGTTTGAAAAGCAAATACCTGATGTGTTTGGATTTAGTTTCTCAGGAAAAACATTTCCTATCCATTTAGAACTTGATTTGAAACAAGTTTTACTTCTAAAAGAACAATATCCTTTAACTGCTCCATTTATCCAATACAATCTTCGTAAAAACAAATACGAATTTAAAGTTCAAATCAATGACCTAAGCCCTATTGAACGATTTATGAAGGGAGTTAACTCATAGCTAATTCCAGAAAATTTCACAACTTTACGTTTCTAAATCATTCATACTATCTTCCAATGGCATTATTTCAGTCTTCCGTTATTAAAAAGGAATTACAATCATTAAATCAATCATTAATTGATGAAAAATGGAATGAATTCTTTTCTCATTTTGGGAATCCAGAAATACAGCAGAAAATTAGAGGTTTAAAGGAAGAACAATACCAAGGGGAATTTTTAGATGATTTATTTGTGAAGGTGCTTGGCTACACCAAACCTCCGAAGCCAAACCACAATTTAGTTACAGAACAAAAAAACGAAACAAACTCCAAGAAAGCAGATGGTGCAATCATTATAGATGAAAAAGTAATAGGTGTAATTGAGCTTAAAGGAACCAACACAACCGATTTAGAAAAAGTCAATGACCAAGCATTTTTATACAAGGTAAATCATCCTGAATGTATTTATGTTATCACATCCAACTTTGAGAAACTTAGGTTTTATATAGAGAATAAGGTTGATTATATAGAGTTTAATTTATTCCAACTATCCAAAAAGGAGTTCAGTTTATTGTATTTATGTTTATCTTATGAAAGCATTAGAAAAAACACTCCCAAGCATTTAAAAGATGAATCTGTTTCCAAGGAAAATCAAATAACCAAACAACTTTACAAAGATTATTCAGACTTTAAACGAGCGCTTTACAACAATTTAGTAGAACTTAATACACAATACGATAAACTTTTACTTTTCAAAAAAACACAAAAACTATTAGATCGATTTTTATTCATCTTTTTTGCAGAAGACAGACAATTAGTACCAACCAATCTCATTCGAAGAATCAATTTAGAGTGGGAAGATATCGTTAAGGTTAAACGAATAAATGTTTCATTATATGACCGTTACAAAACATATTTTGATGACTTAAATGCGGGTGCAACAGTTACATTGCCAGCATTTGGTAAAAAAACAGGAGATGCAATTACTGCTCAATTTGAAATCTTCGCATACAATGGTGGTTTGTTTGCCCCAGATGATGTTTTGGATAATGTTCGAATAGACGATAATCTCTTGCACAAACATTCGCTTTTATTAAGTGATTACGATTTTGAAAGTGATGTTGATGTCAATATATTAGGACATATTTTTGAAAATTCACTGAATGAAATTGATGAGATTAAATCTGAAATTGAAGGGCAAGTAATTGATAAATCCAAAACAAAACGCAAGAAAGACGGTGTTTTCTACACTCCAAAATACATCACGAAGTATATAGTTGATAATACCGTTGGAAAATTATGTTTTGAGAAAAAAACCGAATTGAATATAGTAGACGAAGACTATACCAACGATAAAAAGGTACAAACCAAAACAAAGAAAGCACATTTAGACAAACTCACCGAATACCGCAACTGGCTATTGCAACTTACTATTTGTGATCCTGCTTGTGGTTCTGGAGCATTTTTAAACCAAGCATTAGAGTTTTTAATTGCTGAACATCGTTACATCGATGAATTGCAAGCCAAATTGATGGGAGATAGTATGATATTGAGTGATGTAGAGAAAAGCATTTTGGAGAACAATATTTATGGAGTAGATTTAAACGATGAAAGTGTAGAAATTGCAAAGCTCTCGTTGTGGTTACGCACAGCTCAAAAAGGCCGTAAACTAAATTCTCTAAACAATAACATCAAATGCGGTAACTCACTAATTGACGACCATGAAGTAGCAGGAGAAAAAGCATTTAACTGGCAACAAGAATTTCCAACGGTTTTTGAAAATGGTGGTTTTGATGTGGTAATTGGGAATCCGCCCTATGGGGCGAAAATATCAGAACATGACAGAGGTTACATTACTAATAAATACCTCGAATTAGATTCATCCGATTTGGATACCTACCTAGTTTTCTATCTACAATCAATAGGGCTTTTGAAAAAGAATGGGTTGTTGGGATTCATTACCCCTGACACATATCTAACTATCTCAAGAGCTCAAGGGCTTCGGACTTTCTTTTATAATAACTCACAAATCATTGATATCCATGACTGGTATAAGCCTTTTGCTGATGCTAAAGATACAAGATGTAATTCTCTAATATTAAAGAATAATAAATCAGTTGACTATCGCTTTCATGTTTCAGTAACTGATTCTAAAGGAAAAATTATAAAAGATTTCTTTTTGGATAGATCAATACTTTCAAATCCCTCATCTTGGAATTTATACATTTCACCTACAGACAGAATATTGTACGATAAAATGATAAATAACTCATATCCTTTGAAGACATTTTGTAAAATAAAATATGGCTTAAGGACAGGAGATAATGAAAAATATTTGACTGCAGATCTTAATTTATCCGACTGTGGAATTAAGATAGCGAGAGGCTCTAATATTGAAAGATATTATTTCAATTGGTCCCCTGAATATTTAAAAACTCAAGAGGGTCTTCCAACTTCTTACTTTGAAGATGAGATTATAAAATCACCCAAAATTATAATCCAATATGTTAGGACTAATAGTACTGATCCAAACTGCCGCTGGCTAGAATCCTCTCTTATAGAAGAAGATAGCTTTGTCCCCTTGAACTCAACGTCTTTTCTTTACAAAGGTTCAACTGAAATTAATTTGAAATGTTTGTTAGCGATTATTTCATCAACGCTATTAAATAAATTTTACAAAGACCATTACACCGATGTAAACGTGAAACCTCTTTATCTTGGAGAACTTCCTATTCCAAAAGAAGCTATCAACTCAGTAGATAAAATTATTAATGCTGTCGATAAAGCAATTCTAAATAATAAGCAAATCCGTCAAATTGAGGATAAATTTTCATTGTTCCTTGAAAATTCCTTAGGGCTTCAAAACAGCAACTCGTCTTCTAAATGGCTGTATTTTGAATTTCCTGAATTTCTTAAAAGATTGGCAAAAACTGGATGTAGCCTTTCTAAGAAAGACGAATTTGAGTGGATGGAATTATTCGAAGAAAACAAAAAGAAAGCGCTGGAACTCAAAGCTGAAATCGACCGAACGGACAAAGAAATAGACAGAATGGTTTATGAGTTGTATGGTCTGACGGAGGAGGAGATACAAATTGTAGAGAATAGTTAAAAAGAAAAGGTAAAGTTGTCTTCGTCCTTCTCATCACAGCTTCAGAAAACATAAAAACAAGGGTATAACAAGCGGTTCGCCAAGATAATGCATAAATGCAGTTATTGTCTCTCACGCCCTTGTTTTTAGCGTTCCTTAGCCAGTCGTTCAGAATTCTCTTTGTGGCTGTTCACTTGTTTTCTTCGCCTGTTCTTCGGGCGTCCTCAGTCGCAG
>JACCEB011738220.1_pt1 | contig 10304 bp, 9 predicted proteins | sample 7454761 | NCBI WGS metagenome assembly JACCEB01 (sample SAMN15323454, study PRJNA562643) | freshwater metagenome | isolation source: river surface water | place: USA:Blue River Watershed | collected 2017-08-18 | reverse complement strand
ACTGCCCCAGCTGTTATCGAGGAGTAAAAGAGTCCAAGCGCCCAAGGCGCACCGATTGCATCAGCCCAGAAAGGGAAAAGGGCCATCGGCATCGCAAGGAACATAGCTGCAAGATCGACAACATATGTGCCCAACAAATCTTTGCGACCAAAGGCGTAGCGCAACCCCTCCATCAAGCTCTCAAGAGATGGCGCGGTTCTAGTAGTTAAAGGCGGAACCTTCTTGATTCGGGCCAACAAGGCCAGTGAAATCACGAAGGTCACGCAATCCACGAGGTATCCAGTTGATGCGCCGTAACTTGCAACTATTAATCCGCCAACTGCAGGACCGACGATTCCTCCGAATTGCCAACGAAGACTCATAAGGGCGCTGGCGCTGGGCAGGTCTGCGTGGTTGACGAGCCGAGGAAGGATGGCATCCTGGCTAGGTCGCTTTAGCCCGCTTAAAGCAGCGAAAATCGCTGCGATTACGAAGATGAGGATTACGCTCGGGCGATCGCGCAGGGCATTTAAAAAGAGGATGAATGTTGCAACAAGAGTGCCGAATTCGGTCACCCAGATCATCTTCTTGCGATCCACATGGTCGGCGAGAACTCCGCCGTAAAGTCCAAAGATGATTAGGGGGATTATTTCGACCGCTCCGATTAACCCGACCATCCAATAAGAGCCAGTTAACTCTTTGATTTGAAAGGGCAGAGCTACGAAAGTAATCATCGAGCCGAAGTAGGAGAAGAGCCCGGCAGTGAAGATGAATCGAAAGTCTCGGTATTTGCGAAGCGGCGATAGATCAATCGCCAGATTTCGCATACCTCGAAGTCTAGTTAGTGGAAGGTTTCGCCCTCACTTGGGAATTGGCCCGATTCAACATCGCTTAGCCACTCTTTTACCCCAGAGGAAATTTCACTGCGCAGATCGCGATAAGCCCGGGCAAATTTGGGTGGGTTTGAGGTAAGTCCCATCAGGTCAGTCCAAACGAGGACTTGGGCATCACATGAAGCACCAGCCCCAATTCCAATTGTGGGTATTGAAACTTCTTTGGTGATTCTCTCCGCTAGCTCGGCTGGTACGAGTTCAAGAACAATCGCGAAGCAACCGGCCTGCTCGAGGGCTTTGGCATCAGCGATGATGGCATCACCCTTCTCTTTTCGTCCCTGAACTTTAAAGCCACCAAAAGCATTTACTGATTGTGGAGTCATGCCGAGATGGCCCATTACTGGAATTCCATATTTCACAAGGGCGCGCACCTGTTCAACGACCCTCACTCCGCCCTCCAATTTCACGGCTTGAACCTTTGCTTCTTTGAGGAACCGGATTCCGGTTTCAAGTGCTTGTGACTCACTTACTTCATATGAACCAAATGGAAAGTCAGCCACTACGAGTGCGTGCTTTGAGCCATTTACGACGGCGCGGGCAAGGGAGACCATCTCATCGACGGTGACTGGGATGGTGTTTTCATGGCCTAAGAAATTGTTTCCGGCGCTATCGCCGACCAGAAGTACTGGGACGCCAGCTTCATCAAAGATCGATGCGGTGACGCTGTCATATGAGGTGAGCATGGCAAAGCGCTTGCCCGCCTTCTTCCAGGCAGCAAGGTCTGCGATAGTGAATCGCTTCATCTTTTCCTTTCCTCGAGGCCGATAACGGTCCCCGGGACGTTGAAAGAAAGTCTATAGGTACTCTTGAACCATGCCCAAGGTCGATAAGCGCGCAGTCCTTAGGATCGCATCTGCCCAGATAAATCCGGTGGTGGGCGATATCAAAGGAAATATCGATCTTGTAATTGGCGCCATCAAAGATGCCCATGCAAAGGGCGCCCAAGTAGTTCTACTGCCGGAGATGGTTGTCACCGGCTATCCAGTTGAAGATCTTGCACTTCGCCCTGCTTTTCGCAGGGCATCAATAGATGCAGTTGATGCGCTCGCAAAAAACCTTCATAAGCAAGGCCTAGGTGCAGTGTTGGTTGTCTTGGGATTTCTTGATGATGGTGGGCGACCGCTGAATTCTGTTGCGATACTTCACGGCGGTCTAGTTAAAGCGAGATACGTAAAACGCCACTTGCCAAATTACGGAGTCTTTGATGAGTTCCGAAATTTCGTTGCCGGTGAAGGAACGCTCCTTGTTCGCTTTAATGGCGTCGATATCGGGATTGCGATTTGTGAAGATATCTGGAGAGATGAAGGCCCGATGCAAGAGTTGGCCGCGCGCAATCCGGGATTAGTTCTGGTTCCAAATGGCAGCCCCTATGAGCGCTCCAAGGATGATCTGCGTTTTGAATTGGTCCGAAAACGCGCCACCCAAATCGGTGCCCCGATTGTCTACACAAATATGTTTGGCGGACAAGATGACTTGGTATTCGATGGCGACTCTATGGTGGTTTCTGATTCAGGGGAGCTATTGGCACGCTCGCCCCAATTCAAAGAAGACCTACTTGTAATTGACCTCGAGTTAGCGAGCGCTACGGGTTCGCCAGATTTGGTCATCTCGGAAAATTCGATAGCGCCCATTGGCGAAGTTAAATCAACGATTGCTGGGCCACTTAGCGATACCGAGGAAATTTACTCGGCCCTTGTCTTGGGGCTTCGCGACTACGTCCTAAAGAATGGCTTTAAATCAGTAGTTCTGGGGCTATCTGGTGGAATTGATTCGGCGCTAGTTGCCACGATTGCGGTGGATGCGCTTGGCAAAGAGCGGGTCTTTGGCGTGAGCCTTCCGAGCAAATACTCCTCGGATCACTCAAAGAGTGATGCAGCGCAACTGGCAAAAAACCTCGGAATTGATTTTCGCACTATTGAAATCGAGAGCGTCGTTCAAGGATTTCTATCGGCTACCACCCTCACCGGTCTTGCTGAAGAGAACATCCAGGCTCGCGTTAGAGGATCTCTTTTGATGGGACTTTCAAATCAAGAGGGTCACCTGGTTCTCGCCACCGGAAATAAGTCGGAGTTGGCTGTTGGATACTCAACTCTTTATGGCGATGCGGTCGGAGGTTTTGCTCCGATTAAGGATGTTTTTAAAGTTGATGTCTGGCGCTTGGCGAAGTGGCGCAATGAGAGCGCTAAGGCAGGGGGAGAGATTCCACCAATTCCGGTCAACTCGATAGAGAAAGAACCGAGCGCCGAGCTTCGTCCGGGCCAAAAAGATAGCGATTCAATTCCGGCATATAACGAGCTAGATAAAATTCTTGAACTTTATATCGATAAGGGCGGAGACGCTGGCGCGATAATTTCGGGAGGCTATGACCGAGCCCTCGTTGAGCGAATCATTGGGCTGGTCGATCGAGCTGAATATAAACGGCGCCAATATCCACCAGGACCCAAAGTGACCCCAATCGCCTTTGGTAAAGATCGCCGTCTGCCTATGACCTCGCGCTGGAATGAATCAAACTCGAGTAGTTAGTGCAAATGACTTGCGATTAGCGCAAAATAAATAGTTAAGTAAAATTCGCATCATGTTTTCGATTCCGAACTGGTTCTTCACCCGCCGTCGCGTAATCGATTTTGGCCGCGCAAATTCTTGCGGCTGCTGTAACTAATCCCGCGCCTCTGTAGCGCAATACGCATGCTTTGAATTTGTCCTGCCCATATTAATTTTTAGGAGAAGAGATGAAGATTTATAACGATATAACCGAAGTTTTTGGTAATACGCCGTTAGTGCGAATCAATCGAATCACTGATGGTGCGCCAGCAAATGTCTTGGCCAAATTGGAGTTTTATAACCCAACAAGCACGGTTAAAGATCGCATCGGTATTGCCATGATCGATGCTGCCGAGAAAAGTGGTCAATTAAAGCCCGGCGGAACCATTGTTGAAGCCACATCCGGAAACACTGGAATTGCACTTGCGATGGTGGGCGCAGCGCGCGGATACAAAACCATCCTCACGATGCCAGATTCGATGTCAAAGGAGCGCCGAGCCCTACTTCGCGCCTTCGGAGCCGAGTTAGTGCTGACCCCTGCCGCAGAAGGCATGAAAGGCGCTGTAGCAAAGGCCGAAGAGCTAGGAGCAAGTGGCGCAGTTCTTGTTCGCCAATTTGAAAATGAAGCCAACCCCGAGATTCATCGCAAGACGACTGCTGAGGAGATTTGGCGGGATACCGATGGCAACGTTGATGCCATAGTGGCAGGAATTGGCACGGGTGGAACTATCACCGGTATTGGGCAAGTTTTAAAGCCACGTCGCCCCTCGCTAAAGATCTTCGCAGTCGAACCTGCGGCATCGCCGATCCTTAATGGTGGCAAACCTGGTGGCCATCCAATTCAAGGAATTGGTCCGAATTTCATTCCGCCAATCTTGGATCGCGGCGTCTATGACGAAGTAGTTGATGTCGAGGCTGATGATGCTGTGAAGTATGCAAGAAGGGCTGCGGCAGAAGAAGGAATACTTGCTGGAATTTCTGCCGGCGCAGCGCTTTGGGCCGCCTCACAAGTTGCAAAGCGAAAAGAATTTGATGGCAAAAATATAGTTGTAATCATTCCCTCTTTTGGCGAGCGCTATCTCTCAACAATTCTCTATAAAGATTTAATGGATGCTTAAGCGATGATACGAATAATTGAAGATCTCGATACCGCGTTGCAGAGAGATCCATCAGCGCGCAGTCGACTAGAGGTCGCGTTGAGCTTTCCCGGCGTCCACGCGGTCTGGGGTCACCGAATCGCTCACTATTTGTGGCGAAAAAGGTTAAAACTCTTGGCGCGACTTTATGCGAACTGGGTTCGAACTGTGACCGGTATCGAGATCCATCCAGCTGCAAAGATCGGTAGAAGATTCTTTATCGATCACGGCATGGGAGTGGTGGTTGGCGAGACTGCAATTATTGGCGATGATGTGATGATTTATCACGATGTCACTCTCGGCTCAACAAAGTTCATGCGGGGTAAGCGCCATCCGAATATTGAAAATGGAGTTGTTATTGGGGCGGGCGCTCGAGTGCTCGGACCAATAACGGTAGGCGAGGGAGCGCGGATAGGGGCAAATAGCGTGGTCACCCGCGATGTTCCCGCACGGACCAACCAAGATGAGAGCGAGCTTTTCGCGATTTAACATCGCCGTAATGAAGCTAGGGCAATATCCCGGCCATGGTTCCCCAAGAAAGTGGCAATGCGCCTTCATCAAAGCAAGAAGAGTTTGTTCTTCGCACACTAGAAGAGCGTGACATTCGCTTTGTGCGACTCTGGTTCACAGATGTCCTTGGTTATTTGAAATCAGTTGCAATCGCGCCCCCTGAATTGGAGAACGCCTTTGCCGAAGGAATCGGCTTTGATGGCTCAGCAATTGAAGGCTTTGCCCGCGGAACTGAGTCAGATATGTTGGCAAAACCTGATGCTTCTACATTTTCGGTTCTGCCTTGGCGGACTGCAAAACCTGGGGCGGCGCGAATTTTCTGTGACATTGTCATGCCGGATGGAAAGCCTTCACCATCGGATCCACGCCAAGTCTTGAAGCGAGTTTTAAATAGAGCTGCAGATTTAGGTTTCACCTGTTACACCCACCCAGAAATTGAATTCTTCTTATTTAAAGAGGCGCCACAACCGGGGGTTAAGCCAATCCCAATTGATTCAAGCGGTTACTTTGATCAGACACCAGCAGCTCTCGGACATGATTTCCGTCGCCAAGCAATCACACTTCTTGAAGCGACCGGAGTCTCCGTTGAATTTAGCCATCACGAAGGTGCTCCCGGCCAGCAAGAGATTGATCTTCGCTACGCCGATGCCTTAAGCACCGCAGATAACATCATGACTTTCCGGCACATCATTAAAGAAGTTGCACTTGATCAAGGCGTATTCGCCTCCTTCATGCCCAAGCCATTCACAGAATTTCCGGGCTCAGGAATGCATACCCACTTCTCGCTATTTAAGGGTGAGCAGAATGCCTTTTATCAAGAGGGTCGCGAAGACCAACTATCCGATACAGCAAGATCATTTATTGCTGGCGTCGTAACTCATGCCCCAGAATTAATTGCAGTCACAAACCAATGGGTAAATTCCTATAAGCGACTTCATGGCGGAGGTGAGGCGCCAGCACGAATTAATTGGGGTAAAGAGAATCGCGATGCGCTTATCCGAATTCCGATGTACAAACCAAAGAAAGAGAATTCAACTCGGATCGAATTTCGCGCCCCTGACTCCGCATGTAATCCATACCTAGCCTTTGCCGTAACTATCGCTGCTGGACTTCGCGGGATTGAGGCGGGCTATAAGTTGGAGAAAGGATTTGATAAGTCACTTCCAAGAGATTTGAATGAGGCGATTGCTGCCATGGAGAAGAGTGAGTTAGTGCGCGAAATTCTTGGTGAGCATGTTTTCGAATACTTCCTTCGCAACAAGCGGGCTGAGTGGGAGGAATACCGTCGCCAGGTCACTGCGTACGAATTGGACCGGTATTTGCCAGTCCTGTAAGGCCCGGCTAATCTTTAACTCATGTTGCGCAGCGATAACTCAACTCTCGCACTGCTACTGGGTGCCCTCCTTCTTCGCTGCCGCGGCGAGGCCTACTAGTCCGGTCTCCTCGCTGCGGGGTTAGTCGCCACCGGCACAAACCAATTCCGAGCGAAGGAGAAAAAAAGTGAGTTTTCCGAATCAAGTTTCATCCTCGATGCCTAAGCATCGTTATTCATCATTTGTCCCAATCGAATTACCCGATCGAACCTGGCCATCTAAGAAAATGAGTAAAGCACCGAAGTGGTGCTCAGTCGACCTACGTGATGGCAACCAAGCGCTAATCGATCCGATGGATGTACCTCGCAAGTTAGCGATGTTCAAGCTTTTAGTTGAGATGGGCTACAAGGAAATCGAAGTTGGTTTCCCGAGCGCCTCCCAGACTGATTTTGATTTTGTCCGCAAGATTATTGAAGAGAAGTTGATCCCAGATGACGTGATCATCCAAGTTCTCACTCAGGCGCGAGAGCCGCTTATCGCGCGCACTTTTGAATCTATAAAAGGCGCAAAGCAAGCGATAGTCCATCTCTATAACTCAACTTCAACTTTGCAACGTCGCGTTGTCTTCTCCATGGATAAGGAAGGCATAAAGCAGATTGCCGTTGAGGGTGCAAAGATCTGTAAAGACCTTGTGAAGACAGTCCCTGGAACAACTGTTTACTTTGAATATTCTCCCGAGTCATACACTGGTACAGAACTTGAATTTGCCCTAGAGGTTTGTAACGCTGTTAATGATGTCTGGCAACCGAGGCCAGAGTGGAAGACAATCATTAATCTTCCAGCAACAGTGGAGATGGCAACCCCAAATGTCTATGCCGATTCAATTGAATGGATGCATCGAAATCTTAAATACCGCGAGAGCATCGTCTTGAGCCTTCATCCGCATAATGATCGTGGTACTGGTGTAGCGGCAGCTGAGCTTGGTTATCTTGCCGGCGCTGATCGAATTGAAGGAACGCTATTTGGTAATGGCGAGCGAACTGGAAATGTTTGCCTCATAACGTTGGGTCTAAATCTCTTGAGCCACGGTATTGATCCGATGATTGAGTTTAAAGATATTCCTGAGATTCGAAGAACGGTTGAATATTGCAACCAACTTCGAGTCCCGGAGCGTCACCCATATGGCGGCGACTTGGTATTCACCGCATTTAGTGGATCACATCAAGATGCCATCAAGAAGGGCTTTGATCACTTAGCTAAGGATGCCTCCGCAGCCGGCAAGGCAGTTGATGACTTTACTTGGGCTGTTCCTTACCTTCCGATTGATCCAAAAGATATCGGTCGTTCTTACGAAGCGGTCATCCGAGTTAACTCTCAATCCGGTAAAGGTGGAGTTGCTTACATAATGAAGACGGAGCATCAACTCGATCTACCGAGAAGATTGCAGATTGAATTTAGCAAAGTCATTCAGAACAAAACCGATAGCGAAGGTGGCGAGGTCTTCCCAGATGAGATGTGGAAGATTTTCGTGGATGAATATCTCCCATCCGATGACGATCCTTGGGGCAAGTACCGCTTAGAGGGACTTACCCAGACTTCATCTCCCAATAAGAGCGTTGAGTTAACTGTTGAATTACTTAAAGAAGGAAAACCTGTAACTCTCAATGGTTCTGGAAACGGACCTATCTCTGCATTCTGCAAGGTCATGCAGAGCCAAGGAGTTAATGTGCAAGTTGCGGACTATTACGAACATGCAATGAGTGCTGGCGGCGATGCAAATGCGGCGGCCTATCTTGAGTGCACAGTTGATGGTGGAACTTATTGGGGAGTCGGAATCGACCCATCGACCACGACCGCCTCGCTAAAAGCGGTGATTTCAGCGGTAAATCGCGCACTTCGACAGTAGTAATCACTACCTTTGACCCGTGGCTTTATATAGGGATGAAGCGGTCGTAATTCGTACCCAGAAATTGGGAGAGGCCGATCGCATCATCACGCTCTTTACAAGAGAGCACGGTCGAGTACGCGCTGTTGCAAAGGGCGTGCGTAGAACGAAGTCGAAATTTGGTGCGCGACTTGAGCCCGGAAGCCTCGTTGATATCCAACTTTATGTTGGAAAAACTTTCGATATCGTCACGCAAGTTGAGAGCTTGGAAAACTTTGGGGACACTCTCGCCGCGGATTAGCAAAAGTGGACGATCGCCTCAGCTATTTTGGAAGCGGCAGAAAGATTTACAAATAATGAAGGCGAGCCAGCCCTCCAACAATTCCTTCTATTAATAGGCGCGCTCAAGGCGCTCGCTTATGAATCTCATGAACCTTCGCTCGTCTTAGATGCTTATTTGTTGCGCTCACTTTCAATCGCCGGCTATGCACCATCGATGACAATTTGTTCAAACTGCCAAGCCCCAGGTCCGCATAAATATTTCTCCCTTGTCGGCGGTGGATCGGTCTGTTTGGAGTGCCGCCCATCTGCATCTGCAACTCCCGCCCAAGAGACTCTGCAATTAATGTCTGATCTTTTGACGGGAAATTGGGAGGGGGCTGATGCAAGTGAGGCGAAGTATCGCCGTGAGGCATCAGGGCTGGTTGCGGCATATCTGCAATGGCATTTAGAGCGCGAACTTAGAAGTCTTCCAATGGTTGAGCGGAGCGCAAAGTGAAGCCGCCGAAGCTTGCGAAAAATCAGATCCCAAATCATGTTGCGTTAGTAATGGATGGAAATGGACGTTGGGCAAAGAAACGTGGATTGCCTAGAACTAAGGGTCATGAAGCGGGGGAGAAAGCTCTATTTGATGTAGTTGAAGGGGCGATAGAAATTGGGGTAAAGGAACTCTCGGCTTATGCATTCTCAACCGAGAATTGGCGCCGTTCGCCGGATGAAGTGAAGTTTCTTATGGGCTTTAATCGCGATGTAATTAGAAGACGTCGGGATCAAATGCATGAGATGGGCGTGCGCGTACGTTGGGTAGGTCGTCCCCAGAAACTTTGGAAATCTGTTATGCAAGAGCTGCAAATAGCAGAAGAGATGACCAAGAAGAACAAGGTGTTAACTCTAAATATGTGCGTTAATTATGGAGGTCGGGCTGAGATTGCCGATGCAGCGGCCGAAATTGCTCGAGATGTCGCTCGGAAGAAAGTAAAACCAGATCAGGTAAATGAAAAGCTCTTTGCCAGGTATTTGGATGAGCCTCTTATGAGTGATGTGGATCTATTTCTTCGCTCCTCGGGAGAGCAGCGAACTTCTAATTTTCTGATCTGGCAATCTGCTTATGCAGAGATGGTGTTCATGGATGTATTGTGGCCAGACGTTACGCGCGAGACCCTTTGGCGCGCGATCGAAATTTATGCAGAGCGCGACCGACGATTTGGAAAGGCTTGAGATGGCGAAGCAAAAAGCAGGCTTCTGGTTTGACCCACTATGTCCTTGGGCATGGATGACTTCTCGTTGGATTCTTGAAGTTGAGAAGGTTCGAGATGTAGAAATTGAATGGAATTTATTCTCACTTGCTCATCTAAATCGCGACAAAGATGTACCGGCGGAATATAAAGAGAAGTTAATCCGCTCTTGGTATTGCACCCGGGTAATTGCCGCTGCCCAGAAGGAGAAGGGCGCTGCAATCACCCTCCCGCTCTACACCGCTATTAGTTCCAGGATTCACCTAAAGAAAATGGAAGTTGGCGAAGAGCTATTTAGAGAAGCGCTCGCTGAAGTCGGACTCTCACCTGATTTATCTAGCGCTATGAACGACTCTTCTTTCGATGCCACCATTATTGAAAGTCATGAGCGTGGTTTGAAGATGGTGGGAAATGATGTTGGCACCCCAATCATCTCCGTTGGCGATGTTGCATTCTTTGGTCCGGTTATTTCCCCAGCTCCTAGAGGCGAAGAGGCTGGAAAGCTCTGGGATGGAGTTATCGGCGTTGCGAGT
>JACCEB010462572.1_pt1 | contig 10304 bp, 11 predicted proteins | sample 7454761 | NCBI WGS metagenome assembly JACCEB01 (sample SAMN15323454, study PRJNA562643) | freshwater metagenome | isolation source: river surface water | place: USA:Blue River Watershed | collected 2017-08-18 | reverse complement strand
GTTTAGATTTTGCAATAATAAGTTCGTCCCATCTATCAGGCGATAATTCTTGATGCGTCATAAACGCTACCACGTGGGGTTTAATAGTCCCATCATTAATTTGATTCAAAACATCGCCTTTTAAATTGGAAATAATACTGCGTAAACGGTCAATATAAATTTGTACAAAGAATTTGTTGTCCCATTTTTTAACAACCTTTCGATATTCGGCTTCCTTCAACGAATAATTGAAGATACCTTTTTCGAGGTTGCAGCTATTTTTTTCATTTTGTAAAATCGCATCCAACTTTTGTCTAACATTGGCACGAAAAGTGTCGATATTATCTATTTTACGTAGCGACATTCTTATTGATTTAATTATTCATAATATATTTAAATCAATATCAATTTTATTTGTTATTATTTTTCTACTTCTTCGGCATCATAATCATACGACTCCTCACTCAATTCAGAACCTAAATCTTCAATAACAATATCTTCTTCAGATTCTTCCGTCTCATCCTCATCCTCATCCTCATCATCAATATCGTCACTGCCTGACCCGGAAACATTTTCTTCAGTATCACTGCTGTCTACCACAAAACCATCTTTTAAGTAACCTTGTTTTGTTTTCTTTTCTTTTGGCACATTGGCCAACTCATCTTCTTCTTCTTCATCTTCCGCTGCAGTAGCCGCCAAATCTTCGAACCCGCCAAATAATTTTTCATAAATTTTGTTCCATAAAGCCAAACTTAAATCGGTATACAATTTACCTCCATCTTCTTGTTTTAGATATGCCAAAATAGCACAACTTCCAAAAAACAACTTGGTATCAATAGGTGGCGGGAAATCGTATTTATTCTCCGAATTACCGCGTCCGTCCGTTTTGGCGAATACCTCTATGAAATATTTTTTCCCATCATATTTTGCATTCCATTCCACCTGTTTTAAAAAGTCTTCGCCCTTCTTAAACCCACATTTTTTATATAATTCTTCCACCTTAAAATCTTTAATTGTTAAAGCTTTTAAAGTACCTACTTTTTCAACGATTATAATAGTTAACGGTTGTGACATATTATTAATAATAAATTGAATGGGTTTAAATAGTTTATACAATATAAATTATAATGAAAATATACATTAATAATTTGAATCTAGAAATTTTACCCAATATAATGACAACATTAAACGAACAATATATTGATTCCGAAACATATATACAAATATATGCTGTAGATGGCGTCTACCAAATAAACGATTCGGTCATAAAAAAAATGAACGCAGTAGATAATGATATTAAAATACACAACAACTATTACGAGAATTTCACTTTAATTGTTGACCCATCTTATTATACGACCGAAACAGTTAATAAAATACCATTAGAACATATTACTACCAAGATGAAGAGATGTTTTTTTCAAATAAATAAAAAATCAGATATTAAATTAGTAGTAGAAGGACCTGTTATAGAGGAAACCACATTTGCCAAAAAAACCGCCACATCTAGTAATACGGATTACGGTATGAAACCGAGTGATATTTATTTCGAACTTACCGACAATGTTGATATAACAGATGCATTAATCAAAAGAGAAATTAATGTGTTTTTATCTATCTTAAACTAATATCACAATATAATATGTTATATTGGGTTATTCAAATTACAGTTATATCAATCATTTTAATATTTTTAGTACATCATTTAATTAATTTTTTTAAAGCAACTTTAACTGTTCCAAAAATAAAAGATTTAGTAAATACACCAACGCAAAAATACGAAAATATTTATAATATATTAAAGAAAAATTCAAAAACTTCTATAGAACCGGACCCTGAATATTCAGAAAACCAAGATTATACTTTGATAGATTTATTGCCTAAAAAAGAAACGCCTACTATGAAAAATGAATTAAAAAACTTTCTAAAAAAACAGTTACATCGGAGTAGTGACGACATACCAGCTATAAATGGCACCAATATAAATTCCTTAGATTCTATTTCCTCGTTTGCTAATTTCTAATCTTTACACCTTTTATTTATACCTTTTTTGATGTTTTAGATCTTTTAGACCTGTTATGTTTCGTCTTTCTATTTTTCCTTAAATTTTTTTTACTATTTTTTCTGTGTGTTTTGTTTTTTCTTCCTCCTCTTCTATTAGGGTTTTGAATAATTGCATTTTTTATATCCCGATTTACATCGCCATATGGATCAATACATTTTTCGATATAACTACTACCGCACGATGGGCATTCGTAGATATCATCCGCTAATGTTCTAATACCCTTACTACCATCATTAGGTTTATCACTATAACTTTTATTTACCAAACAAACTAGGTGCATTTTTTGTTTACAATTCATACATTTGAGGCAATTCATACGAGCATTGCCATCCATCGCAGGATTACTACACTGAGGACAAAGATCTTTTTTGTACGACATTATAATATATTATAATATTTTATTTTGTTTTATATCCTTAATAAAGTACGTAAAAATCATTAAATTTACACTTTTACTATTTTAACTTCGTATTTTTATACTAAATGTCTATGTGTAAAATAGAGTAAACATATACTGTAAAATAAAAAGAATATATATAACTGATATAAAGATTACGCGCGTTGTATACATATGTTAACTCAAAGTGAAAAAGAAACTATATTACGTGAATTTCCAAACATAAAACTTTCTTATGAAAATATTATTTATAAGAAGGTTTATAATTCAGACTACATAGTAGCTATTCCTGAAGGTAAAAAATGTTTTGCGTGGTTCACAACGTTCAATGATAAAATGGTATGCTTCATAATGGAGCTAACAAATAATAAACAAATTTCAGATATTAAAATTGCGAATGTATGTTTCTCAGATGAATTATCATATGGTACAATACTTTATGGAACTATTTTTTATAATTTAGATAATAAATTTTTTTGTATTGAAGATATGTTTAGTTACAAAGGGAATAATTTAGACCGCATTTGCTGGGGTGAAAAATTGGTTAAAATAAACATTATGATGAAGACAGACTTAAAACAAGTCTCGTATAATAATTCTTTTTTGGTTTTTGGCTTGCCTTTAATGTGTAAAACAAATGAGGAATTGGATAATCAGTTACGCGATATTACTTATAACATTGATACTGTACAATACAAACTATTTAGTAGAGTAAACTCCTATATACATATGGAATATAATGTATACAAATCACAAATATCACAAACAGGTCAAATATTACAATATACAAATAGATCACACCAAAACTATCGCGATACTGTTCAAAATACCAATACCAATACCAATACCTTACGTAACACCATAAATAACGATACCACAAATATTCGGCAACCAATGAAACGAGATATTGTTTTCACCATTAAACCGGATATTCAAAACGATATATACTATGTTCATTGTTTAAATAACGAAATGAAGGAAGAACAACACGGTATTACACATATACCGGACTATAATACAAGTGTAATGATGAATAAACTATTTAGGATAATTAAAGAAAATGATAATTTGGACGCGTTAGAAGAAAGTGACGACGAAGAAGAATTTGAAAATGAAAATATTGACAAATTTGTTCGTTTAGATAAATCATATAAAATGGTGTGTCGATTTAATCATAAATTTAAGAAATGGGTTCCAATTAATTTGGCAGACGAGAAAAGCAACGTCATCACCGCAGATGAATTAAAATATATATATAATGGTTATGAATTAAACAAGAAGAAAAATTACTACAAGAAATAATATCAATATAATATATGTCAGGTTCAGGAGCATCAAATTTAGGTTATGGTAATATAGTTCCATTCAGCAATGTTAACGGGCAATATGTAAATGTAGGCAGTACTAATAATCCAGCTAATTTCGGTAGTAATGAAGTACCTGGACTTCCAGGTTTAGCAGGCGCAAAAAGTAATATAGATGCCGCGGCAGGAAAAGTCCCCGGTATTTGTTTGTTTAAGGGCGGCGCTTTAAAAAGAAAAATAAAAAATATCACTAAACATTATAAGAAGATGAAAGCCGGAAGTAGAAAGGTAAAGAGTTTTAAAAGAAAAATTAGAAGTAGAATGGTTTCTAGACGTCTAGCAAGAAAATTTGTCGGAGGCAGAAAAATGTCACGAACAGTAGCACGCAGTCGTAGTCGTAGTCGCAGACAACGAGGTGGATATAGCCAATATCAAAATAATCAACCATTTAGTTTATCTTATTCGTTAGGTGGGGTTTTACCAGCGAGTCAATTAGCATTAGCCAATCCGCCACCTATTTCTAGTGTCACGAATAATGCAATTGATAATTATAATCATTATACCAATATGGGTTTCCCTAGTAAAGGACATTAATCCAATCCACTTTTGGGAAAAGTTGAGCAAAAATTTTATTTTTATATATTAGAGAAAAACTAACATATAAAAAATAACCTATATAAAGATTTTATTTTACAATACTTATGATTGATTTGCGCAGTGATACAGTAACTAAACCAACACTAGAAATGAGAACCGCAATGGCAGAAGCAATCGTTGGCGACGATGTCTTTGGTGAAGATGAGACGATTCAGTTGTTAGAAAATAGGGTTGCACAAATGTTTGATAAAGAGGCCGCCCTTTTTTTCCCTTCAGGAACTATGAGTAATTTAACCGCTATCCTTACCTGGTGTCCAAATCGTGGTTCTGAAATTATTGTCGGGGATAATAGTCATATATTTCTATTTGAACAATCCGGTGCAGCGCAATTTGGAGGCGTTTCCCCTAGAACCATCCAAAACTTACCGGACGGTACTTTTGATTTAAATGCAGTGAGCGCGGCTATTCGCGATGATGATATACACGAACCTTCTACTAAACTCATATGTATCGAAAACACCCATAATGCATGTGGGGGGAAGGTATTACCAATTTCTTTTATGAAAGATTTAAGAGCACTTGCTATTGATGCGAATAATATACCAATTCATTTAGACGGTGCACGTATATGGAATGCAATCTATGCTTCTAGAAATACGCCGCAAGAAATCGCTTGTAATGTGGATTCCCTTTCGGTATGTCTATCTAAAGGTCTTGGGGCTCCTATCGGTTCTTTATTATTAGGCCCTGCGGATTTTATCAAAAAAGCTAGAAGAATCCGGAAGGCGTTGGGTGGGGGAATGCGCCAAGTTGGTATATTAGGTGCAGCCGGATTAAAAGCACTAGATGATTTCGAAACAGGAATATTATTGTATGACCATATACGTAGTTTAAATTTGGCAAGAGCCCTGAAAAAATGTAAATCGTTTAGAGTGCACGATGTACAAACAAACATTATTTTTATGGATATTGTTATTTATGATAAATCGTGGAATAAACCCGATGTTTCTTCAAATATAAATAAGTTACTTAAACAAAAAGGAATTTGTATTTCTGCATGGGCGCCACTTCTTATAAGAATTGTAGTTCATCGTGATATTAATGAAGATGATATCGAAAAAACTATCCAGGCTTTTAAAGAATTAGATGAATATTTGTTATCTACTACGATGAATAAAAATACTCCATAAACCCTAGCTATAAATAGCCGATACAAATCTCTCACCGGTTGGACGTGCATACTCACTTTTTTCATAGTCAAATGTACCAAAAGAACGAACTACAAATCTGTCATTACCATCGTATTTAGGGTAAAAAGACGATCGACCATGAATAGCTCGATTATTATCTATTAAAATAATTTCTCCGGGCTGTAAATTGTATTTTATACGATGATTGTAATAAATATTCACAATCTTGGTAATCAACTCTTTCGCTAATTCTGATGTACCAAACATAAGGTCTTGGTCAAATACTAGAGTAGGGTCGAAAAAACTACCATTTAATATAGAGAGAGGTCCCCTTACATCACCATCTATAAATTCGTGACCATTTAATTTGAATGATAAATCTACTTTTGTATTCCATAATGGCTGAAAAAGTATTTCTATTTCTTCGCTATCTAGATTATCTAATATTTTTCCAACTGGTAAAATAAAAGTGAAAGCGTTTTGATCGCCTCTTAAACAGCCTAAAGACAATATATCAGGTTTCAATCTAGAAAAGGCTTGTTCGGTGTGTACTTCTAATTCAATAGTACTACCAATACTTGTTTGGTTATTTTCCATATTTTTTACCGGAATAATATCTTGAACTAAATGGCCATCGCCTTCTGCTTCATATGCTATAATATCACCAATAAAACTCAAGAATATACATTGAATTTTGGCTAAAAGTGTTTGTTCACCTATATATAATTTATTTGTTTTTGGAGTATTACCAAATTCATTGACAGGAACTTTTTTTATCAATAAAAACCCATTTTTATTACCATTTTTCGCAAAATCTAGTAGTCGTTGTTTAATGTTTTTTGGTAGCAAACAAGATAATTCCTTAGCTTCTTGGCAAAACAATTCAGCTTCTTTTGATGGATTATATGAAAATCTCGCCACTATATCTTTAAGTATTTCAATTTCTGTGTCATCTATAATTATTATATTATCTTCACAATCGTGCATAATATAATATTATAATAAATTAAATTTTTTTAAATTTCAATAAACATACACCAGTTAAGTACTTATCTTTGGTAGGTTCTTCATCTGCTTCATTTTCAGTTTGTACTCTAGTGTTTTTAACACACATTTCATTTTTTGGTTTATATATTTCTTTCCATTTTGAGGTATCTGTAGTATAATCGACACTATTGGTACCGATTATTTTGTAGTTTTGTTTTTTATAATATGCTTTTCGTTTTAACCATTGACGTTGAAATACGTCGTGCGAGTCGACGAAATCATAAATAATTGGATGAGAAAATCGATGCTTTGCTCTTAAAATTCTTCCAACTATTTGCACCACATCTGTTTTAGGTGTGATTAAAAATTCTGCATTTAGTGTGGGGATGTCCAAACCCTCGGAACACATTGTGTAGCTCGCAAAGATAACCTGTTTATTTTCAGACGCTTTTAATTCGACTTCCTTCATCCCTCCAATATAGTAACCAACACTTGCCAAATTTTTACAAACAAATTTCTTATACATATAATGCAAAATATTCAAATTGTGAGCCATTACAATTGTATGCGTTTGTTCCAATGGTTTAACATACGGGTTTTCAATATAATTTTGTTCATATTTCAAATTCTTTTTACAAGTAGGGCATTTAGGTCGCTCACCCTTCCTACAATTCACTTCAATATTTTCCATACAAGGCATACAATATTTAACCGAATCGCAACACGTATTTCGTATTAGATAATTATTATTTTTATTGCAAACCTGACAGTTTGGAACAGATTTATCCATAGCTAATTTATGTTTATTCATAATTTCCAAATCTGCATTATCAATGCGAATAAAATCACACAAAGTACTAATTATAAACTCCGTTCTTCGATTATATTCACATAATTTACTAATCATAGAACTATTTTGCGGTTGACCTCTGTAGTCCAAAATGGTTTCATTAAATTCGTCGTCGTCAACTTTATAAGTAACCGCTCTTACTTCAACTAAATGCTCATTCTTTTTCTCAGCTTTATAAATTACATCGCCTAAAAACATTTTAAACACATTTGTGGTTCCATCTTTTCTTTCCATAGTTGCAGATAATCCCAACATATATTTGGTTACCACTTTAAACAATGAATTTGAAAACGATTGACTAGAAATATGATGTACTTCATCTATAATAGTAAACCCAAATTGGTCAAATAATGATGATTCATAATCTTTTGAAATCAAACTTTGTAACATACATAATACAATATCTTTATCCACAACGTCAACAATTGGCCCTTGGATTTTACCAACACGAGCCTGTGGTAAAAACTGTTGTATTCTTTCTACCCATTGATTCATTAAAAATTCCTTGTGAACAATAACTAATGTTTTCTTTTTCAACTTAGATAAAATATATAACGAACCTGATGTTTTTCCCCACGCACAATAAAGTTCTAACAATCCTCCACCAAACCTAGCGTCAATACAATGGTTTATAAATTTATTTACTACAGGCTCCTGATAATCACGTAAGGCACCGTTAAATTCCAAATTTATATCATCGCCTTCATTCACTTTGTATTGTTTGGGTGGACCAAAATTTTCAATACCATAATAATGCGGAACATAAATTTTGTTCGCAGATTCACGATATGCGGGAAATGTTTTCACATCAGCAGAATTCATTGGCGACCCCATAACAAAGGGTTTAATAGTTAAATCCATTTTAATTTGTTTTTGTTGTTCTACACTTATTTCATTTTTAGCTATGGTATACCCTTTTTGTCCCAAATAGGTATTTAATTCCATAAGTAGATAGCGCTATATTATTTAGTAAAATACTGTTTATATCATTTTATTGTAGTTTTTCCCGCCATCGAATAAATAAAATCTATCAATATGATATATGGAGAGTTTTTCTAGCTTATTTAAAAAACAACATATGGGTGAACTAGTCCTAGTAATATTATTCATCGTTTATTTGATTTTAGGTTTAAAAACACCCCAACCTATCGCCAATGTAGTGGATACTTTAGTGGGCAAAATAGTTATCATTCTTCTTGTAATTTATTTGTTTATGTATGCAAATCCTGTTTTAGCTGTATTAGCATTATTCGTCGCATTTGATTTAATCCGTCGTTCGTCTATGGCTACAGGTCTCGATGCTTTACAAAAATTTGCTCCTTCAGAAGAGAAAAAAATGTCACAATTTACAGCATATAATCAATTTCCGTATACTTTAGAGCAAGAAGTAGTAGCAAAAATGGCACCCATCATGAAGTCAGGATCTTCACTCACACAAGCCTCTTATAAACCATTGTTAGACAACCTTTATGACGCTTCACCAATCAACGCGTCAAACTAAACGTCTATAGAAAATAATTACCAACAAATTAGTAATTATTTTATGAATTTGAACCTTGATTTTGATTTGATGAAAATGATGGGAATTTACTTTCACCTGTAGTAATATAATTATATACGTAATTTAATAATAAAAGTATTACGATAAACACGATACAACCAATTATAACTTGAAAAATTAATAAAAATGTTTTGTTTTTAAATATGTTTGACAAATCATTTGTTGATTCGTTTTTTGAATATTCTACAGGGATTTCTTCTACAGAATTACCTGTTGGTTTACACGAAATATAAATACCATCCCCTAAATTATCTAGTGAATTTGGTCCGGAAGAATTGTAAAATAATCCTCTTCCTGTGGTAGGAATTGGGAAAGGTTGAATTATTTTACCAAGTACTTTTAAAGTACTGCTGCTTAATGGTATCGCATCTAGAATATCAAAAACAATCCACTCGGAAGATTCTGATTCGGTATAACTGTAAAATGGTTTTTTAGGAACAATATTTTCCAATGTAAAACCTTGTATATTTAAATTGGTTGAATCGCCGCTAGCAGGAGCATTCGCAGCAACATTATTGATTATTTCGGTAACCAATGTTGAAGCACTAGAGGATTCACTAGATGACCTTATTGGGATGCCGACCATCAAATTCGGTCCACCTTTTACAGGAGTATGTTCAATACATAACTCTCCTGCTGCTAGAGCACCATCAAACATATGGATAGATGGACGCATTATAGTGATTTTAGATACATTATATTTTTGAGTGTTATATGTTACCGGCGAAGTATTGCTGTTATCATATGTCAAGGAAATTTCTATTCCGTCGTTTTTAGCGGTTGTATTACTTTCGTTGTATTTAAAATTATAGGAACACTTCAAGTCACATTTACCTTCAACATTGTCACGTGCTATATTAATATTTTGAGTACTCATTAATATATGTATATAAATAAAAATATTAATTTATTTATATAGAAAATGAAATTAACTAAAGGCAAAATATCCAAATTGTACAATAAAAAAAAACAAACAATGAAAAGAAAAGTAAATAAGAAAAAGAGTTCTAATAAAAACAGGACATTTAGAAGAAAACAAAGGGTGAATTTAGCTAGAAAATCATTAAAAAAATTACGTTACAAGAAATTATCAGGTGGCACTGATAATGATGCTATTACTCCTATAGATGATACAACAACCGTTCCTAAATCAGAAGAGGACCCTGGTATTTTCCCACCTGTTGTAACAGAGGAAGCTAATGTTACCGCCCCAGTAGCGGATACTGTTACAGATTTAAATGCGCTACCAGCTAATATGACAAGCGAAGTGGCACCAAGTGAAATGCCACCAACTGATATGACAAGTGAAGTGCAACAAAGTGAAGTTCCACCAACTGATATGACAAGTGAAGTGCAACAAAGTGAAGTTCCACC
>JACCEB011888410.1_pt1 | contig 10306 bp, 12 predicted proteins | sample 7454761 | NCBI WGS metagenome assembly JACCEB01 (sample SAMN15323454, study PRJNA562643) | freshwater metagenome | isolation source: river surface water | place: USA:Blue River Watershed | collected 2017-08-18 | reverse complement strand
AGCAAAAGTTTGAGTCGTAATAAATAAGTAAGTAAGAATAAATAGGTTTTTCATAAATTGGATAATATAGGTTTTAGGGAACAATGCGAGGGAAGTTGTACTCTTTTCCGATTTTAAAGCGATCGTCTATTTTCTATACAACTTTTGATTAGGGGAAGAGCACATATTAGAGATATTATTAATTCGGACAATTCTAATCCCAAATGTTTAGATTCTATTTGTCATTTGCTTACTAACCCAAAGTGGTCAAAATAATCTGTATGAGTCTCGTTTTTCAACAAGAACGAATTTTTGAGTGACGTTAGTAATTTAAAAAGTGACCACAATTGTTGGCATCTTTCGGCCCTAATGTCTTGAAATTATACCAATAACTAGTCGCTTTTCTTATGGTTATCTTATAAAACTCTCTCGATGAATTTAAATGGATCAATACTTCATCTATGAATAAGTTTAAAAATCTTCTTACCCTCGTCATCATTTTTTCCTTTATGTCATGCGGACAAAATAAGAGTTCCAATAAGATTGAAGCAGCCTCTGTTGCTTCAACTCTTTGTAGCTGGATAGGTAGTACGCCATTTGTAACTGCTCCTGTGAATAATTCTTGCTATTCAACTCTTGGGAGTAACTACGTTTTGGACGTATTTGTAGATGGGGAAAACCTCTTTGTTGCGACTTCTCATGGTCTTTCGATTTCAACTGATGGCGGAGCTACTTTTGTCACCCAGACAACTGCTCAGGGTCTAGGTCATAATCATGTCTCAAAGGTTTTTGTTCACAATGGAATCATTTACGCATCTACTTCGGGTGGACTTTCGATTTCAACGGATGGAGGAGAAACTTTTACGAACCGGACTACTGCAGATGGGTTAATTTATAACCATGTGACAGGGATCTTCCTTGATAATGCTAAATTGTTTGTCGCTACGATAGGGGGTCTTTCGATTTCTTCTGATGGAGGGATCAGTTTTTCCTCCGTCCAGGATCTTGAGGGAAACGAAATCAATTCAGTATATTCCAATGGAGATAAAGTCTATGTGGGAACTGATTCAGGTCTTTGGGTTTCTTCTGACCAAGGAATAAGTTTTTCACTCGTTCCAGAGTTTGGTGATTTTTCCTCTATCTCATCAGTTTTCTCGGAGGGAGATCACTTATACGTTTCCGTTGTGGATGATTTTAATTACTACGTTGAAACTGGTCTTTGGGTTTCCACTGACGGAGGAGAGACTTTTACTAACCGAACCACTGCTCATGGATTAGGAAATAATCATGTCCATGATGTTTTTTTGAGTGGAACAACAATCTATGCGGCTACAAATGGTGGACTTTCGATTTCTAATGATGGAGGAGAGACTTTTACCAACCGTACGACTGCTCATGGATTAGGAAGTTCTGAAATATATGCAGCGTTTGTAGTTGAATCTACGGTTTATGCCGCCACTTCTGAAGGATTTTCAATTTCTCATGACGGAGGGATCACTTTTTCTAATCGAACGACCGCTCACAATAGACTTTCTACCAATGTCCATGGAGTCTATGCTGATGGAGACCGAATTTATGCGGCCACTCACCACGGACTTTCGATTTCTCAAGATGGAGGGTTCACGTATTCAAATCGCACGACTGCTCACGGACTTGGAGACTCACGGGTTTATGGAGTCTACGTCAATAATGGAATTCTGTATGCAGCTACGGTAGGTGGACTTTCGATTTCAACTGATGGAGGAGAGACATTTACCAATCGATCAACAGCTGATGGGCTCGGGAGTGTGGCGATTTATAAAGTATTTGCTGAGGGAGAAAACGTCTACGCCACCTCTTATAGTGGACTTTCGATTTCAAATGACGGAGGGGCAACCTTTAGTCATCGAACCACAGCGCATGGACTTGGTAGCAATTTCATCGAGGGAGTGGTTGCTATCGGTTCAAAGGTCTACGTCGCGACATCTAGTGGACTTTCAATTTCAAATGACGGAGGAGAAACCTTTACCAATAAAACCTCAACTCATGGACTTGGTAACTATTTAGTCGAAGGGGTATTCGCCGTTGGTACAACGGTTTACGCCGCTACGGCAGGTGGACTTTCAATTTCAACTGATGGTGGAGAGACTTTTACTAATCGTACTACCGCTCATGGATTAGGAAACAATCGAGTCAAGGGAGTTTATGTTAGTGGTTCAACAATTTATGCTGCCACACTTGGTGGGCTTTCAATTTCAACTGATGGTGGAGAGAGCTATAACAATTTAACAACAGCTCAAGGTCTCCCTGATATTGACGCCAGCTCAGTATTTAATAGTGGATCGAAAACTTATGTTGTAACAAGTGGTTCTCTCTCTTTAAGTCGATAAGATTTTCTGGATAGCTTACTTTCAAAAATCTCAACTACGCTCCGTGAGAAGGTAGACTCCTGAAGAAAGCTCTTTAAGCTCAGTTGCCCTCCAGCATCTTTTTAGAAGTGAGAAAGAAAAATCGACTTCTTTCACGTCACTTGAAAACGAAGCCTTCAGAGAGTCGTTTGCCGATCGAAGGTGATACCAAGGGATGCCCGGTAGAACGTGATGAGGAAGATGTATATTAATATCAAGCCAGAGGTATTCAAGAAGTCTTGGGAAGCGAACATTCACAGTGCTGTGAACTTGAGACAAAACGACATCAATACTTCCATGATCAAAAACATAGTTACCAGGATGCGAGTGCTGAATAAAAGTGAGAAAGGCGCCAGTCGTTGTTGCAATAATGACAGGTCCAATATAAACGAAGACAAATTTATCAATGCCTAGGAGGTTAATGTACAAATAAAGAAAGAGAGTTGAAAAAACGGCGCTCAGAATATTTTGAAAATAAAGAACGAGTGTTTCTTTTTTTGAAAGTTTCATCTGAGGAATTAGGAAACTAAAAAACAATCTCTTAAGCATTCCTACCCAGAAACCAATGAAAAGACCCACCGGACTTCCTGGGCCAAGGCGAATCGCGACTCGCTCGTACCAAGGAATGATTCCTAGCTCCTCTTTCGTTGAAAGAAGTTCGGGCCAATCAGGGTCAATTCGGCGGACTTGATTATTTCGGTGGTGGAAATCATGCGCCTTCCTCCAGCCGTAAAAACTATTAAGTAACAAGGTAAATGAGAAAAAACCAACAAGGTCATTAAGCATTTTATTTTTAGAAAATGAATAATGTCCGCAGTCATGGACGAGGACGAATAAACCCACAAGTGAAAGCCCACCAAAGAGACATAAGGTCAAATAGATCGGAACTGTCCAAAGAGCATTTTCCAAAGAAATTTCTGGCATGTACCAGAGAAGAAATTGGGAGAGAACGACTAGAGTCATGCAGCGGAAAAGAGTGATGAATGATTTTCTTTCTTGTGGCACCCAGAGTCCACGTGGAATGACTTTAACATAATCTGAAATTTTGAGTGCCATAAGTTAGGACCCGAGAAGCTCGGGATTTTCCATATATTTTTTTATGAGTTTTGCCATCTTCGCCCCACGGGCCCCATCCATTATCCGATGGTCAAAGGTAAAGCACAAGCTTACTTGTTCTTCGGCACCGACACTCCCATCTGGTTTTACGACGGGACGTTTTTCAGTTTTCCCTAAAGCAAGAATGAGTGGAATGCGAGAATAGGGTGAGAGTGGAACAAAAGCCTGAGTAAACCCAAGACTTCCAATATTTGTAATCATCATGCTACCAAAGCAATCCTTGGGAACACCAAATGCTTTGACATTAAGATTTAAGCTGTAACTCACAAACCCGATGAAATCGAGAGCATAACGTGCAAGGATTCCCGGAATGTAATTCCAGGAGTTTTTGATTTTTTTGAAATTGATGTCCTCACCTTTTTTTATCGTCATGGCTGTTCCGGTAAGTTCTTTAGAAATTTCAGAAAACGATCTTTTGTCTACATTACGAACAACGTGCCCCGATAGTTCCGTTTCTTCATAGACGACATGGAAAAAGATATCGACGTTTTTTCTTGGATAGATGTTCCCAAAACGGATGATCGCATTTAAGTCTGGAACTTCTGCTAGGACTTGGGCCATCACTTTTCCCATGAAATGAGTCATGGTTATTTTAGAGTCGGTATTCTTATTGAGCTCGGTAATCCTCTTAAGTGCTGGTTCCGCTGAAATTCTTAATTCTGCATAAACCTGAGAGTCTCCGTTTGGACGCCAAGAACCGATGGAGATTTTTCTCCACGCTGACAATTTTCGAGGTGGAAGTAATTCAACATTTTTTTTAATCATAGTTTCATCATCTTCATGAGTCGCGACGTTTTATTAAGTTCAGTTTTAGCTTTCACGGTACGGTAATGGTTTTCATATTCGGGGTGATTTGTTCCGCAGATATTATCCCAGAAGTTATAATAAATACTGAAGTTTGCCTTATGGTACTTGTGATGAATATTGTGATGAGTAGGGGTATTCAGGTGCTTCAATACCTTGTGGGTGAGTAAGTCCTTATGCCAAAATTCATAGGAAGTGTGACCCCACATATTGATGTAAAACATAAATGAGTAAAAAGCAAAAAGCCAATAGACGTGGATTGGAAGTGTTAAAGAAATAATAATCCAATACAAACCCTGTATAAAAGCTTCAACAGGGTGAAACGACAGTGAGGAATACGGAGTTGGAGGTGCTGATTCATGATGAACGAAGTGATACCTTTGTAGCGGCTTCCATTGATGCATAAGCCGATGAGTCCAGTAAAAGTAGGCATCATGGAGTTGATGCATAATAAGAACCGAGAGAGCAAAATAAAGATAACCTCTCTCATCTAGCTTAGTGTAGATCTGGGTGAAGCCCCCTCGATAAAGTCCATAAATGACTAAGGACAACCCCATAAACATCATTTGTGTATGAATTGATCGGCGCTTTTCATTTGCTATTTGAGCATGAGAGGCCTCATTTTCAAGAATCCGGCGGTGAGGAATTTTAGGCCCTAAATAATGGTAAAAGAACCAATGGCCTCCGAAAGCGAAGACTAGGTAGTTTAAGGCCAAAAAGACCGCCATAAAGGCCATAAATAACGATACTTCACTTAGCATGAATGGATTGTAAGTCCTGAATGTAAACGGTTCAACGGAGATGAGAAATTATTACACACCTTAGACTGCAAAGTCTCATCCTCTTGTAGTATTTAGCTACTATGAAACGAAGCCAATTTATGATTCAAGACCGTCCGGAACTTGTGAAGTATTTCGCTTCAAAGAATCCAGGACATCTCTTTTTGTTCGTTCTTCCACTTTGGTATTTAAGTATCAAATCGATGGCCGTCTCAGACGTTTCATCTGGGACAATGGTCTTCACTTTCATCATCGGGGTTATTTACTGGACTTTCTTGGAATATGGCATTCACCGTTGGCTTTATCACACGCACTTTAAAACCCGAATCCTTTCTTATTTTCTTGGATCCTTCCATCTGTATCACCATAAAGAAGTTGGCGATCGAAGAGTTTATAATTCTGGATTCCTGATGATTTATCTCGTCACCCCCGTAGTCATTTCACCATTTCTTCTTGTGACCAGAGATCTCGGGATTCTAGCTGCCTTAATTCTGGGTCTTTCTACTGCATATTTTATCTATGAGTGTGTCCATTTCTTGATTCATTATAAAAAGTTTCAATCTGGTTATATGGCGTATATTCAGAGTTACCATTTCCATCACCATGACAAAGCACCGAATAAAAACTTCGGCAATACTTCTCATCTATGGGACTTACTTTTTGGGACATATGATGAACGTTATAAAACATACAAAATGCCAGAGAGCTCTGAAGTTTCTTTAATCCGCTCTCGTAAGGTTTAGGTATGCTTAGTTCAAAGGTAAATGACTTTCAATATTTTTTTCTTGGTGGGATTTTGGGAGAAATCTTGGAACTCCCTATGGTGGGTCATTATTTAAAAGAGAATAAGCGCATTTTACGTGAAATGGGTGTTCAAGATATTCACTGCATGACTTTGAATTCATTATATTCCGCCCATCGAAATGCAAAGAGTCTCGCGAAAATTCTAAAAAAAGAATTCCAGATTCGTAAGAAGAAAATCATTATTTTTGCACATTCAAAAGCTTGCCTAGAGGTTCTTATTGCTCTTCAGGAGGAGTATGATTTCTTTAATAGTGCAGTTGAAAGAATTATTTGTGTTCAACCTCCTTTTCAGGGTGCTGAGATTCTAGATACTTCTATCTTAAAACCCTTGCTTAAAGTATGGCCTGGGCTCAACTCACTTAGAAAAGATTTTTATGCAGAACTTTTTCAAAAAGAGCTTGTTGATAAGGAAGACCGGCACAACTTTCTAAAAGAAAAAGTATTAGTTATTCGTACTTTTAAGACTCGCTCCCGTGACGTTTCATGGATCATTAGACCCACTCATCTCATTTTCAAAAGATCTGGATCACAAAGTGACGGTCTTCTTAAGTTATCTGAGCAAGTCCTTCCTTTTGCACAGTATACGGATATGGTTTTAGAGATGGATCATTCGGATCTTTTTACTTCTCGTCTACTTTCAAAGAAGGACCGTGAATTTAGAAAAAATCTCATGGTCAATTTAATTAATATGTCTATTGAACGGAATGAAACCTTAGATGACTCAGACTTTGGTTTTGAAGATATAATCCCAACTAGGCTCAACAATCCCGAAATTAGCAACATCCTTTAGTCTCGAGTGATGTATAGCATGGCCCTTTCGTGCTGACTTCATGAAAGGTAATTTTATCGCCCAGTGATTAAGGGGAAGGTGCTCAATCCAATGGACGAGTTCATAAATGCCGTACCAAAGGGTAAGTCCAAAGGCGAAGGGGAGTATCAAATGTGGTGGTAGAAAAAGTCCTGCCACGAGAGCTAATCCAGGCAAATAAACCATAAAGTAAAAAATTTGAATCCAGGGAGGCATGAGAAGCATATAAACATCATCGAGGCCGTCATACTCCATACGGTGGGACTGGTAGAATGTATGATGCCAGTGATGCATTTTATAGGCCCACCCAAAACCTGGAAGCTTACGATGGAGAAGGAATCGGTGGAGAAAATAGGTGAAGGTCGTTGCGTATCCGAGGGCAAAAAAAATCACAAGAAGAGTACTTATCTCCCATGAAAGTCTAGAACCAATAAAAAAGATTGCACTGATTTGGATAATTGAAAAAATCGCTACATGAATCTTCCCGCGGTAATACCAAGGGATGACTTTTTTTCTAAACGCTCTTCGGTACCGTTCCATACACTTATTTTCTAAATAATCTGATTCTGATACCCATTGAAATATCTGGTTCTGCTTTCACTCCAGCTCTTGAATCGTAAGATCCCAGAAAGCTTAGACCTACATATCCCGTAATGATTCCTTTACCACCTGATAGCCCCACTGTTGGCCCCATTTGAAATCCACCCTCACCTGGAAGAGTTTTGTAGCCCCTCATCATTCCACCAACATAAAATGAATTCCCAAAAGGATGTTTACCATAAACAGATGAGATTCCGTTCCCCCCAAGGCTACCATCAAGATTGACGGAAACGTGGTAATCCTGACGTCCGTTCTTTAGTTTGGTGTAGGTGACTCCAGCTCCTAAAAGCCACGGCATGCCCATGTTTATCCCTGCATGTAATAGATGCTGGTGCTTCGTTGGTTTATCCGTAAGAACTAAAACATCATCACCTTGGTGACAAATCAAGGCTTCGACTGGAACCTCATTAGGGATCTCAAGGACTTGTCGCTCTTGAGGGGAGCTCGGGTCACAATGGTCAGCAACTTGCGCCTGAGCATAGAAGGAGATAACGAAGAGAGAAATGAGAAATAGAATGTTTTTCATGAAAGCAATGTACCAGATTTGGAAATCCTTCAAGTTGCTTTTGAAAAAAATTCATAGAAATAGTTCTAATAAAGCCTTTTAAAACTCACAACCAGTAAGATTTTGAATAATCGTTTTACCAAGTCTTTCTGACTCATTGAACGCCTCATCACAATTCATCCCGTACCATGCTTCCCAAGATGTTTTGGTCACCATAATTGAATTTTTTAATTCATTGGTGTCATTTACGATTTCAACGGAATTCACTGAGCATTGATAAGGTATTTCTCTGTGGTCAGTTGGAATACCGTTGGTTTCAATTTGAGTGGAACCTTTACATAAGATAAACTCTTCATCCATCTTTCCAATCCTCTGCTCGCATTGAGAAGAAGTGTCGGAGGATGTGAAGATTTCGTTAATCTGATGACGGTCAATGATTAATTGAACATCACCATTATTTAAAAATATTGTCTTAATATCTTTGCAGACACCTTTTTTGTTTGCAAGCCTTACAAAATAATCCAAAGTCATAACTGGTAAAGGCACACTTGACGCCAGTGAAAGATTTGAAACAATCATGAAACATAGAAGCATCGCTGGTTTTAGCATATATCTACCTTTTAATTTTTTTCCTCCTATATCCTTTTCTTCACAACAATGAAAAGCCTAATGTAATTAATTCAATGTTTACGATCAATGTTTCTGATTAAATGGTCTTAAAAAGAATAGTCAGATTGATCACCATTAAAATGAACGCAGGAACGATTTCAATCAGGGGGTCTTTGGTCTTTAAACGAATCATGACCCCTAAAAACATAAGTAGGGCGAGACCAGCTGAACTCAAATAAAGTATGGGAGAATAAAGTGAACCAACGATAAGCCCAACTCCACCCAATAGCTCTAAGGTTCCGGTAAGCTTACGGAATTTTGATAAACCATATCGATTAAATTCGATTTTCATGTGATCAGTACTTAGGCACAGAAAACCATAAATAATAAAAGTGATTGCAGTTAGGAATATAAGAGTGACGACCATATTTTATTTTATCATAATAGAAGGACTTATAATATGAGATAAATGATGAACTGGAGGTTAAGGATGAGTAGCAGTTTGTTAGACATAGTGAAGATAATTGTTTTTTCTTCTGTCTTTTTTGTTTGGGTTGTTCGCTATCAAAATATCATTGAAGAGTTTCGCACTTACAACTACCCAAATTGGTTAAGAGACTGTGTAGGTATTTTGAAATTATCTTTTGTAGGAATGCTTCTAAGTTCAAATACTCAACTTGTCATGACTGGTTCGATTGGAATCATGGTTCTCATGCTGGCCGCATTCATAACCCATATAAAAGTGAAGAACCCATTTCCCAAAATGCTTCCATCAATGCTCCTTTTCCTCCTTTGTGCAGTCATTTACCTGAATCAATAAAAATGAATCAGATGTCTTTCCCTCCTAAAGGTTTTATTGTTCATGAATTCAATCGTGATTTTCATGCTTCGGATGAGAAGCTCCAGCTTTTCTGGAATAAACTCCTCAAACGAGAGACTTTTACTCGGGGTCAGATTTTTCCTTATCGTGTGGAATTTTCTGAAAATGCTCAGGCAGGTAACATGATTTCTGGTGAACTTAATATTCATCATGGCCCCTTTTTGAGTGCTCATGGGGCCGTTGGCGAGATTTCGAAGAACTATAGAAATCTTAATTATTTTTATGGATCCTATGTTCTTAGCTTTAGGCTTATAAGACTAGTTCAGTTAGAGTTTTTTAAAGAGGATCAATTCATTAAGCTTAAGTTTAAGGTCTATTTACGGCCTTGGTTTGCGCCAGTTTGGGAATTTTCAAATCGAATTTTATGGTCTTTTTTCGGAATGTCGATGTTTCGTAAGTAAATGCTTTAACGATAGTTTTTAGTACTTCCATCCATTCGTTGTGATTTACATTTGAAACGATAGTCATTGTGTGGTTTATTTTTTAGTTTCCCTTGCTCGAAGATTCGCCGCCTCCACCTTTTAAAGCTACTTTCATCTAGTGAGTATCGCATGAAGTGGACTAATTCAGATGGAGTTAAGTTAAATTGAAGCTTAATTGCCTCATAACTTGTTCTATCTTCCCAACCCATTCTAATAATCCGGTCCCTGTCTTCTGGGGTGTATGATTCGAATTTTTCTTTTGAGGTTCTTGAGATACTCATGATTTTACAATAGAACAGAATTTCTATTCTCTGAACTTACATTTCCTAGACAAGAAAAAGCATGGAGTAATATTTACTCAGCTTCTTGATTTGGACCAGATTTAAGCGCATAAAGCCCCAAACGGAGAACTTATGTTTAAACAATTGGTTGCAACAATTATTGGAAGTATGATGGTGTCTGCTTACGCGCAGGATATGTCTCGAACTGAGCGTTACGAGGACGCCTATCGGACCAATTCGGATGGAAGTTCAGAATACATTGGTTCTTGCACAACTCATGAGGATTTTGAGGGAAAAAACTTCAAACAAAGCTCAATTATTCTTGAGACTCT
>JACCEB010725852.1_pt1 | contig 10306 bp, 2 predicted proteins | sample 7454761 | NCBI WGS metagenome assembly JACCEB01 (sample SAMN15323454, study PRJNA562643) | freshwater metagenome | isolation source: river surface water | place: USA:Blue River Watershed | collected 2017-08-18 | reverse complement strand
TCTTCGGCAAATAAATCTTGAAAAGCTTTTATAGGAGTTATACTAGTAATAGTAGTAAAACTTAAATATTGTTGTTGATAAAACCCTAAAGTTTTATGTAATGAACCTGAACTAATTAAACCATTACTATATCTATAAAAATCAAATCCTATTCCAAATTTAGCACCTGTAGTATTAGTAATTGTTACTTTACGAGTAGTCGGGTTAAAAGTAATAAGAAAATTAGCAGTAGGTGTATAATAACTATTATATCGATTCATTTCAGTTTGTATTATATCTAATAATTGACCAATATTAGTATAATACATACTACCAATAGTACGGTTAATACTAATAGTAGTATCTAAATTTGGATTATCCAAATTTAAAAGTAAATTATTTTCAGAATCATATAATTCCATTTTACAATTTGTATCTTCATAATTTGGATATAATCCATCAAGACTAACTAAAGGATTTAATTCATGTGCATATAATAATATTCCACTAGAATTAAATACATTAATAGAATAATAAGCTCCTATAGATGGTATACTAGTACCAACTATTTGTGATTCATTTTTATAAACACCATTACCAAAACCTAATAATGGTCCAATTGAATCTTTTATATCAAATTTAATAATACAATTATTAGAAATTTGAATAGTTATTTGAGTAGTACTTATATCTTCTTCAATTTCAGAATTAGTTATAATATTTTGTATAGTATCATTACTAACAACAAATTGTACATCATAATATGCAAATGTTATTGAATTTAATGCTATATCTAGTAAATTTTGTAAATCTGCATCATTTATTATTAAATGTGAATAATCTATAAATTTAATATTAATAATATCATTTGTTGTTATATCAAACCCAATTGTATAAACTGATGTAGTACTGGAAAATGTTGTATATAAATCGGTAGAAATTGTTTCTAATACATCTATAATATCATTAGTTAATGATATTACATATGGTGCTAATATAGGATCAATAAGAATATCATTAGGCATAACTTCACCTGTATTATACCAACTAATTAAAACATTAGATATAGTTTCAGCAGTAGAATCAATTTCTACTTGTACTCTATAGTAATATACTGTAGTAATTATTGGTATTAAAGTATCAATAATTTCTGTAGTAATAATAGTAGATATAGGATCAATAATTGGTATTAAACTAAAATCAGTAATAATAAAATTAATAATATTACTATTTATAACATCAAATGAAATTTTATAATCAACTATATAATCATTAACATTTGCAAATATATTATTAACTAATTGTGTAATTTTAGTATTTAAAGCATTATTAATAATTTCATAACCATTATATTCTATTACAACTAAATTTTGTAAAACTTTATTAATAATATCAAATGATACTGTATAATATGGATTTACTAAATTATATAATGTATTATAAATAGTATTAGTTAAATTTACATTAACTAAAGGCATAGCATAATAATCTACAGTTAAATTAAATTTTATTACTTGATCTATTGTATTAGTATAAATAATTTCAAGACCATTATTAGTAGAACCAAAAGTAGTAACCTCACAATCTAAATTCATATATAATAATTCTAATGAAAAAGGTGATTTAAAAAATAATGAATTTGGAAATCTAAGTAATACATCATTACCTAATTCATCTGCTTTACTTTTATTACATGAATTTAAAATGATGTTTTGACGCATTATATTAAATTTATACTAGAATAAATAAAAAAAAATAAAAATATAATAAATATTTATCTAAAAAAAAATTGAATTTAAATTATAAATTATTATAATCTAATAATAAAATATGAATGATGAACAATTAATGGAAAACTTTTTAAATACATTATATAATGAAATTAAAAAAGAAGAATTAATTACAATTAATAAAAGACATATAGAGTTTATTAACAATAATATAAATAAAAAAATTAAAATAGAATCTAATAATAATAATAATAATAATAATAAAAATAAAAATAAAAATAAAATAAATAATAGAAATATATTAAGTAGATCACATTATCATAAAAAGTTTATAACAACTACTGAAGAATATAAAAATAAAATAAAATATTATACAATATGTTCATATGGTCTAAAATGTAATATATATAATTGTAATAAATTACATATTTTACCATCTATTATATGTATTAATTTATATAAAAAAGGTTATTGTAATATAAACAATTGTAACTATGTACATTTAACTAAATGTAAAAATGTTAATAATTGTAAATTTAATGATAAATGTGGATATTTACATACTAATGATTAAATTTCTAACCAATTTAGATAATTATATAAAAATTTATATTTTTCTATATTATTTAATAATAAAAAATGGATACGTCCATTATCATTATCACTTAATAAATAAATTAAATTAGTATATAATTTTAATTTATTTATTATTATATTCCATAATGTCTCATTATTATAATTATAAAATGTATTAATTTGAAGTTTATTATTTAAACATTGTATAAATATAATATTTGTAATATTAACTAATTTAGTATAAGTTAATATTTGTATTTGTTCATAAATAGGTATATTATTATAAAATTTATTTTTTCTATTTTTTATTTCTATTAAATATTCTTCATTATTTAGTTTATCTATTATTTTACCATCTATTTTTCCACATATTAAATATGTTTCTAAATTTAAATTATATAATTTTATATTAGTATCAAATACTTTATTATTTGTTTGTAATTCATATAATTTAATTGCATGATTTTCTGTATTAGTTCCATAATTACAATTTAATTTAGAATTTAATTCATATTTGATTTTTTCTTTATTTTCTATATCTGAATTATTAATTATAGTATTTGTTATATTTGTATGTTCAATTAAAGTTTTATTATTAGTTATATTACTATCAATTATTGTTTTAATTTTATTTTTATCTTCTATATTTATATCTTTAATTAAATTTTCTAAATTATTATCTTCTTTAATTATAGTTGTAATATCAATTATATTAGAATCTTTATTTAATAATTCTTGTTGATTTTTATATAAATATTCTAAAAATAATTCAATATATTTTTCATAAGTTATATACTTATTATCACCAGTTATTATAGCTATTTTACTAGTATGTATCCATAACATATTATAATTAATATATATTAATTATAATTAATATTTAATATCAATTTTAATTAAATATCAAAATATATTTTTTTTTTATTTAATTTTTATTTGAAATATTGATATTTTCTATAATATATAATTATTTTAATACATATTTGTATTAATTTTTCTAATAATTAATCATGCCATATTTAAATCGTATTACAAATTTAAAATTTAATGGTGCTACATTCTCAGGTACTACTGATGAAATTAATGTTTTATCTAATGTAGTACCGGGTACAGCACAAGCTGGTTCAGCATTAGTATTAGATTCTAATAGTAATATTACAGGTATTAATATATTAGAATCTACATCTATAACTGGTACTTTATTAACTTCTGATCAACCTAATATTACTTCATTAGGTATATTAACTAATTTAACTGTATCTGGACCTTTAACTACTAATTCTATTAATGTTGAATTTGTAACAGGTGAAATTCTTACATCTGAACAACCATATATTACATTATTAGGTTCTTTAGAATCATTAAATACAATTGGACATATTAATGTTGAATATGCATCAAGTGGTATAGATAGTTATCCAATAGGATCAATACTTACAATTAAAAATACACATAATAATGGATCAAGTTTTATTGATATTAAAAATGCAAACAATACTAGAGCTATTTTTGGATGTGATGGTGATGGATTAAGTAATAATACTAATATCGCAGATGTAGTAATAGGTAATTATACATTAGGTAATTTAAAATTTATAACTAATTCATTAGAATATATGAGAATTTCATCAACTGGTTTAATTAGTATTAATACAACAAGTGGAACTAATCAATTAAATATTAATCATTCAACTGGTAATTGTCTTAGATTAATATATAATAATACAATAAATATAGTTGATTATAAAGTAGATATTTCTGGTAATGCTATTATAACACCAGTAAATAAAACATATATAGAAAGTGATTTAATTGTTGGTAATAATTTAAATGGACCTAATACAATTTATTTTAATGGGGTTACTAATGATACTGGAATAAATATGACAACTATATCTGAAAAGTTATATGATGTAGATAAATCTGAATTATTATTATTTAAAGGGGGAGAACCAGATAATATATTAGGTCCTGATAGAATTAGATTAAGAGCTGGTGAAATTAGATTTCAAACATATACATCAAATGAAAGTTATTTAACTTTATTAGATAATAATAATAGATTAATTATAACTAATTCAGGAAATATAGGAATAAATACTAATGTTCCATTACAAAAATTAACAATAAATAGTTCAACTGGTGAATGTTTAAGATTAATTTATAATAATTCATTAGGTACTGAAACTATTTATTCAGATATTGAAGTTGATAGTAATGGTAACTTACATATTTTACCTACTGGTTTATATATATATAGTTCATCTCAATATAGAATACAAACATTAACTGGTGAAGGTTATTCTCAATTATCTGAAAATGGATTAGTTGAATTAATTACACGTACATTTAATACATATAGTCAAATTGGTAATAATACTGCTACTCCTTTATATTTAATAACTAATAATATAAATAGATTAGAAATAAATACAAATGGTAATATAGGAATAAATACTATAAATGCTTCTAAACAATTAAGTATTAATAGTGAAACTGGTAATTGTTTAAGATTAATATATGATAACAATACTGGTACCGAAACTACTTATAGTGATTTAACTATAGATATATTAGGTAATTTAACTATTAGTACTATAGGTAATTATATTACTATACCAAATACTTTACAAATTATTAAAAATGGAATAGGATTAACTCATCAATCAGGTACTGGAGTACAATTAATTACATTTGCTAATTCTGTATATGGATATATAGGTACTGATACTAATCATCCATTATATTTAGGTACAAATAATTTAAATTATTTAACTATTGATACATTAGGTAAAATTGGTATTAATACAACGACTCCTACTTATCCATTTCAAGTAAATACTTTATCTAATAGTTATGGTATGATACATACTGATAATACTTATATAATAGGTAGTTATCTAGGTGGTGCTACTGCAGGTGGTCAATTTGGTACAATTAGTAATCATAGTCTTACTTTATTTGCTAATACTGGATTAGTTCAAATGGTTTTAACATCAAGTGGTAATTTTGGAGTTAATACTATAAGTCCTAATAAAAAAATATCAATTAATAGTGCTTCTGGTGAATGTTTAAGATTAATTTATAATAATAATTTAGGTACTGAAACTATTTATTCAGATATAACGGTATCAAGTAATGGTATATTAAGTTTAACTCCAACTGGTACTTATACTAAAATTAATAGTGAATTAGTTATAGGTAATAATATTAATGGTCCTAATATATTACGATTTAATGGAGTTACTGATGATAATGCATTTACAACTATGTTAATAGAAAGATTATATGGACCATTTAATGGTCCTACTGAATTATTAATATTTAAAGGTGATAATCCTTCTGGTATTGATGGTCCTGATAGAATTAGATTAAGATCTGGTGAAATACGATTACAAACATTTTCTATAGCTGGTGAAAATGGTAATGCTATTATAAATGATAATAATGATCGTTTAGTTATTGTTAATTCTGGTTTAATTGGTATTAATACTACTAATCCATCTAAACAATTAACTATTAATAGTGAAACTGGTGAATGTATCCGTTTAGTTTATGATAATAATTTAGGCACTGAAACTTCATATGGTGAAATTTTAGTATCACCTTCTGGTTTAATGACATTTGTATCACAAGGATTTGCTTCAGGTTTTGTATTTACTGGTGGTGAAATTACAGGTACATTATCATTAGGATCACAATCTAATATTACATCTATAGGTACTTTATCTAGTTTAGATGTTACTGGTAATATAACTGGTAATACATTAATAGGTACTTCTATCACTGGTACTTTAAATACATCAATACAACCAAATATAGTATCTGTAGGATCTTATTTATTAATAGGTACATCAACTGATAATACTAGAATTTTATCAGCTTTAAAATCTACATTACTTGATAATACTAGTATATCATTAACATTAGGTAAAACTAATACAAATTTAAATCAAGCAGTCTTAAGTTATAATCATATAACTAATAATTCATTATCTAATTCTATTACATTAGGATTTGAAACTCAAAATAATTTTAATATATTAGCAAATAGTAATATAGGTATAAATACTGTTTTACCTAATAATCAATTAACTATTAATAGTGCTACTGGTAATTGTTTAAGAATAGTATATAATAATACAGTAGGTACTGAAAGTATATATTCTGATTATACTATATCTAGTATAGGTGCAGTAACTTTTATTGCGGCTGGTACTACTCCTAGTTTCTCATTTTTAGGAGGTAATGTAACTGCTACTTTATCATCAGGTAATCAACCTAATATTACAGGAGTAGGTACTTTAACTAATTTAAATGTCAGTAATACTATTAATACTAATATATTAATTGCTAATAATATTTCAGGAACAATAACAACTGCTAATCAACCTAATATTACAAATTTAGGTACTTTAACTAATCTTACTGTATCTAATACAATTAATGTTACTTCATTAATATCTACTAATATAACTGGTACTATATTAACATCATCACAACCAAATATAACATCAATAGGTACATTAATTAGTTTAAATTTATCTGGAGCAATTACTGGAGCTACTAGTATTACTGCAAATTCATATATTGGTACTATTTTAACATCAAATCAACCAAATATAACAAGTATAGGTATATTATCTAGTTTAACAATGAGTGGTCCAATTAATAATGTAACTACATTAACTGCATCATCAATAGCAGGTACTTTAACAACTGCTTCACAACCTAATATAACAACTATTGGAACATTAAGTTCATTAAATATAACTGGACAAGTTAATATTAATACAACTTCAATAACTAAACAATTAAATATTAATAGTATTAATGGTAATTTACTACGATTAATATTTAATAATAGTATAGGTACTGAAACTACATATACAGATATAACATTATCATCTTCTGGTATATTAACATTTAATGCTAATGGTTCTACTCCTAGATTTATATTTACAGGTGGTGATATTACTGGTCAATTATCAATAGGTTCTCAACCTAATATTACTGGACTAGGTACATTAACTAGTTTAAATGTTAGTGGTACTATAAATACAAGTTCTATTATTAGTACATTAATAACTGGTACTTTAGTAACATCTAGTCAACCTAATATTACTTCATTAGGTACATTAACTAGTCTAACTATGTCGGGTTCAATTAGTGGTGTAACTACTTTAACTGCTAATAGTTTTATAGGTACTATTAATACTGCATCTCAACCTAATATTACTTCATTAGGTACTTTAACTAGTTTAACAACTAATTCAACACAAGTACAATTTAATACAACATCAACTGCTAGACAATTAAATATTAATAATACTAATGGTTTATGTATAAGAATCATTCATAATAATAATAATGGTACTGAAACTACTTATTCAGATTATAGTATATCTTCTTTAGGTGTTACTACATTTACAACTGTTGGTTCAGTTCCTGGATTCTTATTTAGTGGTGGTAATGTTACTGCTACTTTATCATCAGGTAATCAACCTAATATTACTGGGGTTGGTACTTTATCATCTTTAACTTTAACTGGCCCAATTAGTGGTGTATCTACATTAACTGCTTCTAATGTTTCAGGAACTTTATTAACTGCAGCACAACCTAATATAACATCAATAGGAATACTAAATAGTTTAACTTTATCTGGACCAGTAAGTGGAACTTATTCAAATGTTACTGGTGCTATGGAATATTACAAAAATACAAATTTAGGAATTGGTGCATTTATAGAATTACGAAATGATATTAATACAAAAGCAATGTTTGGTTCTGATGGTACTGGATTTACTGGAGGAAATAGTAGTGGTGTAATTTTAGGTAATTTTTCTAATGGTGATTTAAAATTATTTTCAAATTCATTAGAAAGATTACGTATATTATCAACTGGTTTAATTGGAATAAATACTATATTACCAACTAGTCAATTAACTATTAATCATACTACTGGTAATTGTATTCGATTAATATTTAATAATTCAGGTGGAACTGAAACTAATTATACTGATTTACAAGTTGATAATAATGGTAATTATTCTATAGTACCTAGTGGCTCAAATGTATATGTTAAATCAAATATAATTATAGGTAAATCAAATACTGGTCCTAATATATTACATTTTAATGGAACTACTGGCGATGCTAATATAAATAATACTGTTTTATCTGAACAAATTTATGTACCTAGTACAGAACAATCTGAATTATTTATATTTAAAGGTAATGATCCTACAATCGGTGGTCCTGATAGAATTAGATTAAGAAGTGCTGAATTTAGATTTCAAACATTTACAACTCAAGAAGATTTTAGTACTTCAAATGATAATAATAATCGTTTTATTATTGTTAATTCAGGTTTAATTGGTATTAATACTACTAATCCACTTAAACAATTATCAATTAATTCTTCAACTGGTGATTGTTTAAGATTAGTATATAATAATAATAATGGTACTGAAACTATTTATTGTGATCAAAATATTTCATCTACTGGTATTATGACATTTACAGCATTTGGTACTTCACCAGGATTTTCATTTATTGGTGGTAATATAAGTGGAACATTAGCAGCTGGTGCTCAACCTAATATAACATCATTAGGTACTTTATCATCATTAACTGTTTCTGGTTCATTAAATGTAGGAACATTAGTTATTACTAATTTAAGTGGTACTTTAACTACTGCAGCTCAACCTAATATTACTTCATTAGGTACTTTAACTAATTTAAATGTATCTGGTTTATTAACTGCTGGTAGTTTTAGTGTAGCTAATTTAGGTGGTACTTTAACTACTGCTGCTCAACCTAATATTACTTCATTAGGTACTTTAACTAATTTAAATGTAACTGGAAATATAACTGCTGGTTCTTTTACTATTGAAACAATTAATGTTACTAATTTAAGTGGTACTATAATTACAGCTGCTCAACCTAATATTACTTCATTAGGTACATTAACTGCTTTAAATGTTAGTGGTAATGTCTTATTTACAGGTACTACTGTATCTACTAGTTATACAACAGGAACATTAATAGTAAGTGGTGGAGTAGGTATTGCTGGCAATGTTTATACTAATGGTAATTTAAATATTAATGGTAGTTTAGGTGGTGTTTCTAATTTAACTTTATCTAATTCATTATTAATTAATGGTTCTACTTCTGGTACTATTACAATTAAAACAGCAGCTATAACTAATACTTGGACATTAACTCTACCTACAACTACTGGTACTAATGGATATGTATTAACTACTGATGGTACTGGAATTACATCTTGGACTGCAGTAAGTGGAGGTGGACCAGATTATACAACTGGTGTAACTCCAGGTACCGCTTCTGCTAGTAAATCATTAGTTGTTGATAGTAATATAGATATTATAGGTATTAGAACAGTAGGTATTACTGGTATCGGTGGGTTATATTCTACATTTACTTCAGCAACTGCTAATGGTAATACTTTAAATACGGCTGCTTATTTAAGAGCTAGTTATTCTGGTACTACTACAAATAATATTGGAGTTAATATGGTATTTCAACAACAAAATGATTTAGGATCATATGTTTCTGGTACTATACTACAATCAAATTTAACAAGTGTAACAAATGGTTCAGAGAATAGTCAATTATTTATTAAAATAAGAAAAAATGGAGGTGTATATACTACATATACTGGAGCTTCAACTGGTAATGTAATGTATAATAATTCTCAAACAGTATTACAATTAATAAGAACACCATTTTCAGTAGATGGTGGTTCAACAATTGGTAATACAGGTGTAACTGAACTAGAATATCAAGGTTATAATGATGCAGGTACTTTAACTAATTTTGCAAGAATACAATGTAATATAACAGATGTTGGAGCATCATCAAAATCAGCTCAATATATATTTAAAGCTCAAAATGGAAATATAGAGAGAACATTATTAACAATGGATTGGTCAAATGGAGCAACATTTTATTCACCATTAGTATTAGCAGGTGGTGGTTCAATATCTGGAGTAACT
>JACCEB010083623.1_pt1 | contig 10308 bp, 6 predicted proteins | sample 7454761 | NCBI WGS metagenome assembly JACCEB01 (sample SAMN15323454, study PRJNA562643) | freshwater metagenome | isolation source: river surface water | place: USA:Blue River Watershed | collected 2017-08-18 | reverse complement strand
ACGCCAACGCCCGAGTGAGCGTGGTGGGCAGCACCGACCCGATCGTAGGGCGCCTGATCGGGTGGGACGCCCGCACGCCCCAGCGCCTCAACCGGGTGCAATTGCGCGCCGGTCGCTGGCCGGAGCCAGGGCGCCTGGCTGGCGGAGAGTTGGAGGCCGTCGCCAGCGAGGGCTTCGTGCTGGCCCACCGCCTGCAGATGGGGGACCGGGTGAGCGCACTGGTCAATGGCAAACGCCGGCCACTGCGCCTGGTAGGCGTTGCGCTCTCACCCGAGTACATCTTCGGCGGCATGCTGGGTGCACCCGACCTGCGGTCCTTTGGCGTCTTCTGGCTGGACCGCGCGGAGCTGGCCGCCGCCACTGACATGACCGGCGCCTTCACCCAGGTGGCTGTCAAGTTAGCGCCTGGTGCCTCACCGGCCACGGTGCAGGACGCACTCACCCGCCAACTCGCGCCCTATGGTGGACAGGCAGCCTATGGTCGCGACGAGCAGGCCTCCCACGCGATGCTTGCCAACGAGATCACCGAGCAGCAGGTCATGGGCTCGGTGCTGCCCGCCATCTTCCTGGCGGTGGCCGGCTTTCTGCTTCACATGGTCACTGCCCGATTGGTCGCCACGCAGCGGGAACAGGTGGCCACGCTGAAGGCCCTGGGCTACCCCAACCGGGCCATTGCCTTGCATTACCTGAAGTTGGTCGCGCCTATGGTGCTGGGCGGCTACGCACTCGGCCTGCTTCTGGGTCGCGCCCTCGGGCGCGGGATCATGGGGCTGTATGCCGATCTGTTTCGCTTTCCCCGCTTCGACTACCACCTGGACCCGCAACTGGCGCTGATCGCGCTGGGCCTGGCGATCATCACCGCGGTGGCTGGCACGCTGGTGGCGATTCAGGCCACGGTGCGCCTGTCGCCCGCGCAGGCGATGCGCCCACCGGCACCGGGCCACTACCGACGCGCGCTGATCGAGCGTCTGCCCTGGCTGGGTCTGTCGCCCTCGCTCCGCATGATCCTGCGCAACCTGGAGCGGCGCCCGCTGCGCGCAGGGATCACCGTGGTGGGCATCGCCAGTGCGGTGGCCATCGTCATCATGGGCAACTTCTTCCGCGACGCGATCGAGGCCATCGTCGACACCCAGTTCAACCTGGTCCTGCGCGGCGACGTGATGGTCTGGACGACCGACCCAGTGAACGCCGCCACCGGCCGCGAGCTGGCGCGCCTGCCCGGCGTGACCCAGGTGGAGCCGGCCAGGCGCGTGGCTGTGCGCTTCGTCCACGGCCCGCGCAGCGAGAAAGGCAGCATCATGGGGCGCGAGCCGCAGGCGGTGCTGCAACGCCTCATCGACGCCGACCTGCGCCAGGTGCAGGTGGGCAGCCACGGTCTGGTGATGACCGACCGGCTCGCGCACAAGCTGGGTCTTTTGCCGGGGGAGCGGGTGCAGATCGAGGTGCGTGAGGGACGCCGCGGGGTCCATGAGGTGGTACTCGAGCGAACAGTGAGCGACATGTTCGGCCTCAACGCCTACATGGAGCGGTCTGCCCTCAACCGGCTGCTGGGCGAGGGCGACCTTGCCAACAACTTCGCCCTGGCCGCCGAACGGGGTCAGGTGGATCAGGTGTTGGAGGCCACACAGGGCCTGCCTCGGGTGGCCGGCGCCTTCAGCAAGGCCAACATGCTGCGCAATATGCAGGAGGTCAGCGCCCGCAATGTGCTGATCATGAGCACCATCCTCACCCTGTTCGCTACCGTGATCGCGGTGGGTGTGGTCTACAACAACGCCCGCATCGCCCTCGCCGAGCGCACCTGGGAGTTGGCCAGCCTGCGGGTGCTGGGTTTCACCCGGGCCGAGGTCTCTGCGCTGCTGCTCGGGGAGCTGGCCCTGTCCATCGCCCTCGCGCTCCCGCTTGGGTTCCTTCTGGGATGGGGCCTTACCCACCTGATCGTGGGTCTGGTCGCCTCCGACCAGTTTCAGTTTCCGGTGGTGATCCAGGCCCGTACCTATGCGTGGGCGGCAGTCGCGGTGGTCACCGCCGGCATCGCCAGCGCCGCGGTGGTGCGCCGGCGCATCGACCGGCTCGACATGGTGTCGGCACTCAAGACAAGGGAATGACGATGAAACGCAATATGCGCTGGATTCTGGCCGCCGCCTCCGTCACTGCCCTGGCCGCCCTGGGCTGGGCTTTTGCGCCCAAGCCAGTGCCGGTGGAAACAGCGGCAGTAGAAATCGGGCGATTCGAGGCAGCGATCGAGGAGGAAGGCCGCACACGCATCCGAGACAGCTTCATCGTCTCAGCCCCCTTGGCCGGCAGGCTCGCGCGCATCACGCTGCGCGAGGGCGACGCGGTGAAAGCAGGCCAGGAGGTGGCCCTGCTGTCACCGCAGCTGCCATCTCTTCAGGACGCGCGCACCATTGCCGAAGCTCGGGCGCGCCTGCAGGCGGCCGACGCGGGTGTGGCGGTTGCACAGGCACGTCTGGAGCGCAGCGCGGTCGCAGTGACTCAGGCGCACCACACGCTGACGCGCAGTGAGGGGCTGGCCCGGCAGGGCTTTGTCTCCAGCGCTGCGCTCGACGACGACCGGCTGGCGGTCGACGCGGCTCAGCGCGAGCTGGATACGGCCGCCAGCCAGCGGGAGGTGGCCAGGCAGGAGCGCGCCCAGGCCGCGGCGGCCTTGCAGTCGCCGGTAGCTTCCGGCGGGAAGCCGGGCGCTGCCCCGCTGGTGCTGCGCGCGCCAGTCGACGGCGTGGTGCTCAAGGTGACCCAGGCGAGCGAGGCCTCGGTCGCCGCTGGCGCCGCCGTCATGACCCTCGGCGACACGCGCCAGATGGAAATCCTGGCCCAGCTCCTCACCACCGATGCGGTGCAGGCCCAAGCCGGAGGCGCCGCGGTGATCGAGGGCTGGGGCGGCCCTCCCCTGCCCGCCCAGGTCCGCCGGGTGGAGCCGGCCGCCTTCACCAAAGTCTCGGCGCTGGGCGTGGAGGAGCAGCGTGTCAATGTGCTGCTGGAGGTGACACCCACCCCCGAGGCCTGGCAGCGAATGGGAGATGGCTTCCGGGTCTTGGTACGGGTGGTCACCACCTCGGCGGACGGGGTGCTGCTGGTGCCCATTGGCGCGCTGTTCCCACGGCCCGAGGGCGGTATGGCGGTGTACCAGCTCGATGGCGGGCGCGCCCGATTGCAGCCAGTAGAACTCGGTGGGCGCAACAGCCGGGTGGGCTGGGTAAAGTCCGGCTTGTCGGCTGGCCAGCAGGTGATCGTCTACCCGCCCGCCGGGGTATCAGACGGTGGCCGGGTGACCGAGCGCAGCCCCTAAAAAGCGCGCTCAGTCGGTCCGCTCGAACACCGCCATCGACTCCACATGGGCCGTGTGCGGGAACATGTTCACCACACCCGCGTGGGTGCAGCGATAACCAGCCTGGTGCACCAGCAGCCCGGCGTCACGCGCCAGTGTGGCCGGGTTGCAGCTCACGTAGACAATCCGCGCAGGCGGTGTCCAGCCCGGAGCGAGCGACGGGTCTTGGTGAATGTCGGCCAGGGCCTTGACCAATGCGAAACCGCCTTCTCGGGGACGGTCCACCAACCACTTGTCGGCCACGCCATCGGAGACCAGCGTGGTGGGCGTGATCTCGAACAGGTTGCGGGCGACGAAGCGGGTGGGTGCGCTGGCGTGGGGCTGGTTCAGCGCCAGATTGGCCCGCGACCGGGCCACGAGCACCTCGCTGCCCTCTATGCCCAACACCTCACCGGCGCGGGTGGCGATTGGTAGGGTGAAATTGCCCAGGCCACAGAACCAATCAATCACCCGCTCGCTGCGCTGGGGTTGCAGCAGCGAAAGGGCCTGAGCAACAAGCACCTGGTTGATGAAGGGGTTGACCTGGGTGAAGTCGGTCGGCTTGAAGGGCATGGTGATGCCGAACTCCGGCAGCACGTAGGACAGTTGCGGCCCCGGGTCCATCAGGTGCACCGTGTCGGGACCCTTGGGCTGCAGCCACCACTGCACGCCATCATGGGCAACGGCGAAGGCGCGCAGCTTGTCCCGGTCGCCGGCGGACAGGGGCTCCAGGTGGCGTAGCACCAGGGCGATGACTGGCCGGGTGGGGTCGGCCGCGTCGACACCGCAGGCCAGCTCGATCTGCGGGCAGGTCTCGATCGCGTCCATGCTGCCGATCAACCCACGCAGAGGCAGCAGCAGGTCGCTCACATGCCGGGGCACCACCTCGCAGGCGCGGATGTCGGCCACGTAGCGGCTCTTGCGCTCGTGAAAGCCAATCAGCACCACGCCCTTCTTGTGAACGTGGCGCACCGAAAAGCGTGCGCGCCAGCGGTAACCCCAGGTGGGGCCGTGGATAGGACGAAGCACCGTGTCGGGACGGACCTTGGCCAGGTGCCAAAGGTTGTCCTCGAGCACCCGCTGCTTGATCGCGACCTGGGCGCTGGCGTCCAGATGCTGCATCTTGCAGCCGCCGCAGGCGCCCTCGTGCAAGCCGAAGTGCGCGCAGCCGGGCTGCACCCGCTGGGAGGAAGCGCGGTAGACAGCACGCAGGCTGGCCGCTTCCCAGTTATTTTTCTTGCGATGGACGTTGGCCGACACCCACTCGCCGGGCAAGGCGCCCTCGATGAAGACGACCTTGCCGTCGTCGCGGCGGGCCACGCCCTGGGCCTCGATGTCCAGGGCGTCGACGTGCAGGGCCTCTTCCGGCACGCCTTGGGGGCGCGGGGGACGGTCAGGCGCAGGCGCCGGAGCAGGGGCCTGCCTGTCAGCCGATTGTTGTTGGATCTCCGATGACATAAGCCCGATTGTCTCAGGCTGGACGCACCGTGAACCGGTACCGGGGCCAACCCCGGCCGGCAAGCCCCGGAGATTGGCGCTGGAGCCCAGGCCCTCAGGCCCAGGCGTCCAGATACTCCCGCCAATGGCTCTCATGCGGCGCCAGCGCCTCCAGGGAGCCACGCACCATGGCCATCTCCTGCTCGTACTCGGCCTCGGTGAAGCCGCCGCGCATCTTCTGGAAGCGGCAATAGACGAGATAGGTGTTCATCACATCGGTCTCGCAATAGCGGCGGATGTCGTCCAGGCCTCCATTCTTGAACGCGTCAAACACCTTGGAGCCGTCCATCCCCAACTTACCCGGAAAGCCGCACAGCTTGGCCAAAGCGTCCAGAGGCGCGTTGGCGCGGGCCTGGAACATGGCCAGCACGTCCATGAGGTCGGTGTGGCGGTTGTGATAGCGGTTGATGTAGTTGTTGAACTTGTACTCGCGCTCGTCCTCGCCCTGGTCCCAGTACTTGGACGCCACCACCCCGTGACGCAGGCCGCGGTAATTGAGCACCGGCAGGTCAAAGCTGCCGCCGTTCCAGCTCACGAGCTGAGGTTCGTGCTTCTCGAGGGTGCCGAAGAACTGCTGGATGACCTTGCCCTCACTGGCGCCATCGCGGTCGACGAAGGAGTGCACCTTCAGGCCCTCGCTGTTACGAAACACCACGCTGATGACCAGCACCCGCTGGAGGTGCAGCGGCATGAAGTCGCCCTGCCCCTTTTCGGCGCGCTCTTTCACCCAGGCTTCATAGACCTGATCGTCACTCCACTCGGGCGGGTCATCGCGCAGGCTGCGCAAGCCCGCGAGGTCGGGGATGGATTCGATGTCAAAGACGAGGACAGGCCAGGCCACGGGGCGACTCCTTTGGGTGGAAGTAGGGCAACGAAGTGAGATTGTCCCGCCTCACGGACGTCTGCGGGGTCGATCGGGGGCCGAGCGAATGGCCTGCCTCAGGGTTCAGGCGAGGCGCTTGACCACCAGGCCGGAAAGACCCGGGTTCGCCCCCCGCTCAACCTCGAGATAGTTGGCAAAGCGCTCGCATGAGCTGCCGATATGGCTATTGAGCACCGCCCGTGCGGCAGCCTCGTCTTTCTTGCCAAGGGCCGATACCAATCGGACATGCTCGTTGTAGGGGTCCATGCCGCGCAAGTCCTGGAAGCCCTCGATCCTGCGCTTGAGGATCAGGCGGTCGAACACGCCAGCCAGCATCTTGACCAGGTAATCATTGCCGGTTTCCCCGGCCAGCGTGAGGTGAAACTCGCGGTCCAACTGCAGCCGCTCACGAGTGAGCTTGGCCTCGCAGGTCTTGCGGTATTCCTTGTTGATGGCGGCCAAGCGCTTGGCGGCGGTCTCCACCTTGCCCTTGGCAAACAAGAGCTGTACCGCAAAGGTCTCGAGCGCCTCGCGTGTCTCGTAAAGGTCGCGGACGTCGGCCGAGTTGATCTCTGCCACGTAGTGCCCGCGGTTGGCGATCCGGCTGACGTAGCCTTCCTGGTACAGGCGCTCCAGGGATTCCCGCACCGGCGTGCGCGAAACACCGAGCATCTCGGCCAGCGCCTGGTGGGTCAGCTTGGTGCCGGGGCGCAGCCGGTTGTCGAGGATCGCGTCCTTGATCTGCTGATAAGCCGACTGCACCAAGACGTCCAGCTCGTCGCCCGCCAGTGAATTAATTGGCTTTCGAGGGGTCACGGCGTTGGCATCGGGGCGATGGAGCGAAGGGTTTGACTCAGGGGGATCTCAAGGCCGGCTCAAGGCTATCGGCCAGCCAGCACGGCGCCGAATTCGCGCGCGCTCAGGTCCTCGAGGCCATACACCGCATCACGTATTTCGCGCGCACGCACTGGGGTCACAGCCAATTTGGCGTTGGCGAAAAACTTCGCCTCGACCTCGGCCCGCGTCAAAGCCCGGTCCCCGGCGCCGCGGTTAACGGCGTCATAGTGAACATACTGCGTTCCGTCTTTCATGTGGATGGTGACACCGCCGGAAATGTACTTGGGATAAAGCGTCTTGGAATCGACGACTGCGTCCACGCGTTCGGCGAGCGCCAGGATCTTGGGGTCTCGCAGGGAGTCATCCTTGAGCTCCGCAAGCCCGAACTCCCCCCGCACCAAACAAGCCGCCACGAAATAGTGAACGCTGAACTTCGCATCATAGTCATTGGCCGGACGGCGCTTGATCCCGACGGGCTCCGCGACGATGTGCATTGTCGGCTCGGCCAGATAGGCGGTGATCCGCTCGATCTGCTCGGGGTCGATGTGATGCTTCTCGCGCAGGGTCAACGCTGCGTCACCGCAGGCGTGAACGAAGTGGCAGACCGGGAAGGGCTTGACGGCAATCTCGAGCAGTTCCCACTCGACGCCCAGGCCCCGGGTGATGAGGTTGTAGTCGACCTTTTCTGCCAGATGGTGCAGGTGGGTGTTGTAGATGCCCAGCCTGCCCTCATAGGGCTTGGTGGGGCCAATCGTCCCGCCACGGGCGAGTGAAGCCGCGGTGATCCCGGCCGCCGCAGCCCAGCCCGGGTGTAGCCGCTTGTTCCAGGCACCTTCGGCCAGAAACTCTTGGGTGGCAGCGGCCGTACTGCCTGCCAAGCCCTGCGCCATGGTCATCTGCCGCTCAGACAGTCCGAGCATCCAGGCCGCCTCGATCGCACACGAAAAGTGCGCGATCAGGCCCGTCGGGTGGTAACCAAAATGATGAAAACCGCCACGCGAGGCCCGGGAGATTCGGATGACGTTTTCCACCCCAAGGACATAGGCGGCCAGCAGGTCACGGCCACTGCGATGGGTCTTCTCGCCCAGCGCCAGGGCGCAGGCCAGTGAGGTCACGCCTGGGTGCAGCACCGCTTCGAGGTGCGAGTCGTCGTAGTCGAGCCCATGAATCAACGTGCCGTTCATGAGCGCAGCGTCGCGCATGGGCAACCTGTCCGGAAAACCAATGACGGTGCAGGCACCCGCCTCGTCGATCCCGCGCAGCCCCGCCAGGATCCGGTGGGAGAAGTCGTACCCCGACGATGCAAGCGCGCAGCCCACAGCGTCGAGAATGAAGTCCTTTGCCGATTCGCGCACACGCTTGGGAATGCCCTCGTAGCTGAAGCCACAGGCAAATGCCGACAGTTGCTGGGCGATGGTTGGCCCGCCGGGGTCGGGCAGTGTCGGGTTAGGGGCGAGCGTCAGTGAGGCCATGGTGCCTTCCTCGGTGAGGAAATAGGAGGAGGAAAGGGCTTACTGCACCCCAAAGGTCTTGCGCCAATGCTCGACGATTTCCTTTTGCTTGGTTGGAGGCGTAAGGTCAAGACTGTCCACCACATTTGAGAGCGTGGAGGTCGGGGGCAGGTGCGCCATACGCGGAATACCAGGGCGCGTCCCCGCGAGGCCACCATGGATCTGCAAGTTGGTCTGGCCCTTGGCCGAAAGCAACCAATTGGTCAGGACCCGGGCGGCGTTTGGGCGCGGCGCCTTGGACGAGACGAAGGTCGAGACCTGCGAAACGGTCGTCCCCGACTTCGGGTAAGCAAAACCGATCGGGGCGCCATCGGCGATGGCCGAGTTCAGCGGCAGGTCGAGCATCTGGGCCACCATCACGTCGCCTCGAATGACGGCCTGCAGCACGCCACCGGAACCCTCGAAAAAGCGGACATCGTTGGCCTTCATCCGCGCGGCGGTATCACCCAGCGCCAACTTGTCCCAGTAGGCGATGATGGCCTGTTGGGTCACCGAACGCCACGGGGGGTTCATGCCGACCTTGCCTTTCCACTTCGGGTCGAACAGATCGGCCCATTCCTTGGGTGCGTCGGCCTCACGGACACGCTGCTTGTTCCAGACGATGGCATCCCGCACCGTCAGAACATGAAAAAGCATGTTCTGACCCTTGTAGTTGACCTCTTTGGGATAGGCCGCAAGTTCCGGTGGCGTCCATGCCGCGGCCCAGCCACCAGCGATGCCCGCAAAGATGCTCGGGTCCACGGTGGTAACCACCACGTCGGCAATGTGGCGCTGCGCGCTGTATTCCGTCGAGAAGCGCTGTGAGAGGGCTGCGCTGCCAAGGCGAACCAGTTCAACCTCGACGCCGGGTACATCCTTGCGGAACTCCCGGGCCAGCACCTCCATCCCGTCGGGGCTGAGGTTGTGATAGAGGATCACCTTGCCTTCCTTGGCGGCAGCAGCGGTCACGGTCGACCAAGCGGGGGCTGCCCCCTGGGCCCAGGACGCAGCTGGCAGGAGAGCGCTCAATCCTGCCGCCAGGGCGATCGACGCTGACAGGAGGGCGCGCCGTCCCTTCCCTGATGAAAGTGCTCGGGGTTTGCATTGCATGAGGGGTCTCCTTTTGGATTTTCGTGAAAGGTGGCCTGGGAGGTGAGTGTCCGCCTGCGCGGTCAGTGCACTTCCAAGGCGCGTGACAAAGTGGCGATGTCGTCGACGGCGTCCAGGCCCATGAGCGCCTCGAACAGCTCACCACACTGGCTGGGCGTCACCACGCGCTTGGCGCAATCGGTGAATTTCTCGCGGAGCTCTTCGCGAGACATGGGGTTGTCCGGTCCCCGCCCGACCAAGTGATCGATGCGGCGCGCGAGGCGCCTACCGTCCCGCGTGGTGACGATCACTTCCGAGCCAAACTGATTCGGGCCGTCGGCCGGCATGTCCGGGTGTTCGCGCGTGTCGGTGATCGCCATCAGTGCCCGAACGCGCGGGTCCAGATGCGCATCGTCCTCAAAATGCTCCAGCCGCACCGCACCGTCGGCCAGCGCACGGGCCGTGGTGTACTGAATGCTGAACTTCGCCTCGAGCCCGCTGCGCGGATCAGGGTTGTGGGTATGCGGCAGCCGGTTTCGTTGGGCCAGGATCTCAATCTTGGCTGTATCTGCAGCGGTGATCCCTTCCTCCTTCACCAAGCGCAGCATCATGGTGATGGCTGGGTGTGTGCTTCCGCAGCAGGGGAACTGCTTGAGACCCAATGAGGGGTCCAGCCCGATCGGCTCATCAATGTCGGTGAACATCTTGTCGATGTCATAGGTGCCCCGCCCGTTGAACACCTCGAGAAAGCCTTGCTTGTGCTCGATGGCGGCGGGGTTGGCCGTGTAACCGCGCTGGGCGAGCAGGGCCGCGAGCAGGCCGCTACGGGCGGTGTGCCCCACATGCAGCGGCTTGGTCATCGTCCCGAAGTTGGCCTTGATACCCGCTGCGAACGAGGCCGCGATCGCAAGCGCCACCGCGACCTGCTGGCGATTGAGCCGCAACAGGTGAGCGGCGGCTGCGGCAGTACCAAAAATGCCCAGGGTGGCCGTCGGATGCCAGCCCTTGGTGTAGTGATGGAAGTTGACGCCTCGCCCGATGCGGTGCTGCACCTCCACGCCGACCATGAAGGCCACCAGCAGGTCCCGCCCTGAACGGTGCTCAGCTTCTGCGATGGCAAAAAGGGGCGCGACCATCGGTGCGGACGGGTGTCCGCCGACCGTTCCACTGACGTCGTCGTAGTCCAGGGCGTGGGCGGCGGTGCCATT
>JACCEB012047614.1_pt1 | contig 10309 bp, 10 predicted proteins | sample 7454761 | NCBI WGS metagenome assembly JACCEB01 (sample SAMN15323454, study PRJNA562643) | freshwater metagenome | isolation source: river surface water | place: USA:Blue River Watershed | collected 2017-08-18 | reverse complement strand
GGCGGTAGCGGCGCGGCAGACGCTTCAGTTGTCAGAAAGGGGTGTATCTTTTGGCGACCTTTCGAACGCGACTCAAATGCTGGCGGGGGGTGCGGGTAAAAGTCAGATGCCAGATTCGCTCGTTGCGAGTCTTCCGGTTTTTGATGTTTCGGGGAGAGATGTGTCGGCGCTGACCTCAGGGGGACCCTCGATGGAGGTTACTTCTGGCGGAGGTTTGCAGGATTTCACTAGAGAGGGTTTGCAGAGTTTTCGTTCTGGGGAAGAGGGCGATTCGACCCAAGAGAAAGGGTCTCCGAATGGAGGTCGTTCAGATTTGGTGGCGGGTGTTCCTCGTGAGCGGTCGGCGAGCGACCAGGATCGGGGTGCAGATACAGCGGGGAAGGAGAGTGGTGGACGGGGAGGTAAGTCTCCCAACCAAGAGATTGCTGTCGGTTGGCATGGACGGAAGGTGGTGGCAGAGCCCCTATCGACGGTCTCTGGTCAGCGACAAGCCGAGTTTCATTTGAGGAGAGCGACGGTCGGGGAGTTTGAGTTAAATCAGCAAGGTGAGATTGGGCAGATTGGCGGTGACGGTCCCTCGAGCATGACGGCATTCACACTCGTGCAGCGTTCGGTGGGTTTCCATCGTGGCGCGGGCGTCGGGGAAGCGCGTGCCGGCCAAAGCGCGTCGAGTGTAGAGCGGGTGGCTGGCGAGGTTTGGTCTCGGCTTGCGGATTCCGTGGCGCGCGTTCGTGCGGATCGTGGTGCGTTGAGGGTTGAAATTGAGTTGCCCCAAGGAATGAGTGTGGAGGTGGAGCTTCGAGGTGTTTCGGGTGGAGTGAATGCGGTTTTCAGGGTTGGTGATAGCGGTCTACGGCAGACGCTCGAGACGATGTGGAGCGTGCTTCCGAGGAGCGAAAAGGTTTCAGCATTGGATTTAACGGATGTCTCGTTTGAGCGCGGATCATCGCGTGGCTCTGGCGACCTCGACTCTCGAGGGGGGCGTGAGGGGGCGGAGCAGGGGAGGCAGGAACGCTTCGAGGGCGATGTGAGGGATTTCGAAGGGAAATCATCAGAGAAAAAACGCAAGCTCGGCACGCCTGAAGCTACTGAATCGCCGGCGAGCATTGCTTCCCGAGGTTTCCGTCGGGTCGAATGATGTCGTTGGTGGTTAAAAATCTTTGAGAAGAGGTTTAGAAGTACATGAACGGAAAGAGGTAAAAGCATGAGCGTTACAGGTCAAATCACAGCTTCCGGCAATCCGACACAACTTGGCAATGATGTGTTGGCTGCGGCAACCCGCGCTCACAAGACGTCGCTGGGCGTTGACGACTTTCTGAAGTTGCTGACGGTGCAGCTGCAGCATCAGGACCCGATGAAACCGATGGAAGACGCAGAGTTCATGGGACAGATGGCCCAGTTTGCCGCTTTGGAGCAGACCAAGGAACTTGCCACGAGTTTTAGTGAGTTTACCAAGCTGCAAAATCTCAACTCTGTTCAGCAGTTCCTCGGAAAAACCGTCACCGTTGACAAAGGTGATGGTACGACCGAGCAGGGAACTGTATCGGAGGTGTCGCTGGTTGGAAGCGATCCCCAGATTTTCCTGAACGGTGTGAAGTACAGTATGTCCAGTGTTCTTTCAGTGTCTTTAAAGTAGAAGTATAACCAGAAAAAACTTATGTCACTCGTAGCAAGTCTTAACGTTGGGGTGAGTGCGCTGAAAACGTATTCCCAGGGGATTCAGGTCATTTCCAATAACATCGCGAACGTCAGTACGACGGGCTACAAGGCGTCGCGCGCTGCGTACTCGGATCAGTTCTCGAACTTGCTCCGTCCGTTGGTTCCGAATCAGTCGAATGGAACCAAAGTTCCCCCAACTCAGATTGGTGGTGGCGTTCAGGTTCAGGGAATCAATGCGGTTTTTTCGCAGGGCACGGTTCAGTCGTCTGGGAATGTGAGTGATCTTGCTATCACGGGAGCAGGGTTTTTCCGTGTCCGCGATATTGACGGCGGCAAGGATTACGTCACTCGAGCGGGAAACTTCCGAGTGAGCACGGACGGCACCTTGGCGACCCAAGACGGCTATCAAGTGCAGGGAACTTTTGGAGCACAAACCCGTGTGATTTACGACGCGGCCTCGGGGAGGTTTAATGTGATGGGCCCTCAGGATAACATTACGCGTGTCAATGTGACGGCGGGGGGAGGGGTTGCGATCACGAAGGCCTCCCAATATAGTTTTGATATCACACCAACTTCGGAGGTGCAGAACCTAAAAGTCGGTATGACCGCATTTGCGGCAAGCTCTGACGGCACTTCAACTGCCTACGGAAGGATTTCGAAGGTAGAGGGAAATCGAGTAACGGTCTCTGGGTACGACGGGCAACCCTCCAGTGGTGGAGCGGCGCCAACTTCATTGGCCTTTAACGCGGTGAAGGGGACTGTGGTAGATGGGGACACAAGCTCGACACCGAATACTGACTACTACAACTTCGAGCTTTTTGATTCCTCGACTGTAGAAAGCCTGAAAGTTGGTCAGACCGTTGGATCTGAGTTCTCCGCGAGCTTAAAAGGTGTCATTACTGGAATCGAGAGGTCTTCGACATCTACAAAAATTATCGTCAAAAAGGAAGTTGGTGGTGCATGGGATCTTTCTGCAGGGAGGACCACAAGCGCCCCAATCGGTGAGCAGTTGTTTGGTTTAGATGGGGGATATCGGGAATCCGACCAGATAGGTTCTGTTGATGTTGGTTTCAGCGCGACTGGGGGGCGGGTTCAGGTTGTTGATACTCAGGGCGTAGAGGTGAACGACGTGACCGTGCTTGCTAAAGTTCCCGGGATGAAGTCTTTCAATGTTGGTCCTTCGGGAGACATTATTGTGAACCTCTCCAATGGGCAGACCTTCATTTCTGGGCGTGTTCTCATTCAGAACTTCAAAGACCCGAACAGCTTAATCCGGCAGGGGAACAACCTGTACAGTGGGATTGACAACGCTGGTCCGATCAATGGGACTGACCTTTCCATGATTGGCAACACTGCTGGAGAAGATGGTCTTGGGTTGATTCAGTCTGCTTCCCTCGAAATGTCTAACGTGGATCTTGGACAGGAGTTTGCGGAGATGATCACGACTCAGCGGAGTTTCCAAGCGGGATCACGCGTGATTTCGGTTTCGGATCAAATGTTGGAGGAAGTGGTCAATCTGAAGCGGTAACCCCGTTCGTTAGGTCCGAGTAGAGGCGGGGTATGAAGATACGCCCGCCTTCCTTATCTACAACACATTCAAGAGACGATGGCTGAAGATCACGACGAAGAGAAAGAAGCGAGTGCGCCGAAGGCCTCGATGTTGCCTGCGATAATCGTAGCGGTTGTATGTCCGCTGCTGACCTTCGTGGTGATGAACTACTTGGTCGTGCCGAAGTTTGTTCGGACAGTGACCGAGTCGCTGGGTGGGCAACTGCCAGCAAAGCCCGAGGTGAAAGAGGAGAAGAAGAAGGACGACGGGCACGGGAAAAAAGAGGAGAAGAAGGGACCGGATGCGGTGAAAGTTTCCGAATCTGCGGAGGGCACGGCGGTTGAGTTTCCGAGGGTGACCGTCAATCTGAAGGGCACGATGGGGACTCGGTACTTGCGTGTGAGCTTCTCGGTGGTGAGCGACAATAAAGATTTGGGTAAAAAGGTTGAGGAAAACCTTCTCAAACTGAAGGATTTAGCCCAGACTGTTTTAGGCCAGAAAACGGTCGCTGAAATTGAGATGGACGCGAACAAGAACGTTTTGCGTTCAGAGTTGCTTGCCCAGTTCAACACGGTTTTGGGGGATGGTTGCGTGAAAGCGGTTTACGTCACAGATTTTGCAATGCAATGAGCGACGAGACGGTCAGTGATCTGGAAGAAGCGTCTGGACCTTGGCTTTACTGTCCGGGCGACGTCAAAGTCCCTCTGAATGAGTCGCTCGTGAAGCCGTTTCTTTTCCGGCAGAAGGGGACGCTGTCTTCCTCGGATTTGAGTGAGTTGACGGTCATTCACAAAAAGCTTTTGGCTCGTATTTCAGCGAGGTTGGTGGGCTTGCTTCGGATGGAGTTCAAGTTCGATATGGACTCCGTTGAGATTTCCAGTGCGGCTGGTGAGCAGGTGTTGCCGAAGTGCGCGGATCATCAGGTGATGTTCTTTCAGGCGGATGGCGTGCAGGGGATAGGTCGCCTAGCGTTTAGCAAGGGCCTTTGCTTCTCGGTGGCTAATCGTCTTCTTGGGGGAACGGGGAACATTTTTTCTTCACCCGATCGGAATCCGTCGGAAATCGAGGTTGCCTTGTTGGAGGAAGTGGCGGTGGTGGTTTTGGATGAGTGGTCCAAATCGATGGAGGTTGACGGTCAGAGCGGTTTGCGTGTGTTGATTTCTGGGAACGAAGTTGGTGGGGAGAAGGTGGCGCCTAACTTGAGCAAGGGCCAGTATTTCTACCTAACTGCCTCAGTTGATTTTGGGGAGATGATGGGTGAGACGATTGTTTTTGCCGTCCCAGTGTCGTTGATTGAGGAGCGCGTGGAGATGATGTCGGCGAAGGCGATCGAAGCGGACTTGAACGCGGATGAGAAGCCTACGGTGGCCAAAGCGGTGAATTGGCGTCCTTCTTACGCAGGTATCAGTGTTCCGGTGGTTGCAGATTGGGAGGTGACCGACATCACGATTGAGGAGGTGTTGAAGCTCGCGCCTGGTTCGTTGATTCGTTTGCCGAGTGAGTTGCTGGACAACACGCGGATTCGCGTTGGAGATACGGACGAGTTTATTGGGACAGTGGGTCAGGACGACGGCCGACTGGCGGTGCACATCACAAACCGGATTGATAAAGAATAATTATGCAAAATGTAGATGAACACCGGCTGTCGGCCGTGATGGATATCAAGGTGCAGTTGACGGTGCGTTTAGGATCGACGCAGAAGTCGATGCGAGACGTTTTGGAGATTGCTCCGGGTTCTGTTGTGAAGTTAGATCAACCGTCAAAATCGCCGGTGGGTGTTTACATCAACGACAAGTTGATTGCGTTGGGCGAGGTGGTTGTGGTGGAGGATAACTTCGCGATTAAGATTAGCTCACTGGTGGGAGAAGCTGCGGAATAGATTGCGGCCGATCGGCTGATTTTTCCCATTCCAAGCTGAGTGACCAAGCCTGAGTTTTGTTCTCCGAATGGCTGTTATGGGAGCAACGGAGGCATACACTGCGGGGCTTCAGCGGTTGGGGTACTTCCTGTCGGGCTTGGCTTTGGTCTCCGGCTTGGCGGTTTGGCTTTGGAGGAAGTTCTCATTCGGCTGGAACACGGGGCCCGTTAATCGGCGGTTGAAGATTGAGGAGTCTAAAATGCTTGGCTACAAACAGCATCTTGTGGTTGCCGAGTATGAGGGTAGGAAGTTTCTTTTGGGCGTTTGCCCGGGCCGTATTGATTTTCTCTGTCGTTTGGACGAAGGAAACGAGGATTTTCATTCCGTGATGGCTGCGAGGAGCGATGTTGGCGAAGGCGAGAGTGCTTCGGGGAGGGGGGCTGTATGATGTTTTCGCGCTGGTTGATTTTTTTGGTTGGTATCGTTTTTGGGTTTGAGGCGTTTGCGCAGGCGGACGCGTCTGCGCCGTCGATTTCCCTCAGCCTCGGAGGAAATCAGGAGGTGAACGTATCGACAGCGATCCAAATCATGCTGTTGATGACGGTGCTCACACTATCACCGTCTCTCATGATGCTCATGACGAGTTTTACTCGGATGGTGATTGTTTTGGGTTTCATCCGGAATGCGATTGGCCTTCAGGGTGCTCCTTCAAATCAGATCATTATTGGAATGTCATTGTTTTTGACTTTTTTCGTGATGGCGCCGACGGCAAAGCAGCTCAACGAAGACGCGTTGCAGCCGTACCTAGACAAGAAAATCACCACCGTTGAAGCGATAGAAAAGGCGTCCGTTCCTTTGCGGAACTTCATGGTGAAACAGACTCGTCCGTCGGAAATTGATTTCTTTCTGGGATTGTCGGGGCGTGGGCCGACGGCGACCGAAGAGTTGCCGTTAACGGTGGTGGTCCCCGCTTTTGTTTTGAGCGAGTTGAGGACGGCGTTCCAGATGGGATTTTTGATTTTTGTCCCGTTCTTGGTGATTGATTTCTTGGTGTCGGCGACCTTGATGTCGATGGGGATGATGATGATGCCGCCGATGATGATCTCGCTTCCTTTTAAGCTGCTTCTTTTTGTGATGGTCGATGGATGGCACCTGGTGGTGCGGTCATTGGTGGAGAGTTTTACGCGGTAACAGGTTGTCCGATGAGCATTGAGCAAGCTGTTGAGATTTTGCGTGAGTTGGTGACCGTTTCGCTTTCGGTTTCCTCTCCGATTTTGATGGTAGCCGTTTCGGTGGGAGTGGCGGTGAGTTTGGCTCAAGCAGTGACGAGCATTCAGGAGGCTTCCCTTTCATTTATCCCGAAGGTAACGGCGATTGGGGCAGCGATGGTGGTGTCGGGTCCGTGGATTCTGAAGATGCTGATTCAGTTCACGACGGAGTACATCAACCGGATGCCTGAGATGGCGAAGTGATCTTGGAGGGAGCGCGTTGATGGAGAAAACGCTGACATTTTTATTGGTGTGGTTTTTGGTTTCCGTACGGGCGTCTGGGCTGTTGATGATGACGCCTGTTTTCTCTGGGAGGACGATTCCTGTTCCAGTGCGGTTGTGCGTTGCGTTGTTCATGGCCTACGTGGTGGCGAGTCATGGCGCGGGGGAGGGGGCAGTTTTACCTCAGACGCTGGGGCACTTGGTGGTGGTGATGGTTCAAGAACTCTTGGTGGGGCTGTTCATGGGGTGGGCTGTCCGGCTATTTTTGCATGCGGTGGAGATTGCGGGTCAGTTAATTTCGACCGAACTAGGTTTGTCGATGGGCGCGATGCTGGACCCTTTCACTGGCACGAATGCCAATGCGATTGGAACCCTCTTGTTTGCGTTTGGAACCCTTGTTTTTTTTATTAGTGGCGCGCATCAGAACATCATCAGTGCCTTTATTCAGAGTTTCACGGTGGCGCCATTGGGAGTGCTGGATGGAGGGAAGGATGTGGGTACTTTGATGGTCATTTCAACCGGCAGGATTTTTTCATCGGCGCTACAGATTGGGGCGCCGCTGGTGGCATTAAACTTTATCATTTCATTGACCTTCAGCATTCTCGGGCGGGCGGCACCCTCGACGCATGTGTTTTCTGAGAGTTTTGCGCTCCGCATTTATCTGGGAACGACGCTTTTGGGGATGAGCTTTGGGTTAGCGGCGCAGGTCATGACTGATCTGCTGAAAGACGCTCCGGAACAGATGATGCGATTTATTCCGTGATCCATGGCTGAGGATGATGGCAACAAGACGGAGCAGCCAACGGCGAAGCGTCTCTCTGATGCGCGGGACAAGGGTCAGTTTGCGCGGGCGCCCGATCTTCAGTTGGTTTCAGTCTTAGCGGCATCGACCCTCGGAATTTCGGTTTTAGGGCCAGAGATCACCGACCGAGTGGCATCAGCAGCGATTGGGATTTTTGCCAACTTGGGGAGGAATGAGATTCGGCCCGAGGCTGTTTACGATTGGACGTACGACTCGGTGAGATTCTTATTTGGAACTCTGATGCCTCTGCTTGGGTTTTGCGCGCTTGCTGGGGTGTTAGTGGGCGGGGTTCAGAGCGGTTTTAGTTTGGCTTGGAAGAATTTTGGTTTCAATCCAGAGAGGTTGGATGTTGCTGCGGGATTTCGACGGATTTTTTCGGCGGATTCTCTTGTGAAGGTTGCGACAGAGCTTTTGAAAATGCTGGTTGTGGCGTGGATTGTCGTTTCTGGCTTGAAGAGCGTGATGTCCGATCCGGTTTTTTTTACGCCGGTGCCCGTGCATCGAATCGGGGAGTTTATTCGTGATTCTTCAACTGCGTTGATGTGGCGGAGTATTTTGGCGCTCGGTGGTATTGGGGGGCTGTATTATTTCTATCAGTTTATCCGGACTAAGCGTGGTTTGATGATGAGCAAGCAGGAGGTGAAGGACGAGGCGAAGCAGACGGAGGGGGATCCAAAGATTAAGGCTGCGCTTCGGGCGATGGCGCGGCGTATCTTGCAGCGTCAGATGTTGCACTCGGTGAAGACGGCTGACGTTGTGGTGACGAATCCGACGCACTTTGCGGTAGCTCTTCGTTATGAGCAGGGCTTGGATGCAGCGCCGGTGGTAGTCGCGAAGGGGGAGCGGGCGTTTGCGCGGCGAATCAAAGCGGTGGCGATGGAGTACGGAGTGCCGATGGTTGAAAATCCGCCCGTTGCACGCATGCTTTATAAGTTCGCGAAAGTTGGCAAAACGATTCCTGCTAATCTGTATAAGGCAGTTGCGGAAATATTGTCGTTCGTCTATCGGGTTCACCGCGGTTATTTCATGCAGTTGAGCAGTCGGCGACGCGAGGAGCGTGAGGCTCAGGAATCCGTGAGAGCGGGGGGATTGGACGCGTGATCAGGCACGTTTCTTTCTACGGGAGTAGCGTACGATGAGTGGGTTTGCGGTTCCGAGTCCGAGGCAGATTTTTAATACCCTTAAGAAGGGTGATTTGGCGTTTGTTGCTGCCCTGTTCGGAACGGTGGTGTTGCTGGTAGTTCCTATCAGTCCGTTCCTGCTCGATTTGTTTTTGGCGGCGAGCATCGGAATCTCGCTGCTGTTGCTGTTAATCATTGTTTACGTCAAGGAGCCAGAGGAGTTTGCGGGTTTCCCCACGCTTTTGCTATCGGTCACGCTTTACCGACTGGCTCTCAACGTTGCGACGACGCGTTTGATTTTGGTGGATGGGAGCGCGGGCCACATCATCGAGGCGTTTGGGCGAGTGGTGGTCCGCGGGAACTACGTGGTGGGTGCGGTGGTGTTTTTGATTTTGATTGTGATTAACTTCATGGTGATCACGAAGGGGGCCGGCCGAATTGCGGAGGTGGCGGCGCGGTTTACTTTGGACGCGATGCCGGGCAAACAGATGGCGATTGATGCGGAGTTGAACGCGGGTCTGATAGACGAGTCCACCGCGTCTTCTCGGCGCGCCAAAGTCCAGAAAGAGGCGGATTTTTATGGGGCGATGGACGGGGCGAGCAAGTTTGTTCGGGGGGATGCGATTGCTGGCATTTTGATCACCTTGATCAACATTGTTGGCGGGATTGTGATTGGGGTGGCGCAGAAGGGAATGCCTTTGGTGGATGCTCTCCAGCGCTACACTTTATTGTCGATTGGAGACGGGTTGGTGGCGCAGGTCCCTGCTTTGATCGTGAGTCTGGCTGCGGGTATTTTGGTGACCCGGGCCTCGGAGGAGTCGGATTTGGGGAACTATCTCACGCGCCAGTTAACGCTTTACCCACGCGCGATTGGGATTTTGTCGGGGATGATGGCAATGTTTGCGATTTTGCCGGGCATGCCGATGGCGCCGTTTTTGGCCCTCGCGGCTGGATTAGCGATCATCGCTGTGAGGATGTCGCGTCAGGCTGAGGAGGTTGTGGTTGCTGGCCCGGGGATGGACTTAAAGGACACGGACCAAGGGGGCAAGGGCGCGCCGGCGCAGGCCGCGCAGCCTGAGGGCAGGCCGAAATCTGGGTTGTCCGAGGAGTTCAGGAAGATCATGGATCTCGACGTTTTGTCGGTCGAGTTGGGGTCTGGATTGTTGGCGTTGGCCGATCGCCGCGCGGGAGGGGATTTGTTGGACCGTGTGACGGGGGTCCGGCGTAACTATGCGCGCGATTTGGGAATGGTGATCCCTCCGATTGCGATTCGCGACAACATTGACATTGAGGCGAATGAGTACCGTTTTCTATTGCGAGGCAAAGAAGTGGCTCGGGGTAAGGTTCTGATGCGGCATTGGCTGGCAATGAATGTTGCAAACAGTGCGGTGAAGCTGAGGGGGATGCCGACGGTGGAGCCGGTGTTCGGGATTGCTGCGACTTGGGTGGACGAGGAAGAAAAGCGGACTGCGGAGATTCACGGATTTACGGTGGTTGATCCGGCGTCGGTGCTGATTACCCACCTCTCTGAAACGGTGAAGCGTCAGGCCTACCTGATTTTGGGTCGCCAAGACGTTCAGGTTTTGTTGGATACGCTGAAGGAGACGAATCCGGTTTTGGTGACGGGAGTTGTACCTGACTTGTTATCGGTGGGGGTGATTCAGCGGGTGTTGCAGAACCTTCTTCGGGAAGGAATTTCCATCCGAAATTTGACCACCATCATGGAGTGCATGTCGGATCATGCTGCAACGGTGAAGAATCCGGACGACTTGTCGGAGCAAGTGAGGCGGCGTCTTGGGACCTATTTTGTGGCGGAGTACGAGAGTGAGC
>JACCEB011123480.1_pt1 | contig 10309 bp, 8 predicted proteins | sample 7454761 | NCBI WGS metagenome assembly JACCEB01 (sample SAMN15323454, study PRJNA562643) | freshwater metagenome | isolation source: river surface water | place: USA:Blue River Watershed | collected 2017-08-18 | reverse complement strand
GATCGCCCACTCCGGAATCGGGAGCCTCACTGCCGCCGAACGCGCCCGGCTCGACGCGGCTCACCAGTCCCTGAAGCGCCGCTCGTCCTCCGATCCCTCCTAGGGACCCGGATCTTCCACGACGTCGTTCGTCACGTCCCGCCCGCCACTCTCAAGTCGCGCGGCATTCTTGCGCGCGGGCAGGCCGCGACCGTGAGAGTCCGCGCCCGCCGTGAAGCGCAGCTTCCCGAGGCCCGCCACACGCACCGCCCTGCCGCCCGGCTGGAGCAAGTCGCCGCCCGTAATCCGCGCATCCGCCACCTCACCCACGACCAGCATCGCGGTCGCCGCATCATACGCCGCGAGATCTCCCACGTAGGCCGGACCCTCCAGCGCGACCCCGGGGGCATAAAGGCCGGTCACGCCGCGCGCGGCGAAGAAACCCACGTTCGCCGCCCGCACGCCTCCGAAGCGGCCGTCATCGCTCGCCAAGGCCACCGAGGCCACGTCCGCCCAGCCGTCATACGCGACGTCCGCCCGGAAGAGCGCCGCATTCACGGCATTCGCCCGACCGACACTGGAGATCGAGAGGTGCGTCGTAGCCCGCGCACCGACCAGCACCACCCGCGCATGGCCGCGCCGATAGGCCACTGACTGGACGTACAAGCGCGGCAACGCCGGCCCCGAAGCCGCGTCAAGGCTCAGCGAAAGGCTACCAGGACCACTGAACTCAACCTGCACGATGTCGTCGTTCAGGTCCACGAACGAGAGGCGCGTCACCTGCCCAGGATCCGCCGTCACCGTCGCCACCAGGCCGGTGAGCAGGAACTGGTCATACACGTTCCCATTGGGGTGCACGAGGTCGGAAGCGACTTCGACCGCCTCGCCCCACGCCTTCGTCCCCAGCCTCAGACCGAGCACCACGGGCGCACTCTCCACCACTCCGCCCGGTCCACTCACGCGAACGTGATACAGGCCCACATCCGCCGACCCCACGGCATCACGCACGAGGGTCGGACCGGAATCCGGCAGGATCATTCCGTCGCGATTCCACTGATACACAAAAGGTCCTGTTCCCACCGCTTCCACCGTCAGGGTCGCGCGAGCACCGGGCGCCACCAGCTGCGCCTCAGGCGCCCGATCAATGAGCGGCGCCACCACTGCACCCGCGTCGTCCAGACGCAGGCCGACAAGGATGGGATCATGATCCGAACTCCGGTACGGCGTATCCGCCGCCAGCGCGAGCCGCCCGGCCGATTTCTGACCGGCCGAGCTCACGAAGGGATTGAGCTCAAGATTGTAGTCGATCGCCGCCGGCTCCTCCGCATTGATCGCCCAGATCCCGGCGCCAGCGACCTGCGCCGCAAGGCCGGGACTGGCCAGCGCATGATCCAGGTGCCCGGAGGCCGCATCGAACACGTACGAGACCCGCGGCGCGGGCGCGAAGCGTTCCAGCAGGTCCACGTATCCCGCCGCCCGCAAAACGTCGATCGGGTCCTCCTCCGCATTCGCGTTCAAGTCACCGATCACGAGGACATCCGACTCGCCCAATGCCGTCTTCTGCGCCTCCAGAAACACCACGAGACGCTGCGCCTGCAGGCGGCGCGAGGCATTCGAGGCTCCCTGACCGTCCTTTTGGTCGGCGTCCACCCCACTGCCACTGCCCTTCGACTTGAAGTGGTTCACGCACACGATCACCCGTGAGCCGTCGGCCACCCGGGCAAAGAGCTGCGCCAGCGGAGGCCGCTGGAAGATCGGATCCGGGTCAGCCACCGCCCGGCCCACCGGCGTCACGCGCGCCGGGCGATAGATGAAGGCCGTGCGGATGTAATCCGTTCCCCGCCCCTGAGGCGCGTCCTCGAGCGCCGCGTACTGCGCGCCGGCCGCCGCGCCGGCGTTCAGCGCCGCCAGCAAATCCGCCAGCGCCGCACCGGGGTCGAACCCAGAGAGGTCCGCACGGTTCTGCAGTTCAATCAGACCGACGATGTCCGCGTCCAAGCCGCGCAACGCCGCGACGATCTTCGTCCGCTGCCGCGCGAGTTCAGCAGCGTTGTCCGCGCCGCGGTCGTTCGCCCCGCCGAAGGTGACGAAGTAGTTGAGGACGTTGAAACTGGCTACCCGAAGGGTCCCGCCGACAGGCGGAGGGCTCAGGGGTCGCGGATTGGTGGCAACGAGATTCACCGGGCCCACCGGCTGGAGGCGGTAACTACCAAACCCCTCCGAAAGGATTCCCACGAAATCAGTCACGGTGTCACCCACCCGCCGCGTCGCCGTCACCGGGTCGGCTCCCGAGAGGTGCGGCAAGGGGTCCGGGTACGCCCGCGACGATCCGTCATCCAGCACGATGCGACGCCGCGCATCGGCCGCGAGTTGGGCGGTGATGGCCGCGACTTCCGTGCCGCCGGTGGAGCGCGTGCCCGTTGCCGGAGCATCGTTCGGGTCGAGCGTGTTGGTGGGCGTCTGCACGCGACCGCCGGAACTGAGCTGCAGTTCGCCATAGCGACCGAGGTCATCGCTCCCGGAAACGGTCAGGGTCTCCGGGATCGATACCCGCATGCCTTCGAATCGCTCCCACGCCGTCGCAGTCGTGGCCGGGAAAGTCAGGATCGCCGCCGTGGGCAACGGGCGGGCCGAGCCCAGACGCACCACCTCGGCCGTCGCGACGCCTTCCGCAGTCAGTTCGGTCAGGCCGCTGTATTCAATCACCTTGCCGACCACACGCACCTCATCACCCATCGCCAAAGCCTCCACCACCGCCGTCAGCGCGGGAGTGCTGCCGGTGTACACGAATAGTCCCTCGGAGGTCGATGGGTCGCCATCGACGTCGGTGTCTTCTTCCTGCAGGAAGAAGCCGTCACGACGACCGCTCGCTCCGGTCACAAAACCCGTCACGATCGCGGACACGGTGACCGTGGCATTGAGCCGCGCTGCGGTGGTGCCGGATCCTTGAATGCGCGAGATGCGCTCCGCCTCTCCGGCGGAAGGCTGTGCGTGGCTGACTAGAGTCGCCGCAACGAGGTTTACGCAGGCAAGAACGCAGCGGAGGAGACGAGTGAACACCAGGGGCCACGCTGGCGTCCGAAACCCTCGGGGTCAAAGCCAACCCCTGCCGGCCCGGCGCGACGAATGATCACGCGACCGACCCGCCGAGCCCGGTCCACGCTGGCGGTCGCGCTCAAAGATCCAACCCTGCGCGGTGCGCGGCACGTTGCGGCGAGGAGTGAGCCGAAGGACTGGGCAGAACGCGGCCGCGGCTAATCCTTGAACTCGTCCATCGGCACCTTCGCGGAAGACACCTCGGCTTCGTCCATCGAGGCGGCTCCCGCACCAAGACCGCCGAGTTGGAACTCCCGGTAGCGCCGCTCCAATTCACGGAGTTCTTCCTCGCGCTGCTCGAGTTCGACCTCGCGCTCGATCTGAGCCTGCGTGGTCTCCATGAGCTTGGCCTCGCTCTGCGAGAGAAACGCCTCGCGCTCGCTGAGGCTGGCACGGGTCTCGCGGAGCAAGAGCTCGAGACGCTCGCGCTCCGCCTGCAACTCCGCCATGGCGGCAAGGTCCTTGACCGACAGTCCCGCGGCCGCCGGATCCGGATTCACCGTGGCCGCGACCGCAGTCGCACTCGCCCCACCCGAGGGCCGGTAGACAATGCGGCCGTTGGCGCTGCGCTTCGCGGACGCAGCTGCCGCCACCGTTGTCGCCCCCGCGGCGCTCGCCGTCGCGGCGGCAGCGGGCTTCGGCGCGGGAGTGGCCGCCAAGAGAGGAGCGAGTTCCGCCGCCACGACCTCGGGCGAGGCCTGGATCTCCACGCGATCCGCCTTCCACTCGTGCAACCGCCCCGTCTCCAGCATGATCTCCGTCTCGGAGACGATCTGCTCAAAGCGATCCGGTTGAATCTTCTCCGCCGCCGCCGTGCGGAACCCCTGCCACATCTTCTCGCGGTAGCTGCTCACGCCGTAGTTGCCGGAGAAGTTGGCCAGACGGCATTCGGCCTTGATCGCGGAAAAAACGCGCGGGAGTTGCTCCTCGGCCTCGGAAGAGAGTCCGCGCACGATCTTCAGCGCCTCCAACGGGGGCAAGTCGAGGATGCCGAACGCCAGTCGCCGCCAGTTGCGCTCGGGCTGACGCTGCAACGTCGGCGGCTTTCCCCGCCGCAGGCTCTGGGCATCCGCGATCCGGTTCAGAAACGCGATCTCTTCCTGGATGAGCGCCGCCGCCTGCATCGTCTCTTCCACGACGCGGCGGCCCTCAGGGTGCGAGCCACAGGACTCACCCTGCGGAAACGCTTCCAACAACGCCGGCAACCGGTTGAGCGAACCCAGATAACGCTCCACCGCCGAGCTGTACCGGGCGAGCAAGGCGTCCCAGTCGTCCACGAACCGCGCCGCCGACAGGCCCGTGACGTACTCCGGGTCCATCTCGCGCAGATAGTTCTCCACGCTCCGGCCCACGCACGCGATCAGCTGCGGCATCGTCTCACCCAGTTTTTCGAGCGCGGTCTGCAGGAGAGTCACGCCTTCCTCCGCCTCCTCGATCCGCAATTGGTGAGCCCGCCTCGCTTCCTGACGGACAAAGCCCAGACGCGGCCGCTCGGCCTGAATCCCCGTCAACTCGTCCCGCGCGACCGCCAACGCCTCTTCCAACCGCCGCCGGCTCACCTGAAAGACCGCCTCACGCAGTAGCAAGTCCTGCAACGTAGGCGGCAGGAACATGTTCGGTAACAACTTGGAGTCGACGAGCATCGAAGTCACAGCACTCGGCCGGCAATCGGTCCCATCGACACCGCACCGCGCCCCGTCCCGGGAACAGGACAAGCGCTGCGGGGGCGTGAAAGGGACGGATCGGCTCGGCGCATGGCAGGGGCGACAGCTGACCAGTTATCGACCGAAACACGGGGAAATTTCGTGAAGATTCCGTTCAAAGCTCAGCCACTGAACTGAATCCTTCCAGCCGCTGACCAAGGCGGAGGGAGTGGGCCTCCGACCGACGGACACTCCACCGGATCAGGGTTTGGCCGGAGGCTCGGCCGCAGACGGTGCTGCGCTGGGCTGCGGCTCACCGCCAGCCGGGCGTGCCGCGGTGCCCGACGAGGGCTTGGCCGACGTCGTCGGCAGCCCCAGGGCGCGGGTCGCCGTGTCGCGCACGGCCTGCACGGCCGGGGAATTCTTCAACATGTCGAACGGCACTTCGCTCTGCGTATCCTTGCCGATGTGCTCACTCGCCACGGTCGCCAGCAAAGGCATCGCACTTTCCAGCCGGGCGTTCACACCCGGGACGCCCACGCGGACATCCCAGACTTCCTCCGACTCCGTCTGCAGGACGGTGCGGGCGAGGTTCCGTCGCGCCACCAGCCGGAGGTGCACCTCATTGCCGTACTGCACTTCGCGGGGCAGCGCGTTGCGCCCGTAGGTCACTTCAATGAAGAGATCCGGCACCGCGGTGGGCTGGGCCTCGAACAAGCCACGCCCCGACAGCGCCGCATTCACGCACGCCACGATCGCCGGCAGGCTCGCCTGCTGTCCCGCCACCATCGCGCGCTTCGCGGTCAGGTGGTACGAAGATCCCGCCTCCCGCAGCACCTCCGCCGGGGCACTGATCGAGTCCACATAGACGCGCTGCTTTGTCGCCAATACGCCCGATTCACATCCCGAGAGGAATGGCAGGAGCAGGCCCAGGGCCCACAACACGGCCCGGCGCGGCCCAGGAAAAAGGTCCAATGGCCTCATGGAGGTAACAGGAAAGCCCCTCCACCATGATGACCTGCCGCCAGAACTCAACAAGGGACATGCCGCCTGCAGCAGGGAGTTGCCTTTTCCCGCCGGTTGATCGACGGTCTTCCCGGCCCCGGTCCCCTTTCAACCCCGTGAAAGCACTCGCTCCCCTGCTTTCGTTCGCACTCGGCAGCGTGTCGGCTGTCTGGCTCGCCGGATGCGCCGGCAGTTACCAGGTGAAGGTGGACGCCCTCTCCAAGCCCGAGGCGGAAAAGGCGGTCGCCTACCGTCTCCAAACCAACGCCGCCGGCATCGACCCAAAGAGTCTGCGCAACCAAGAGGCCGAGCGATTCGTCCGCACCGCCTTGTCCGGTCGCGGTCTCTACGAGGCCCCCAAGCCGGAACTCGCCGAGATCGTCGTCAATCTGGACTACGGGGTGAGCGAGCCGAAGCTGGTCCGCGAGATGCGCACCGAGCCGATCTACCGCACGCTGCCCGGCCGCGTCTTCACCGCCGTGGTCCAGGTCGGCGTCGACAAGAACGGCAACCCCATCTTCGCCACCCAGACGTACCAGGAACCGCCCAGCACCGAGTACATCGGCGATCGCGAATACATGGTGACTGTCGTGAAGTACGAGAAGTACCTCCGGCTCTCCGCCCGCGAGAACCAGCCGGCCGGCGACAACGCCCCGCCCGCCGAACTGTGGACCGTCGACGTGAGTTCCGAGGGCGAGAGCCGCGATCTGCGCAAACATCTTCCGGTGCTCGCCGCCGCCACGATCGACTTCGTCGGTAAGGACACGCGCGGTCAGAAGAGCATCCGGCTGAAAGAGGAAAAGGAGGGCGCCGTCGCCTTCGTGAAGAAGGGCATGGATGCCGCCCCCGACGCCAAGTCCGAGGGCAACCCGGCTCCCGCGCCCACTCCTTCCCCCGACGCGTCCACACCGGCCCCGCCGGCTCCGAGTCCGAAGGGCTGATCCACCCTCTTCTCAACCGGATCATCGGCCGGCGCACGCTCGCCGGACACCGCATCTCCGCCGCAAGAGACGCTCCCCTCACTTTTTCATCGTCACTCTCCCTTGAACACTCCCGATTCCCCTCCCTCACCCGACCGCGTCGTCGTAGTCGGCGCCGAAGCCGGCCCGAATGTTGATCCGTGGAACCAGATCGTCCGCTTGGAACACGGCGGCGATGGTTCGTTCGCCGCGATCATCCGCGAACAGGTCGGCCGCACGCCAGTCGCCGGTCTGGCCAAGCTGGAGGCGCAACTGCTCCGCGCCCTCGCGGACCCAGCCGTAACCGTCGCAGGGCGCGACTTCCTCTGCAGCCAGTTGGCGCTCGTCGGCTCCGCCGCCGCCGTGCCCGTTCTGGGACGCTTGCTCGCCGCGGAGGCCTCCGCCGACGCCGCGCGCGTGGCACTGGAGCGCATCCCGGGCCCGGAAGCGGACGCCGCTCTCCTCGCCGGCCTGTCCTCCCTCTCGGGTCGGGCGCGGATCGGATTGGTCGGCTCCATCGGCGCCCGCCGGAGCCCCGGCGCTCGGGAAACGCTCTCGCGTCTCGCCGGCGATGCCGGCGAGCACGCTGAAATCCGCGCGATCGCCACGCGCGCCCTCGCCCTGCTCCGTCCCGCCTCCACCGGTCCCGCCGCATGAACCCTCCCTCTTCCCTTCCCGCGTCCACCATGGGCCGCCGCCGGTTTCTGCAGCTCGGCTCCCTCGCCGCCGCCGCGCCACTCATCTTGCCCGCGAAGCTGCGCGGAGCCGCCGCACCGTCGAAGCTCATCCACGTCGCGATCATCGGCACCGGAAACATCGCCGAGGGCCACCTCAAGACGCTGCTCGGCTACCCCGAGCGCGTCCGGATCGTCGCCGTCTGCGATGTCGACCGCGAACGCCGCGACCGCGCCGCCGCACTCGTCGATGCCGCTTACGGCTCCCGGGGCTGCTCCTCGGTCAACGATTTCCGGGAGGTCACCCGCCGCGCCGATGTCGACGCGGTCTGGGTCTGCACGCCCGACCACTGGCACGCGTTGATCGCGCTCGACGCCATCCGCCACGGCAAGGACGCCTACGTGGAGAAGCCTCTGACCTTCACCATCGAGGAGGGCCGCGCCCTCGTCTCCGCCGCCCGCGAGCACGGGCGCGTCGTCCAGCACGGCACCCAACACCGCTCGATGAAGCGTTTCTTCGACGCCGCCGGCTATGTCCGCAGCGGCGGCCTGGGCAAGCTGGAGCGCATCGAGGTCTCCATCCCCCCCAACAATCGTTTCATCGGGTCCTCCTGGACGCCCGAGCCCGTCCCCGCCACCCTCGACTGGGATCTCTGGCTCGGCCCCACGCCGTGGCGCCCCTACCACTCCGCCGGCTGCCACTACAACTTCCGCTTCATCGCCGACTGCGCCAACGGCCAGGTGGCCAACTGGGGCGCTCACTATCTCGACATCGGCCAGTGGGCACTCAACGCCGATGACAGCGGTCCGATCGCCGTCGAGGGCCACGGCCACTTCCCGACGAGCGGGCTCTTCACGTGCGCTACGCACGTGGACTTCACCTGCCACTACGCCAACGGCATTCCGATGAGCTGCCGCACGCGCCAGGACGGCGGCGGCACGGTCCGCTTCATCGGCGAGCGGGGCTGGATCGACATCGCCCGCAACGCGATGTCCGCCTCGTCCCCCGACTTGCTCCGCGAGATGCAGCGGCCGGGTAAGAGTGTCACGCTCGCCCGCAGCGACAATCACCACGAGAACTTCCTCGATTGCATCCGCTCCCGCGCCCGGCCTGTCGCCGATGTCGAAATCGGCCACCGGACGACCACGGTCTGCAATCTCGGCCAGATCGCCATGACGCTCGGGCGTAAGTTGCGCTGGGACCCGGTGACCGAATCGTTCCCCGACGATCCGGTCGCCAATCGTCTCCGCGGCCGCGCCGCCCGCAGTCCGTGGTCGCTCGTCTAGGCGCCCACCCATCCATGCCACGCCACCCGCCCGCCGAGTGCCCCGTCTGCGGCACGGCGGTTCCGCCGCGCGCCCGCGCTTGCCCGGAATGCGGCGCCGACGAACGCAGCGGCTGGGACGAGGAGGCCGCCTACCTCGATGGGGTGGATCTGCCCGACGACGACTCCGACCGCCACTCGGCGATCCGGAAACGCTCCGCCAGTCCGTCCGGCCTGCGTTGGCGTTGGTGGATCACCGCCGTGCTCGCGCTCGGCGCGCTGCTCGCCGCTGTCTTCCTCGGCCACCCGTGACCCTGCCCGCGCTCAGCGAGCGAGTGCGCGGTCGGCGAAGTCAAGAAAGCGGTCCCAGTCGTACGCCGTGATGTCGTGCTTCCCGGTGCGGACGTGGTACCCCATCGCCGTCGTCGCGATGGGCCGGTCGACCGGAGGCATCGGCGCGGCACCCAGGCTGGGCTGCCCGAGCAAAGCGTAGACCGGCCCCGCCGCGGCGAGGGCGAGGTATTCACCTTTTGGATCCGCCCAGAGGTCCTCGGCGGCGCTTGCAACGTAGAGGGGCCGCGGCGCCACCAGCGCGAGGACTTGGTGCTGGTCAAAGGGCAGATCCTCCTCGCGATCGTCGTAGCGCCGGAAGCTGCGGGAAAACCAATGCGGAAAGCGGTGGTTGATCAGTCCCACCGTCTCCCCGAGGAAGCGCTTGCTCAGCGCCGCTCCGCCGCAGCCGCTGTTGTTTGCAATGAGTCCGGCGAAGCGCTCGTCCGTCGCGGCCGCCCACACCGCCGCCTTGCCGAGCCGGGAATGGCCGTGCACGAGCACGCGGCGCGCATCCACGCGAGGCTCGGTCTCAAGGTAATCCAACGCACGGGAAAGCCCCCACGCCCACACCGCCACCGCACCCCAGGCATCCGGGGCGCGCCCTTCCGTCGAGCCAGCTGCGGCGAGGGCAGCCACGTTCTGCTCCATGCCTTCCACGCGGTCGGGACATAGATCGTAGTACCACGCCGTCGCCGTCGCATAGCCGCGGTCGATCACCCGCGCCACCTGCCAGCGCTCACTCTCCGAGCCCCGCGCCTTCAGCTCCAGGGTCTTGCCGCGCGGCCGCGCTCGCGCGGTCTCCGGATAAACCGTGTCCTCCGCCACCGCGACCGCCGGGTCGTCGGTCGTGGCGTGGTTGCCGGTGAAGTTGAGGCCGACAAACGCCGGGCGTGGTCCGGCGACGTGATTCGGAAGATAGACGAGGAGGCGCATGCGGGGCGCATCGGCCGCCCGACCGAAATGCACCGTCACTTCGCGCCGCGTCGCCCGCCCTCCCAGGGCCCGCGGATCCTCAGCGGTCACGACGAAGTGCATTCCCTCCGGACGACCCAGCGGAGACCGGCCGTACATTTCGCGCGTGGCCAACTCGAGCAGTTCCGCACGGCGCGCCCGCCAGCCCGCGGCATCCGCGACGCGGCGGCCGGCGGAGTCCACCAAGGGATCAGGCAGCACGTACGCCGGCACCTTTGCCTCGTCCAGATTCGCCGACTGCGGAGCGGCCACCACCCCCACCGGCGCAAGGCATCCCAGCGCCATCGCGGTCAACCAGGTCTTCGGGGCCATCCAGCACGCGAGCGTCATGCGAGAAGGCTTCCGCGATGGACCAGCAAGGGCAAGCGCGCGGTCACGCCACG
>JACCEB010818557.1_pt1 | contig 10309 bp, 12 predicted proteins | sample 7454761 | NCBI WGS metagenome assembly JACCEB01 (sample SAMN15323454, study PRJNA562643) | freshwater metagenome | isolation source: river surface water | place: USA:Blue River Watershed | collected 2017-08-18 | reverse complement strand
CGGATTACTTTCTCCTCTGCCTCTAACATTGTTAGCCCCTCGGTTGTTTCTGGTTGGTGTTCTTGAGCGAGACAAAGGCAGTCTCGGTCGTGACGTATTGGTAGTTACCCTTGCCGTATTCTTGGATGATGCACCAGGATGCACGTTCAGCACGGGCGGCATCTTCACCACAAAACAGGCAGTGTCGGTAGCCAAGTCGCCATCGCTCGATGTGCACATCGTCGCCGCAGGTCTCACATTCTTTCCAGTCAAAGTCAGTCATCGTTCACTCCTCATGAGCTAGCAGGTCAAAGAACTCGGCAATCACGGCCTCGTCGTCAAAGTAATTGGTCTGGAACTGCACCTGCGCGGCACTGTCGTCCTGCACAAAGAACTCGGCCCTGGTGTGCTGGTCGGTGATGGTGTAGGCCCAGCCACTCCCGTAGGAAGCGACAAGGTAGCGGCGAGATGCAGTGGTGAATTGATTGGTGTGCATGGTTTGCTTTCAGGGTTGGCCTAACATTGTTAGGGGTTGGTGGGTTGGTAGTACTTACGCTTTACTTTCATGTTTTCTTATATTGTACCACAATGTTATACTAATGTCAAGTCTCATGGCTTGGGCAAAGGCAAGAGTGAGCGGAAGCGAGCGGGGGAAACATAACATTGTTAGGTGAGCGAGCACTAACCAAATAAAACGTAACAATATAAAGTTACAAAATTTCCTCAAGGCTGTTACAAAAATAATGTAACAAAAGGGCAAAACGTAACAGGAAACGTAACACGCTAACTTATTGATTTTATTAAGAAAAATGATGTTTTTTGATGTAATGTTATAATGTTATGAGAAAAATAGAATATAGAACCCCTGCGGAAAAATTTGAGGTGGTGCTGACTGCACTTGCTGAGACGCTCGCTCACTGAATTTCCCGGAGAGTAATTTGCCAAAAAAACGTAACATGTAACATTAGGCGTTTTTTCCTTTAAAATCAATGACTTAGCGTGTTACGTTTACATTGTGAAATGTAACAAAGCCAAATTTTCATAACATTGTTAGGGCGCTTTCGTAACAACCGCTTTCTGCTACCCCCGCGCAGGGAACTGGTCCACTTTTGTAACATTCGATTGTTACGTTTTTCCGAGCCCTTGCCACTACCCCCGCATAGGGAACTGGTGCAGAGCGCGGGCGCGTAAACGGAAACGTAACATTAAAGTGAGGGCAGACTAACATTGTTAGGGCAGACGCAAAAAAGCCCGGACTAGCCGGGCTTGGTGTTAGGTTGGTAGGGGTTAGGCGGGTTTAGCCTGCAAGCGTAGCCGAGCGTATTCCTCGGCCATCAGTGGGTTATTGGCCTGAACGGCGACTCGCATTACCAGATCATAGTCCCGCCAATTCATCCGTCCGGTTTGCTCGCAGGCATCTGCCCATTTAAGAATCCGCAACAATGCTTGCTTGTCTAATTCCATGATGCACCTATTAAGTTAAGGCTAACAATGTTAGGGGCAGGGGAAACCCTGCCCCGCTCCGATTACTTGACCATCGTCAGGTCGACACCCAGGGCGGCGAGTGCCGAGGCGATGTGCGTCTGGGCTTGCGACTGCTTGGCGTCCAGATTGTTTTTATCCGCTTCACGCTTGCACGCCTTGAACAGTGTCGACAATTCCTCAATCAGTCGCAGGGACAGCGAGCGCACTTCCTTAGTCCCGGCCTTGTCGCCGTCACCCTCGCCGTCACCTTCGCCGCTAGCGGCCTCGGGTTCGCCTTCGACTAGCTTGCGGCCTTCGTTACGCACCCGTGTCCAGATGACCGAGGGGTTTTTATGCCCCGCTTCGCGCAAGGTTTTGCGGAACTTATCGGCCTCGGCGAGAATACCCTTGGCATCCTCGGACTTGTCGTCATGGTCATACATATACCAATCCGAGGGGAAATACTGAGTCAGCGCCTCAGCGTATTCCTTGACAGCGCCATATTGGCGCTTAACTGTATCGGCCACTGCAGAGCGGTGGGTGGAGAGTACGGCCTCGGCCGTGTCGGTGGTGGTGATTACTTGAGTGTTCATAACATCTGACTCCTACTAACTGACTCTAATGAAACCCTAACATTGTTAGGGGGCTTGGTATGCAATCGATCTCTCGCTTGCATGGGTATATTATACCACAAAAAAGGGGGCAATGCAAAGCATGCGTAAACAATAATTCAGTGGCCGGGGGACGGCCTAACAATGTTATGCCGGGTCACTTGGTCGACCCCATCCCCCCAAAATCACAGCAAAGGGAGGTAGGGCCCCCTCACACAGTGTTCCGCACATTCGATTCCCCACTTTGAGTTTCAGTTTTAATTTGGCTTACTTTAGTATTACTCTCAGGACTACATTTATTTTTACTTAAGACCCCCCCCCCCCCCCTCGTTTTTTCCGTCCGCGAACCCCCCCCACCCCCATATTGAAACAACCCCCGTCAAGGGACCCAGAAACAAAAGTTGCACGGGGGTATATATTTCTGTTACATTTCGCCACATTCCCTTTTCACGAAGGTGCCATTCACGATGATCCCTGTTGAGCCTACGGCAGAAGTGCCAATCCCTTTTGATCTGTCTGATCAGGAGCCTGCTACGCATAAAGATGCAGTGGCGGTGGCAGTCAACACAGCGGACCTCATCGAGCAGCTCGGCGGGGGGCTGGACTTCAACAACGAAGACCTCTCCAAAGCGCAGAAATTGGTGCTCGGTCAAGACAAACCGAACGCCCCCAAGCACATTTCCTCCTCATCTGAGGCTGCAGCAGCCCATCAGATCATCCGTCGGCATGACTTCACTGCGTTTCAAGACGCGCTGCAGGCTAGGAACTACATCACAAACAAGTTGATTGCCCTCTCCGACTGCGGAGACCCCAAGCTGGAGCTAAAAGCACTGGAACTTTTAGGCAAACACAGTGATATTGGCCTGTTCACCGACCGAAGCGAGATCACAATCCACCACACAACGTCCACGGCACTGGAGAATTCCATCAAAGAGCGGGTGAAAAGGCTGCTGAATTCGGACGTGACGGACGTAACCCCCAATTTGCTGGACGAGTTGGACACTTTGGGTAAGAAAAACGAGCCTGAAGTGGAAGAAATTGAAGAAATTGAAGCAGTAGACCCGGTCGAGGCGCAAAAAGATGAGTGACATCTCACTCAAGGACATCGAGACACTCATAAACTCGGGAAAATTGTCCGAGAGCGACATGCGCACACTAGAGGCGCAGCTGATTCGCTTGGAGAAACTGAAAGACCGGGAACTTTCTCAGCAAAAGTTCATCAAGTTCGTAGAAAAAGTGTGGCCGTCGTTCATATCAGGGGCGCATCACAAAAGAATGGCAGCAGCGTTTGAGAGGGTGGCAAATGGAGAGTGCAAACGTCTTATCATTAACATGCCTCCTCGTCACACTAAGTCCGAGTTCGCTTCTTATCTACTGCCTGCTTGGTTCCTTGGACGATTTCCTAACAAGAAAGTCATCCAAACTTCTCACACTGCTGAGCTCGCCGTGGGATTTGGCCGTAAGGTAAGGAACTTGGTGGACTCCGAGGTCTACAAAGAGATTTTTCCAGACCTGTCTTTGTCAGCCGACTCCAAAGCGGCGGGGCGGTGGAACACATCCAAGGGCGGTGACTATTTTGCTATCGGTGTGGGTGGTGCGGTGACCGGTAAGGGTGCCGACGTGCTCATCATTGACGACCCGCACTCAGAACAAGAAGCTGCCATGGCCGCTACCAACCCTGAGGTGTACGACAAGGTGTACGAGTGGTATACGTCAGGTCCGCGTCAGCGTCTGCAGCCGGGTGGGGCCATCGTGATCGTGATGACTCGTTGGGCGCAGAGAGACTTGACTGGGCAGGTGTTGAAAGCGGACGCGCAGCGCGGGGGCGAGGGCTGGGAGGTGATTGAGTTTCCGGCCATTTTGCCGAGTGGCAATCCGCTCTGGCCTCAGTTTTGGTCGCTGGAGGAGCTGGCGGCGCTTCGGGAAGAACTGCCAAACGCCAAGTGGCAGGCGCAGTATCAGCAGAACCCGGTGGGCAACGAGAGCGCCATCGTGAAACGGGATTGGTGGAAATGGTGGGAGGAGGATGAGCCGCCCGAGTGTGAGTTCATCCTTCAGTCTTGGGACACGGCGTTTGAGAAAACCCAGCGGGCCGACTACTCTGCAGGGACGACGTGGGGGGTGTTCATGAACCCCAAAGATGGCAATAGGCCGAATGTAATCCTCTTGAACACGTACAAGAAGCGGGTGGAGTTCCCGGACTTGAAGAAGGACGTGATGGAGGAGTACAACGCCTACGAGCCGGATACCATCATCATTGAGAAAAAGGCGTCTGGGGCGCCGCTTATATATGAGCTTCGGGCGATGGGCATACCGGTGCAGGAGTTCACGCCTAGTAAGGGGCAGGACAAAATTGCCCGTTTGAACGCAGTCTCAGACATAATTGCCAGTGGCAAAGTATGGGTACCCCAGACACGCTGGGCTGAAGAGTTGGTAGATGAGATCGCGGCGTTCCCGTCAGGTGAGCACGATGACTTGGTGGACGCGACGACGTTGGCGTTAATGCGCTTTCGTCAGGGTGGGTTCCTTCGCCTTCCGGTGGACGAGCCTGAAGACATTAAATGGTTCAAAGGACACCGCCGAGAGCGGTTCTACACGGTGTAAGGAAACATCATGGCAACAGGATACATGGGCAGTGGCGACATGAGTAAGGGTCTGTACGCAGCCCCCGAAGGGTTAGATGTGCTGCAAGCGCCTCCGATTGAGATTGAGATCGAGGACCCCGAGTCAGTGACTCTTGGCATTGGCGACATTGAGATTGATCTGGAGCCGCGCAAAAAGGAGACCGCCGAGGACTTCGATGCCAACTTGGCCGAGTACATGGACGACAAGGAGTTGGCGTCGCTAGTGACCGAGTTGGTGGGTGACTTTGACAAGGACGTGAACGACCGCAAAGAGTGGATGCAGACGTATGTCGACGGGCTGAAGCTGCTGGGTCTGAAGTACGAGGAGAGGACTGAGCCGTGGCAGGGTGCCTGTGGCGTGTTCCACCCCATGCTCACCGAGTCCGTTGTAAGGTTCCAGTCAGAGGCAATGACGGAGACATTCCCGGCCATGGGCCCCGTGAAGACCCAGATCGTTGGTGCGATCGACAAGCTACGGGAAGAAGCCGCCCTGCGCGTCAAAGAAGACATGAATTACCAGCTCACCGAGGTGATGAGTGAGTACCGCAGCGAGCATGAGCGCTTACTCTGGAGCCTACCGATTACAGGTTCTGCGTTCAAGAAGGTGTACTACGACCCGAGCAAGGGCCGTCAGGTGGCAATGTTTATCCCCGCCGAAGACATCGTCGTACCTTATGGTAGCTCAAATATCGAGGATTCGGAACGTGTTACGCACGTGATGCGCAAGACCGAGCAGGAAGTTGTACGGTTGATGGAGGCTGGGTTTTACCGAGACGTGGACTTGGGCGAGCCGTCGTATCAGTTGGACGACATTGAGAAGCAAAAGGCCGAAGAAATGGGCCTGACGGCCATCCAGGACGACCGCTATCGCATCCTTGAGATGCACGTGCTCTTGGACCTGCCCGGGTTTGAACACAAAGATAAGAAGGGTGAAGAGACCGGTATTGCTCTGCCGTACGTGGTGACCATCGAGAAAGGTACGACCACCATTCTGGCTATTCGGAGAAATTGGTATGAAGACGACAAGCTCCACATCAAGCGCCAGCACTTCGTCCACTACCAATACATCCCGGGCTTCGGCTTCTACGGATATGGACTCATCCATCTTATTGGTGGTTATGCTAAGTCCGCTACTATGCTTATTCGTCAACTTGTTGACGCTGGCACTCTCAGCAACCTCCCCGGAGGACTCAAAGCCCGAGGGCTGCGGGTCAAAGGCGACGACACCCCCATCCAGCCGGGAGAGTTCCGAGATGTGGATGTACCGAGCGGTTCCATCCGAGACAATATCCTTCCTCTACCGTACAAAGAGCCCAGTCAGGTTCTCTACACACTGTTTAATCAGATCGTAAGCGAAGGCCGTGCGTTCGCCTCTAGCGGCGACATGAAGGTGAGCGACATGAGCAGCCAAGCTCCTGTTGGAACCACACTGGCAATCCTTGAGCGTACCCTGAAAGTGATGACGGCTGTTCAGGCCCGCATCCACAACGCGATGCGTCAGGAGTTCAAACTTCTGAAAGTTATCATCGCCGACTACTGCCCTGAAGAGTACGAGTACGAGCCGATTGATGGTAGCCGACGCGCTCGCAAAAGCGACTATGACATGGTGGACGTGATCCCCGTGTCTGATCCGAACGCCGCTACGATGGCGCAGAAGATAGTGACGTATCAGGCCGTGCTCCAGCTGTCTCAGAGCGCACCTCAGTTGTATGACTTGCCCCTGTTGCACCGCCAGATGATCGAGGTGTTGGGTGTGAAGAATGCGGCAAAGCTAGTGCCGATCGAGGACGATGCAGTGCCGGTCGATCCAATTCAAGAGAACCAGAATCTCTTGACGCAAAAACCCGTGAAGGCGTTTGTGGAGCAGAACCACCAAGCGCACATTCAGGTCCACATGTCTGCCATTCAGAACCCGAAGATTCAGGCGATGATGCAGCAGAACCCGATGGCGCAGGCAATTCTTGCCGCTGCTATGGCACACATCAACGAGCACATTGCGTTCCAGTATCGCATCGAGATGGAGCAGATGATGGGCATGCCCCTGCCTCCGGAAGAGAACGAGCGTGGCGAGAAGAACCACATCCCAGAGGACGTGGCCAACCACATTGCCATGGCCGCAGCTCAAGCGTCTCAACAACTGCTCCAACGCGATCAGGCGCAAGCCCAACAGCAACAGGCTCAGCAGCAGATGCAGGACCCGCTCATCCAGATGCAGATGAAAGAGCTGCAGCTCAAGGAAGCCGAGGTTCAACTCAAGGCACAAAAGCAACAGATCGACGCTGTGGCCAAAGCCGACCAGATCGAGATCGAGAAGGCTCGCATCGCTGCGCAGAAAGAAATCGCTGCCATGCAGGTCAGTGCTACCGCAGCAGCTGCCAAAGACAAGCTAAACAAGCAGATGGAAGCCGAGGGAGTTCGCATGGGTCTGGACGCTGCCAAGCACCGCGCCCAGATGCAGCAGCAACGCCAATCTTCTGCACAAAGACCTCAACCACCCAAGAAGGAGAATAAATGAGTATTGATACCCGTGCGCTAGCGCACGTGCAAAAGGAGATAGACAAGCTACGGCAAGAGCAAGTTGCTTTTCTTGCTGCCAGCCGTGCTGATACATACGATGAGTACAAAAAAATCTGCGGAGTGATCCGGGGTCTTAGCCTTGCAGATTCCATCATCAATGACCTCGTGCAAAGACTGGAGCACTCGGATGAGTGAGTTTGACGTAGCCGCTGTAGATTTGTCTGGCATTCTTAATCAGACTGCTGAACAAAAAGCTAAACAGTTGCCTGATCCCGCTGGCTTTATGCTGCTTACTGTGGTCCCCGAGGCCATGGAAGAGTACGCCGACAGCGATGTTGGGATTGTGAAATCGGGTAAGGAAATCTGGAAAGAGGAGATGCTGACCCCGGTGTTGTTCGTGGTCAAGATGGGCCCTGAAGCCTATCAAGACAAAACACGGTTCCCTAGCGGAGCCCGTTGCAAGGTTGGTGACTTTGTCATCGTCCGCCCCAATTCAGGCACCCGTCTGAAGATTCATGGCCGTGAGTTCCGCATCATTAACGATGATTCGGTCGAAGGCACTGTGCAAGACCCGCGTGGTATTACCCGCGCTGCTTAAGGAGTAAATTATGCCGTTGCCAAAATTTGGCGGGGATGAGTACGAATTCCCCGATGAAAAAGAAGAAAAAGCCAAGGCGAAAGCCAAAGCTGAGGACGATTTCGACATCGAAATTGAAGACGATACCCCGGAACCGGACCGTGGCCGCAAGCCGATGAAGGAGCCTATTGAGGACCCGACAGACGACGAACTTGCCAGCTACGACGAGAAAGTCCAAAACCGGATCAAAAAATTCACTCGTGGCTACCACGACGAACGCCGGGCAAAAGAGGAAGCCCTGCGGGAGCGGGTTGCCGCCGAAAACTACGCCAAGCAGGTTCTGGAAGAAAACAAACGCCTCCAGCAGCAGCTTGCTACCGGCAGTCAAGCGTATATCGAAACCTCCAAAACCGCCGCTGAAGCCGAGCTAAACACGGCCAAATCCTTGTACAAAAAGGCGTATGAGGAGGGGGACCCCGATGCGCTGGCTGAAGCTCAGGCCGAGATCGCCCGGGCTACTCTGAAGCTGGATAAAGCCCAAGGTATGCGGCCTATTGAGGTGGATGAGAAGTCTTGGGAACCCTCCCGTCAGGACGACTCCCAGCCTAAAATGTCTCGTCGCACCAAACAATGGGTAGATAACAACTCAGATTGGTTTGGAAAAGACGACGAAATGACTATGACGGCGATGGGGCTTGACAAGAAGTTGCAGCGCGAGTATGGTGCCGACTATGTCGGTACACCTGAATACTTTCAGACTATTGACAAGACAATGCGCAAACGATTTCCTGAGTATTTTGAAGATGCTCAGAGCGATGAGGATGACGAGCCGCCTCGCCAAAAAAGAGCTGAACCGGCTGATGAGGATGAACCTCCACGCCGTGCCTCAAAACCCGCTACTGTTGTGGCTCCGGCCTCACGTAGCACACCGCCTAGTCGTGTTCGACTGAAGGCATCCGAAGCTGCGATAGCCCGCAGGCTTGGGGTCCCTTTGGAAGAATATGCGAGACAGGTTGCAGCACTTAGTAAAGGTTAAAAATGGAACAAAATACGCAAACACAAACGCAGGGTCGTCAGAATCGCCTGACTCGTGAACTCGATTCGCGGGAAACTATTCGTCGTCCTACGTCATGGAAGGCCCCCGAGGTTTTGCCATCTCCGGATAAACGTCCGGGTTGGGCACACCGCTGGGTGCGTATTAGCATTCTTGGCAATGCTGATCCATCTAATATCTCTTCTAAGTTCCGCGAAGGATACGAACCCTGCAAAGCAGAAGACTATCCCGAGCTTATGATGCACGCCGCCACTGAAGGTCGTTTCAAAGGAAACATCGAAGTGGGTGGTTTGTTGCTCTGTCGTATCCCCGATGAGTTCATGGAACAACGCTCGCAGCATTACGAGCGTCAAAACCGGGCTCAGGTGGAATCGGTGGACAACAATTTCCTTCGTCAAAGTGACGCACGGATGCCTCTCTTCGCGGAGAAATCATCCAAAGTCACCTTTGGTTCTGGTTCTTAAACAATTGGAGTCTTAAATGGCATATCCTACCGTTGACGCCCCTTACGGGCTGAAACCGATCAATTTGATCGGTGGGCAGGTGTTCGCCGGAGCTACTCGTCAACTCGTCATTGCAAATACCACTGGTACCGGCTACGGCACCAGCATTTTCTATGGCGACGCTGTCAAGCTGGTTTCTGGTGGCACTATTGAAAAAGACGCTGGCACGACCACTGCCACCCCCGTGGGTGTGTTTTTGGGTTGTCAGTACACGAGCGCCACTACTGGCCAACTGACTTTCTCGCAGTACTATCCTGCAAGTTTGGCGGTTAAGAGTGGCTCCATCATCAGCGCTTTCGTTGCTGATGATCCCGATCAGCTGTTCAAAGCTGTTCTGGTGGCTGGCACTACCGCCGACGATACGACCTCTGGTTTGCTCCCCGCTTTCCTAGGCCGTACCGTGATTGGGTCTAACGCCCAGCTGGTGCAAAATGCGGGCTCGACCGTGACTGGCGATTCTAAAGTTGGTGTTTACACCGCTGCTGGCGCTACCACGACCGCGACCCTTCCGTTCCGCATCATTGATGTGGTCCCCGATACTGCCAACTCGTCTGGCAACTTCTGCGAAGTTATTGTTAAGTGGAATGCACCTAACGTGACCGGCCAGACTGTTGCTAACGGCCATCAGTATCTCAACCCGACTGGCGTCTGATAAGGAGCTAAATCATGGCAATTTCACGCGCACAACTGCTGAAAGAGCTGCTCCCTGGTCTGAACGCCTTGTTCGGTCTGGAGTATGCTCGTTACGGTGAAGAACACAAAGAAATCTACGAAACTGAGACTTCTGAGCGTTCCTTCGAAGAAGAAACCAAGCTGTCTGGCTTCTCCGCCGCTCCGGTGAAGAACGAAGGCGCTGCCATTGCTTATGACAATGCGCAGGAAGCATGGACCACCCGCTATACGCACGAAACCATCGCTCTGGGTTTCTCGATCACCGAGGAAGCCATCGAAGATAACCTGTACGACAGCTTGTCTGCTCG
>JACCEB010249985.1_pt1 | contig 10309 bp, 6 predicted proteins | sample 7454761 | NCBI WGS metagenome assembly JACCEB01 (sample SAMN15323454, study PRJNA562643) | freshwater metagenome | isolation source: river surface water | place: USA:Blue River Watershed | collected 2017-08-18 | reverse complement strand
TCCGGGAACCCCAGAGAGGGATTACAAGGAGGGGTCACCCTATGACGTACTCCGCACCGCCGTGGAAGTTCTCACATGCAGGCATTACGATGCAAGTATGCAGTCTAGCGAAGCGCTAACGGGCATACCCCATTCCTTTGATTTCACCCTTTGGTCAGAAGCCTACGAAAACCTTGGGATCAATATCCGATGGCGAAAGAATGGGCCCGGACTCCAATGGCAACATGTGTCGAATCAAGAAGATGATTGGGTAGAACTCCCCTCCCCGTCCCGACTTACATGGAAGGTATTCTCCCTTCTGCTAGATCTGGCGAAGGTCGAGAAATGGGATGCCGAGTATGCCAGCGAAACCACGGCACATGCCGGCTGGTCCTTTAAGGCTTACATCAACGGCCAGATGATTAAGTCCGCCGGCGGTGACACCTACCCTCAAAGCGAGGAAAGCTCAGCCTATCTACCCGGCTCTCCATTCGACATACTGCTTACCGCGCTCGGATTACTTAAGGGAAGTGAGATAACCAGGGATGCGACAGCTGGATGATTAACGCCGTCCTAAACCAGGATGCACTAATCAAAACGTGCCAGTATTGAAATATTCGTAAACCTTGCCTGATTCAGACCTACGGAAGCTGGCTTACCAAATTCATAGCGAGGTAGTAGAATTTCAAGGACAAGGCTAGCACCAGGCAAGAAAACATTTTCAGGATCAACAGGCATGGGGGTGTCATCCACTGGAATACTGACCAGCCGGGACTTGTTAAGGACAAGCGGGTGCTGGTTGATGAACGAAGAAAGCACTCCTGCAATCTCTGCCTCATTCAGCGGGTAAAGACTGCCGCCCGAAAGCAAAGTGAAAGAATAGCCTCCGCTGAAAGCATCCCGCGAGACAATCAGCGGCACACGGTCAGCCGACTCCTTCATGCTCTTGATACTACAGAGTAATCGTTCAATTTCTTTAGCGCTCTGACCGAAAGTCAGTTCGCCGCGAGGAGCGCCCGTGTAACAATTGAACTTATAAACAATCGAATCCTCCTTCGATTCGCTTTCTTGGGACGAAAGGAAATACAGATGATCGCAGTCAGGCTCACCGGACGGCAACAAATAGAACGCAGGCATCACAGGCATGACGGTACGTCGCGAGCGGCCGCGAATGCCAAGGACCAAATCACCCGCCCCGCATGAGCAATCCGGAGGCAACGTGTAAGACTCGAGCCCGATGACCCCAGAAGAGGCACCCAGGGGCTTGATGTGGCACTCTCCATTATTCATGGAATGAATGGTTCCGACATTGATTACCGACCAGGCTGCGCCCGTCTTATCAATGTATTGGCGACAAATCCTGGAGACCTCATCTACAACTTCATCCTTCTCGGATCGCGAATAGTTTCCAGAGTGGGCAAAGTTTCGGTTTCTTATAAGCCGAAGTGAGTTCAACAAATCAAGGACGTCCTTAGAGAAGAAGGTCGCGAGACAGGGAATGGTGCCAGGTTCAAACAATTGAGACAATGTCGTAGACCTACCTCTGGAAATCTGCGCGAACTGTTTCTCGAATGAACTACGCGCACTCTGGAATTCCAACAACCAAGCGTGGAGATCCGTGTATGTCTTCTCTTCGAAGAACCTGGTCAGAGGAGAATCGCAAGGACTAAACTGGCGAGCGAGCGATGCGGCGACCATCGAATGAAACTGGACAATGAAATCAATCAGTTCGCATGCGCATGAAAAGGCGTCATGTAGAGGCGAGTTAAGATGCCGAAGAAGCATACCGACAGGAATCGGCATCTGGCCAAAGGTTCCGACGCCTAAGGCCTCCAGCGTACATTTAATTTCGTGCGATAAAATAACGTCATCCGGTGCACCCAACTTAAACAAGTCGACACCCTCAAATCTACTCAACAGCGAAGCAGCAGAGCTTTTTAGCTGGGTTAAACGATCGGCCAAACCTCCCAATGTCGCCTGCACGTGAATCACCGGAAGATACACAGGCAACATGGTTGCGCTACGACGTGACAAAGGGGCATCTTGGCGGAACACACCGTTGACGTGGGACAACCAACTGATGACGTACATTTTATCCACAGCGACAGCTGCGAAATCAGTCTCCTTGATGAAATCAAGAAGCCAAGCTGGCTGACGAAGCTCGCAACCCTGGGTCAGTTTAAACCCGGACGAAGCCGAATAGGTGATTTCGAGTCCATCGTAATCATAGAAATCTTCAGGATTTTCTATGAACTGGGCAAGGTCGCCCATGAAGTACACCTTCCGCCCCTCGGCTGGCAAAGATGAGGCAACCTTTAACATCAAAACCAAGTCATCCATGGTAGGAACATTCATCATGGTTCCTGCCCTAACATAAACCCCATCCGCCTGCGCAGCTTCCTCGGGCTCAACGGTGTCCACTGAAACGATCCTGATAGGAATTTCGGGCGCGGAGTTAGACCTACCCATTGGCATCTCTGATCTGATACAACGAGTTAGCAGTAATGGCGAGACACCGGCACTTTCGCCATAACACATAATGCCAGACAAAAACCTGAAGCCTGGGCCCGGGAAATACTGTGATAACTGATCGTTACCGTAGCCCTTGGCTAACCTGCTAACAAACCATACATCACGAATGCATGCATCTTCAGCCAAATCATCAGTCTTTTCGTACTCCTCATTGGTCAACAAGCCACTCTGATTGAAAACGACCAATACTCTGTCCTTCTGAGCCCTTCCCTCCGGCGGCAGGATTGGCGAGGTGGATGCAATATCGCGCAGCAGAATCTCTGCGGAATCACGCTTGATGAAGCCAAGGACAGCCGAAAGAACAATATCTGATAAAGATGTCATACCTTCCATCTGGTAAGAGCCCAGGCCGATAATGCTTGCGCCCTTTGCTTGATCTGAGCCGGCCCCCACACTTCAAAGTTGTCGGCAACCTCAAGGGCAGACTTAAACCTCGCCGAACTCTTCAGCAGTTTCCTGGCATCATCCCAAGCCATGCCACCCTTGGATGAATTAGTAGACTGCGACACTGGGATCAGATTTGCCCATGTGTGGACAAGGTCGCCCGGAACAGCACCGGACTGAGGCGAGACATGGTCAAGGGTCACCTGACCACCCTCTTCCTCCTCGAAATACTCTGAAATCTTATCTTGGCCAGAGCCACCCCACTTTCTCTCATACTCCATGACGACATACCTACCAAGCGACGATTGATAAATACTGTGAGTCTGAACTGCCTGGACAAAACTCGCGTCGTCCGGGAATTCGATCGTCTTAACACTGCGCAAGCTGCCAAGCAAAGCGCTCGGATTCGAACCAGCCTCATCCCACATGCCCTTGAACACCGCATGCAGACCAGTTGGCTCAAACCCCCTAAAGAATCTACGCACCAAGAATGCCTCGATCACCGAAAGGCACTCGGCAGTCTTGACCTGTTTGGTCATATCGTCACCGCCCCTACATTCATCCAAGAGCCTAAAAATATATGGATAAATGACGGATGAAACCTCCATCCTGCGAAGCCTCCACATCATCGACGCAAGGTCCGGATGCAGGTTTTCCGCAAACTTGCGCATCTCGGCAGACGAATTCGATGACAGAGCCAAATACGTGCCCGCGTGTCGGGATAGGTCTTCAATTATCTGCCTTCCATCGAAATCCACAAACCTCCCTTCCGCATTTTTCATCGTCCAAATCTGGGCCAGGTTTGGCATGAGTCTTTTTTTCTTAGACGTAGGGCGAACCGCCAAAGCATACGGAAAAAGAAAAGCGTCGAAATGATCCTTGTCATTGAATCTTAGTTCTAAGGGCTCCCAATGAGCGTCATAAAGATTCTGCGCCTTACTAAAATCAGGATCACCCCCTCCGACACGTCCAAACACAGCGTTCCTCACCAGATCGAGAGTAGAAAGCGGTTCAGCCGTGGAATTAAGCGTATTAAAAACAACTCCGGCGTCCTCCTTTTCCGTAATTGTTATCAAAACAATTTTCGTGTTCTGAAGAAATCGGTTAAGCAACGAACCAGCCTTTTCGTGAGACAGCTTTCCGCCTTCATAAATCTGATCTTTAACCCTTCTTCGTGCCACCTTGTAAGCCTCAGTGATAGCCGTCTCACCCTCATCTCCCTTGGCCGGAGGCAAAATGATTTCATCAATCCCACACTCGCTAAGCAGAGCCCGCATCTGCCTAGAGTCCTTCAGCGTCGTGTGCAATTTAGGCACGAGCCCCCCCTGGTCTAGCTTTACGAAAAGATGCTTCGAGACGGAATTCCTAAGAGCAGATAAAGCATTGAAGGCTGCTTCCACTTCCTCGCCCGGCTTCTTGTCTTTAGCGGGCCTAATCCTGGCGAGCTCTTTACAGATTTCAGATAGAAGCCCCAAGAGAGATAAGTAAATCGTTGTCGTACGCTGCTGGCCATCGATCACCCAGTACTCCCCCGGCGACATTGGGGTCGCCTCGGATTTCTTTGAAACAAACATCGAACCGAGGAAATGACCTTCGTCGGCCATGCTGCCATCAACATCAAGGATATCCTCGAAAAGTCTGGTCACCTTGCTCTTCTGCCAAACATATGGTCGCTGAAAAATCGGTACTCTGTAAATAAACTCCCCACCCAGAAGCGTACGGTAACTTGTGGTTTCAGCGCTTATGCCAGCGTTCGCAGTTGTCATATTTATTAATATAACATCGCTGGGCCGAGCATCAAGTACGGAGTAAAGCCTCGGGGACGGGATCAGCGACAGAGTTGCCACATCCGAATCTTATGCTCGGCCACCCATGTGCGCGAAAAGCCATGTGAACGACTCATCCCCGACTTTGGATTAGACCGGGGGCTCAACATAGCCGCGCGGAGGCCAAACTATAACGTTGTCCATATCATCATGCCGTATAAACCAAGCAAAACAATGACTCCTCTCCCCAGGAAAATCAAAGCCGCGCTGGCACCTGAATCATACAGAACTTCAGGCAAGACGAATTACAACTACGAGGAAGCCCTAGCGGAATTCATCGACAATTCCATCTCGGCTAGAACCTCCGACGCGCAGCTCAAGGTTACCGTCAAGGTCTTCATCCACGATAACGTCGCCAAAAGAATCGAAATAAGGGACAACGGAAGGGGCATCCCCGAAGAGGCGATCGAATCAGTCATAGCCCTCGGCAAAACTCACGGACAAGGAGATTTCAACGAACACGGCATGGGATTGAAACAAGCCGCCTGGTGGCTCGGAGACCGCCACAGCATAACAACGACCACGAATGAATCGCCGCATATTCTTCAGTTCTCCCCTCTTAACCATGAAACAGAAGTATCTTACATAGAAAAGCCCGACGGGACGACCTCTTTCACAGAGCTATCTATAGATATACGCGACGGCTCTACTTTCATCCCACAGGAGACCCGAGCCTACAGAAACTTGATCTTACAACTGGGCGCAAGATATCGGCGGTTCCTTCACACGCCAAACGGGTCTGTTCCGGCATTACTTCTATTGAACTACGAAACTTACAGCAAAGAAGGTAACGAGTCTGAATTTATCCTTTCAAGGAGCGAACGCGTGCTCCCGATATTCCCCCAGTATTACAAGGCTGGGCAGGACCAACCCTATCTAAATAAGAAAAGAGTCAAAGCTGGCGACGGTTCATGGGAAATCGAACTCACCCTCGGACTTGCACCTACCAACGAGCAACATGACACCCTGGGTACACCTACGGAGAACAGACCCACGCTAGGACACCCCTACTACGTAGGGATCTCAAAGCAGGGGCTAGACATCATGATCAAGGGGCGCGTCCTTCAATTCCACCAGCTGAGCGAAATCGGCCTCGTCGGACAACGGCACAACAGCTTCAACCTAATTAGGGGCGAGATCAATCTACTGTCAGGATTCAAGACCCAGCGAACCAAGAACGGCTTGATGACGGATTCGGCTCACTGGCCTCAGATGATTCAGAAAGTCGCCTCGATCATGAAAGGTGACGATACCGAAATCAAAATTGGCCGCAACCTCCTGGAAAAGAAGCTTACTGATGATGAAGTCCCGGATATAGATGAAATCATCTATCAACGGCGAATCGCAAACATGCTGCGGAAGGTTCCCGTGATGAATCATGCCAAGCATGACGTTAACGTGGAAGTGCAACTTGGACAAGGAATCGACGTCAGGGCAGACATAGTCGTTGGAGACACCATATGGGAGATCAAAAAAGGCGAGAGCGGCCCCATGGACCTGATGCAGCTGGTGATGTATCTTACCATTACTGATCAAAAGAAAGGCATTCTTGTCGCCCAATCATTCAAACAGACCACCCGAAGCCTGCTAACGATGCTTAACGAGAAGTTAAACCTTCAGTTGATGCTCCAGACCCATGCCGATCTAAACATCGCCAGCCAGGTAACCCCCGAAGAACTCGAATGGCACAAGAATGGCGGCTTCTCGAACAACTGGAATCCAAAGGTGGAATTCTGACATCCCCAAAACGCGCAAAAAAACTGGGGCTAAATCCGAGCCTCAAATACTTCAACGCGACGCCAGTCTAGGTGAGTTAGGTAGGGGGCTTTGGTGATCTAGAGGCGCGAATTAGAGCGGCCGGCTATGGAGGTCGGCGAGTTTCAAGTACGAGCCATCGGCATGGATGGACTCGGCAACGTAGGACTTGGCCACGCGGATACGGAGGTTATCATCAAAGGTTCAGATTCCGGCTTAGAAGAGATTGTCGGCTATCGGGGTTAGGGATATGCCGTTCTCGGGGCTGCCAGGGCTCGCTGGGAGTGGGAGTAGATGTGGGCGGCGCCTAGCGGGACTCAGGTCGATTTGGAGGAAATCAGTAGGCGGCCAGGTCAGGCGCAGGGAAAATGATAGCCAGAAATGGCCGTGACTTTGGAACCGGCGGCCCTGCCATAGCAAAACGGGCCATATGGAGCGATTTATCATCTCAATCCGAATTCCAGCCATCGGCAGCCGGCACGTATACTTAGTTTCGGTGAATAAGTTGCCAGATCGATCTTGCCAGAGTGCAGGATTTGGGATTGATCCTATATCGACAGGGACTACAGTCCTCGACCATGGCACCTTCTAAAACTAAAAAATCCCCTTCCCGCCCAGTCAAACTGGTCTTCGAGTTAGGACGCAAAGTTATCGACGCCTTTAAAGCCAGGAAGTCAGAGCATGCCAAAGAACCCAAGGTAGACATCAAGGCGCCCAGAAAGCCTTACAGGGTCGTAGAGCTTTTCGCCGGCGTCGGCGGCTTCCGTATCGGGCTTGAAAGCGTCCTCAAAGGAAAAGCCTTTCAGGTAGTCTGGAGTAATCAGTACGAGCCTGGCAGCTCCAAGCAGTGGGCTTCCCGGGTCTACGAGTATCAATTCCCTGACTCAAAAACATCCAAACATAGCAATAAGCTAATCGAAGAAGCCATTGCCGAAGGCGAGGTGCCTCCCCACGATGTCCTCGTCGGAGGCTTCCCATGCCAAGATTACTCGGTGGCGAAGCCCAACAACCAGTCGCGTGGCATCGAAGGCAAAAAAGGCGTACTTTGGTGGTCCATCTACGAGATTGCCAAGTTACATGCGCCTAAGTTTCTGATACTCGAGAATGTTGATCGCCTAGTAAAGTCTCCCGCCAAACAACGCGGACGGGACTTTGCCATAATGCTCAAGTGCCTAGCTGATCTTGGTTATGTCGTAGAATGGCGCGTCATCAATGCAGCCGAGTACGGGATGCCGCAGCGCCGTCGTCGTGTTTTTATAGTCGCTTACAAAGCAAAGGAAATCATCGGGAAACTACGAGCACTGCAGTCCCCGGAAAACATCCTACTGAACGACGGCATCCTGGCTCGAGCCTTCCCCGTCCAAACAATAAAGCCCACCTTGGCCCTACAGGACGACGAAGACGCGGAAGTCGACGAAGAGACCAAAGTTCAGGAACAGTTAGAACTCTTCCTGCAGGCCACCTGGTCAACTACTCGCACCATCATCGAGGGCGACCCGCATGAAATCACCGAAACCTTTAACAAGGGCAACGTGAAGCATGACCCCTTCATGAATTCAGGCCTAATGATTCCTGGTCAGGGCACGAGACCATCGGTTTGGACAGCAAAAGTTTACCCTAAGTACGACGGGAGCCGAATCAACCTTGGCGACCTGCTGACACCTGACGACAAGGTACCCGAGGAGTTTAATATCGATAGCGAGTCCCTGAAGTCCTGGGTTCACCAAAAAGGAAGTAAGACAGAAACGCGCACCAACTATCTGACCACATTTACCCACATCCAAGCTCTCTTTGAAGAGATTGGCATCAAAGCGAAACTGACTAACACTCAAAAGAGGACCTGGGGGAAAGAACTGGCTGCCTATTGGAAGGCTAATCCGACTGCCGGAAAGTCGCGGTAATTGAAAGACGAGGAATCAGGAAAGGAGGTAAGCGTGAGATGGAAGCTGATTTCGGATACGCGCTTCGACTACGAATTCAAGGAGGGACCATTGCCAATGCCCGACCCTCTCGACCGGCCGTTCCGAACAATCATCACATCGGAAGGAGGATCATCTCCTTCTCGCTTCAAGCACGTCATCTGCCGTGAATGCGCCAGAAACTGGGCAAAAAAGGGGGAATCACTCGACCATAACTGCGTGAAGTCCGGTAAGTTCAGGAGACTGACCCCAGAGGAACTCGAAAAAGGCAATATGTTCCCCGCAGGTCATACCCAATTCTGCATGTTAAACGGAGAAAAAGTGGGGGTAGATCCTAAGCATCGCGCATTCTTCATGGGCAACGCTCTTGTCGTAGGAATAGTCGAGCGTATCGGAAAAACCCTAGTTAAGGGTTGAGGTGTTATACCTAAGCGCCACTCTTCAAGAGTGGCACGAGAAAAACTATTCGAACGCAGCACTAATTTCGACTTATCCGACCCCCAGTCGCTTTTACGCTGGGCCCTGTGGCTTAAGGGTAAATCGCTTCGAGACTCCTTGGACGATCTGCAGCCGAGAAGCCGGCGTATTGCGCTCGAAGCTGCGGAAAGCTTTGCGAAAGCCGAAATTCGACCAGATGGTTCATTTAAAGGCCCAAAGGGAATCTTGGGTGTCCTCACGGAAATCATTCATTTCGGCCTTGCACCTGATAATGCCGCATCAGCCGACCTCAAGGAAGCCGGCCTGGAGCTTAAAGTCACTGGTCTTGTGAAAAACAAGAACGGCATCCGTGCGAAAGAACGTCTTTCTCTAGGCATGATAGATTACAACAGGTGCATCCGAAATGAGGTATCCTTCGAAAATGACCATGAGATACAGAAATCTCTCAACGGCATGCTGTTGATGACCTATTGGTATAAAGCTCGAGAATCAACCCCCTTGGACCTAATCTTTCACGACTCGATTATCTGGAAGCCTCAAGGACGCGAGAGGTCACGCATTCGTCAAGACTGGGCATTCATTCAGGGCTGTATCCGAAGCGGCAACGCCCACATGCTTAGCGAAAGATATGCCTACGCACTAGGAGCTCCGCCTAAGGGCGCCGGCAAAGACACCGATTTCCAGGCTCAACCAGTCCGGCAGCCGTCAGATTACAGGCAGACTGAAACCCAATTCATTTCACTGGGCGTCGAAGAAGAAATGGCGAAATATGCCGCACGAGACTTCAAGGAACGTACCAAATTGCCGGGACACAGCAGAAAGGGATACACTCTGCCGAAGAACAGAAAATTGGTGAGCTCGATTGGCCCCTTCCCTGCAAGAAGACGCTGCTACTCGTTGACGAACACCTATCTGACCTCACTCATCCGATCGAACATAAAGCCTTAGGCAACCTCAGCTCAATGCGGCGAGTCATCCTGAGAATTCAACGGTAGCTATTAAAGTTCCCAAGACGTACAGGGCGTATTTTGCGCGGGACATACCGACGTAGGTACGGCGGCGATCGCGGGGGCTTTCGAGCTTGTCCAGGTCGGTGAGGACGACGACGTGGCTCTCCATGCCCTTGAACTTGAAGACGGTAGAGGTCCGGATGGTCCCTTCCTCGTAAGGCTTGGCGGTATCGAAGGGCACGGCCTTGAGGCCGGCCAGCTCGGCGGCTCCGGCGTAAGACTCCTTCCCTGCCCCTCGCAGGCTAAGGACGACGATGTCCTTCGGCAGGTGCTTCGGGAGGACGTGCTTGGCCAGGACGAGGTTGAGCAGCTCCAGTTCCCGGCCAGGCGGGTACGGGGCGCTAACCACCGCCGGCCCCGGGATACCCGAGGTCTCGATGTCCGTCCGGCCGATGACTTTGGCCACGGCACGCCCGATCTGGTCGGTATTACGCCAGTTATGGACCATCATGGCCTCGGCACCCGC
>JACCEB011507336.1_pt1 | contig 10314 bp, 9 predicted proteins | sample 7454761 | NCBI WGS metagenome assembly JACCEB01 (sample SAMN15323454, study PRJNA562643) | freshwater metagenome | isolation source: river surface water | place: USA:Blue River Watershed | collected 2017-08-18 | reverse complement strand
GAGCCGCGAGCGGTAGCGTAGCGAATGGAATGAAATGGAGCCGCGAGCGGTAGCGTAGCGAATGGAATGAAATGGAGCCGCGAGCGGTAGCGTAGCGAATGGAATCGCGTAAGCGATCGCGAGCGGTATAATGGAATGTAATGGAATGGAATGGAATCGCGAGCGGTATAATGGAATGGAATGGAATGGAATGGAATGGAATCGCGTTACTCTCCCCCGCCACCCGACATAAAATTGTGTAATAATACATCCTTATTTGTATTTTTGACATCTCCCGTCAAAATAGAGTCCTCATACATTCGTCGTAATACATCCGGAGGAGCATTTGAACCGATTTTAAGTAAATGGTGGTCGTATAGATATTTCCTTATTTCGCCAATGGTTTTCTGTTTTAGGGCGAGGTGTTGCGTGCGAATATGGTTCTGGTCCTTTTTATTTTTTAATAACACGCCGACAACATCATCGTGTTTTCCGATACGATAGCTTTTCTTCTTTGTTTTACGGAGTTTCACACGCATTCCGGCAATTTGATTTATGTCCGCTGATGCGGCGGTGGCGGTGGCGGTGGCTGCGGTGCCAGCGGTGCCAGCGCTTAATGACGTGGCGTCAGTGCGACTATCATTACCTCCCGTTTGAGGTGTCTCTGACGGAAACCCTAACATTTTTGTAGCCCATTCGCGAAATGTCGGCTTCTTCCCGTTTTTTAGACACCCGTGAGGTGGCTCTTCTTTGATAAAAATAGAAGGCAAGTAGTCTTCTGGATTCGTTGGGATGTGTAACGGTGGATCGGCGACAGGCGTTACCGTTTCATCAGACGTGACGGGTTCAGATGAACTCGCAATGGTATTATTATACATTTCGGCCAATTCTGTTATTTTCGGAGGAGCTGTCGGCATCGCGGGCATTGTCGGAATCTGTGTCTGTGTCATCGTCTGCATCGGCATCGGCATCGGCATCGGCATCGCTCCCAGTGAAATCGTCGGAGAAGGCATCGGAGATTGAAATAGGTCGGTGGCAGCGGCGGCGGCGGCGGACTGAAGCGTCGGAACGACTGGCAGGCCGAGCAATCCAGTGTTTGTTAGGATTTCGCCATTATGTAGCGTTTCAGCGACTTGATTTAACATTTTGGCCTCCGGTGTTTTGGCCTCGGGAAGCCCGCTAACGACGCCCGTGGTGGCAACGCGTTGCTTCTGTGTTGTTTGCTGGCGGCGTTTCATCGCTAATTTACGAAGAAAATCAATAGACTGCGAGAATGTATTGTCATTATTTGTGTCAGATGGACGATGATGACTATTTTCTTGTGGCTTGCGCTGATCGTCGTGGTCGTGGTCGTGGTCGTGGTCGTGGTCCCGCGCCCGCTCTCTCGTTCTCTGATGTTGTTTGATTCTCTCAAGCAATGTTTTTTTAAGCGTGCTGGGTTGGACGATGGAACTGGGCCGTATTTTCCGTTCCTTACTGCGTTTGGTATGTCGTTTTGACCCTCCACCGCTGGAGCTACCACTGCCTCCCAATAATGAATCTGCATTTATAACTATACTTTTTCTCTCCCCGCTCATTATTAGAATTATGATTATAATTCAGATGACGATTATAATTCAGATGACGATTATAATTCAGATGATGACTGTAATATCTTATATATAACTATAAGATACTACGAATAAATATTTACAAATATAACGTCTTCATATATGGTCCAGACCCGCGTTCTTTCCGGTCCTTCACTTCCGGATTTTCAGTAAACAACTTGAATCCATTCTCTAAATCCGCCAATGTCACTATTTTTTTCTCGGACACTGGAAGACAGAACACACGCCGGCTATGCGCGATTTTCGTTTTCGTGAATAAAGTTTCCATATCACGGCCGTATGTCGTGAAATACTCCATTCGGGAAGCAAACCACGACTCGGGGAGTTCCGCAGCAGTCGTCCACCCATAATCCCGGATTTGTTTTTCATAGATGGATTTGAGTTCACCTGGTTTATATCCATCTAATTTAAACCGCCACGTGAAACGCGAGTTCAGTCCTTCATTTAATGCGAAAAAACAGTCATTTAATTCCTTTTCATACCCCGCAATAATGACCATCCAATTGTGTTTATGTTCGCTCAATGCCTCGCACAGGGTATCCACGCACTCTTTCGCAAAACTATCGCGTTTCTCGGAATTGCCGAGTGAATATGCTTCGTCAATGAAGAGGACCCCGCCCAGTGATGCTTTAATCATATCCTTCGTTTTGATTGCGGTTTGCCCTAAATACCCTGCAACCAGATCGTTTCGGCTAACCTTTTTGAAGATTTTCTTATTTAAAATACCGAGATTACTGAAAATCCGGCCGATGATTTTCGCAACTTCTGTTTTCCCGGAACCAGGCGGGCCATAGATAACCGTATGCATAAAATCGCCCTTTGTAGGGCTACTGCCATTATCTTCGGATAGCTGGTTCTTTTTTATATTTTCAGAGATACGATGATGTAGTGTTTTAAAATCAAATAGCGGCGGCACTTGTTGTTTTGTGGCGGCATCACCCGCCCCCGCCCCCGCCCCCGCGCCCGACGCGGTAAATGGTTGCGCAAATGGATTAAACTGGACGTTTTTATCGTTATTTTGCTGGTGGTGGTCAGTGTCGGTGACGAATGGTTCCGCCGATTCCACTGGCTTCTTATTCTCTGGAATATGAAGTTCCTGTAAATAATACAAAATCTGGTCTACTATGGTTTGCTTGAGTGTATCCATTCCGATCATATTTGATAAATCAGATAAGGGAGCGCGTATTGCGTGAATCGCCGACATATTTATATTATATTTCTTGGTTTCAGATAATGGATACTTATCACATAACGCGATGAGGTCGTCAATATGTTGTATATTTTCACGAATTTCTATCGTTTCGGGAATCACCGGCGGTGGCGGTGGGGGCGGTGGCGGAAATACAATTTTATTTGGAAAAATAGAAGCCCATAAGTCCGATGACTGGATTGGTAACGTTGAAAAGAGGGGCGGTGGGGCGGTAAACGGAGTAGACGGCGTAAATGGCGTAAACGGTGTAAACGGCGTAAATGTCATATTCATAAATGGATTTGGCACCGAGGACACGGGTGCTACGGGTGCCACGGGTGCCACGGGTGCGACAGGCGCACTGGGTGTAAATTTATAAATACCCGTTTCATCTATAAATGAATATGGCGTCTTTGATTTATGAAAATACTGGTGTAATTGTTGTTCCATCTTTGATACTTGCTTTTCGTTTTCAATACGTTCTTTTTCATATTTCTTCAGCGTTTCTTGACGCGATGGTGGTGGTGGAGGGGTTGGAAGTGTATTATTGATATTATTGCGTTTTTGATGATACCATTTTCGTTTTTTGCGTGGAGGGTCGTTGTTATTGTTATTGTTATTGTTATTGTTATTGTTATTGTTCTTGATCGTGTCGCCCATTTGTCAAAAATACACACGTTCGTCGGGTAATAGAATAACAGAATAAAGGTTTATATCCATTTCATAATTCGCAGTGACCGAGATATCATTTGAAAAGAACATAAAAATAAATTGAAAATGTAATATAGTTTACCCCGATATATAACAATCAGGGTCAATTCATTTCATTATTGTTATTTCCGAAAATGCCAAAACTCATCCGCAAATCAAAAGACACGGCGACGGCGACGGCGACGGCGACGGCGACGGCGATACCGCCCCACACCGCCGTTCCCGAAAATACGATCACAGAAGAGGAGGACCTGAATAACAATAACTATACTACCCCCGACAATGAAACACTTGTTCAGACCTATGAACGGTTGAATCCACGGTATGCGAACGACAACGCGACAACCGTCGCGCCAATCACTTCATCACTTCAAGAAAAAATACAAAGCCGCATCGGAAGTTATATTGAAGAGCCGTGGACGATTATCGGTTCATATTTTCAAGGAAAACATCTTGACCAACTGGTGCGTCATCAGATTGAATCGTATAATGATATGGTGAACGTCCAACTGAAGCGAACGGTGGATATGTTTAATCCAGTCAAAATCACATCGGATCAAGATTATGACCGGGTAACTCATCAATACCGCTTGGAAACACACGTCACCTTCGCGAATTTATACTTATCCCGTCCTCAAATTCACGAAAATACCGGCGCAACCAAAATCCTATTTCCGCAAGAAGCCCGACTTCGCAATTTCACATATGCGTCAATGATGACGGTAGATATGACTGTGAAATATATCGTGCGTGGAACGGGCGCAGACAGTGAACAGATAACGACACACCACAAAGTATTCAATCAAATACAAATTGGCAAACTGCCGATTATGTTGAAATCCTGTATTTGCGTGCTTTCGCAACACAAACATCTGGACCATAATGTCACGGGAGAGTGTCCCTATGACGCAGGCGGATATTTTATCATCAATGGAAGTGAAAAAACGGTGCTTGGACAAGAACGAGCCGCCGAGAATAAAGTGCTTTGTTACAATGTCGCCAAAAACAACAACAAGTGGCTTTATGTTGCGGAAATCAAGTCTGTTCCTGATTCCAAGTGTATTTCGCCGAAACAAATCAATATGATGGTGATGGCAAAACAGAATGGGTTCGGACACCCACTCGTGGTGCAAATCCCGCGAATGAAGCAACCGGTTCCATTATTCGTCGTTTTCCGCGCGCTTGGAGTCTTATCCGACCGCGAGATTTGCGAATATGTCGTTCTTAATCTCAGTGACGGCAACGACGGGACCGACGGCAATGAAGCCAGTGGCGGCGGCGGCGGCGGCGGCGCAGGAGTCACGGACCGACTACTGAAAGCACTTCAAGCATCTATCATTGACGCAAACGGTATTATGACACAAGACGATGCTGTCCGGTATTTTACATCCCAGGTCATATTCACCCCGATCAATATGGATAAAGAAACGGGTGCGATGAAGAAGCGCGAATTCGCCCACGAGGTTCTCCACAACGACCTCTTCCCTCACTGTAATACCACAAAACAGCGGTTATTCTTCCTCGGATACATGGCGAATAAACTGCTTCGCGCCTTCTTTGAAATCAACAAACAGGATGACCGCGATTCGTATTTGAATAAACGCGTGGACCTCACCGGGACACTTCTGAATAACCTCTTCCGGAATTATTTCAACAAACTCGTGAAGGATATGTCAAAGCAGGTCGTGCGTGAAATCAATACTGGGTCGTGGAGATCAACGGACGATTATTTGAATATTATCAATGACACGAATATGTATAAAATCATCAAATCTACGACGATTGAGAATGGATTGAAGCGCGCATTATCCACCGGTGATTTCGGGATCAAGAGTATGACGAGCAATAAGGTGGGTGTCGCGCAAGTGCTGAACCGTTTGACATATTCGTCCAGTTTGAGCCACCTCCGTCGTATTAATACCCCGATTGACAAAAGCGGGAAACTCATCCCTCCGCGTAAATTACACAATACATCGTGGGGATTTCTATGTCCGGCGGAGACCCCAGAAGGCGGGAGTATCGGTGTTGTCAAGAACATCAGTTATCTGGGACACGTGACGATTCATAGTAATCCAACGTCTCTTCACACCTATATTGATGGATATATTGAGCGTATAGAAACACTCACGCCACGCGATACTTATCAACAGGTGAAGGTATTTGTCAACGGAATATGGGTCGGAATCACACGCGACCCCCTGCGGTTGTATCGCGAATTCAAGTTGATGAAATGGCGCGGGATTATCAATATATATACATCAGTCGTATTTGACTACCCGAATGCGGAAATCCGGATTTGTAATGACGCGGGGCGGATGATGCGTCCACTCTTATTGGTGAATCCGGATACGAACGATCTCTTTATCACGCGGGAAATGATAGACCAGGTCGCTGCGAAAGAGATTGGGTGGGATGACCTCCTCACGCATATTGCGAGTAGCAGCGGCGAACACGGCGACGAACCGAGCCACGGCGTCATTGAATATATTGACCCAGACGAGCAGGGGTTCAGTATGATTGCGATGCGCCCGAAACATTTGGCGCGGAATGAGACGGACTTGGCGACAACCCCCTATATTTACCGGTATTCACATTGCGAGATTCATCCGAGCACGATATTCGGGATCTTGGCGTCGTGTATCCCATTCCCGGAGCACAACCAGGCGCCTAGGAATACGTATCAGTGCGCAATGGGCAAGCAAGCCATCGGCATCTATGTCACGAATTACCAACGCCGTATGGATAAGACCGCGTATGTTCTCACCTACCCGCACCGCCCCCTCGTGGACACCCGCCTCATGCAGATGATTCAACTCGCGGAAATCCCCTCCGGCGCGCCCCTCATCGTCGCGATTATGTCGTATACCGGCTACAATCAGGAAGACTCCGTTCTCGTGAATCAAGGCGCCATTGACCGCGGGATGTTCTCCGCCACGATTTATCATACGGAGAAGGACGAGGACAAGAAAATCAACGGCGACGAGGAAATCCGATGCCACCCCGACACATCCAAGACGAAGGGGATGAAGTTCGGGAATTACGATAAGCTGAATCAGCGCGGGGTTATGCCAGTGAATACGTTTATTGAGAATCGGGATATCATTATGGGAAAGGTCATTCCAATCAAGGACAACCGAAACGACCCCACCAAAATCGTCAAATATGAGGACATTAGTCGCGTGTATCACACATCGGAAGAGTGTTATGTTGACAAGAGTTATATTGACAGCAATGGAGAAGGATACTGCTTCTGTAAAGTCCGCATTCGCGCATTTCGCAAACCGGTGATTGGTGATAAAGTGAGTAGCCGAATGGGGCAGAAAGGCACGATTGGCAATATCATTCCCGAGCGGGATATGCCATTTACGAAGGACGGCATTCGCCCCGACATTATTATCAATCCTCACGCAATTCCGTCCCGTATGACGATCGGGCAATTGAAGGAGACCTTACTCGGAAAAGTCCTCGTGAACCTCGGTTTGTTTGGCGACGGAACCTCATTTGGCGAATACGATATTAAGGATATTAGCAAGGAATTGCTGAAAGTCGGATTTGAAATGAATGGAAATGAACTATTATACAATGGACTAACAGGCGAACAAATCAAGTCGGATATCTTCATTGGTCCCGTGTTTTACCAGCGCTTGAAACATATGGTCAGCGATAAGCAACATAGTCGTTCCATTGGGCCGATGGTGAACTTTACGCACCAGCCCGCGGAAGGTCGTAGTCGTGATGGTGGGTTGCGTTTCGGAGAGATGGAGCGTGATGCGATGGTGGGTCACGGGGCATCTCGCTTCACGAGAGGGCGTATGTATGACTGCTCGGATAAATATGAAGTTCACGTATGTCGCAAGTGCGGTATTATCGCGTCGTATAATGATGAACGCAGTATTCACTTATGTAAAACATGCGACAATCGCGCGGATTTTGCGCTGGTCCAGATCCCGTATGCGTGTAAATTGCTGTTTCAGGAGCTCGCGACGATGAATGTGGCGCCGAGGATTATGACGTAGTGATTGCTTAAGCGCTCCGTCGCTGCGCGACATCCGCACTGAATCAATAACTACAATCTTAATAATAACCGAATTGTATTCCAATGGAGAGAGGTATGACGATTTATTATTATATTTTTTATCTATTTGTGTATCATAATATAATAAAATGAATTCGCACTCGTCGTCGTCGTCATTGTCGTTTGTCACCACCGCCCCCGACGCCAAAATCGCCCCATTTGTCGTGGCCGGTGCCGTATTTGTCGGAAAAGCCGTCGCTGGCGGTGTTATCGGTGGCGCGGCTACGTGGGGTGTCAATCGTGTTCTTGATAATCGCTTCCCCGCAAGGCGTTAGATGAATATTTAGCATTATTTTTACTATTTACTTATAATATTATATACATTCATTATAAATCCAAATGAATTTCTCTCTCGGTGGTGGCGTCAAGGGAATCTCCCCTCATCCTGTTTCAAATGGAACGCTGAAAGGCAGTTCAGAATTAGAGACGATTCGTTTTACTCTTCGCAAAGCTTGGAACGGTTCGGCCGCCAGTGAAAAGTTGGGCGGCCGCGCCCCCGCCGCAACCCCCTTTCGCGTCGTGAATAACGCCGGCGACTATCTCTCCCGCCAAAATTATACATCGGGTGGCTCGAACCAGGTCACCAGCGTGAAACAAAGTATCGCTTCCGGGTGGCGCGGGTTAGCTGGCGGTGTCCACGCCAACGCAGACGGCACCGGCATCCCATCTGCTACTTGTAATACCAAATTCGTCTATGATGGCTCTGATTACACGCGGTTTCGCAAACAGATGGCGATGAATCGGAACTACAATGATGCCGGGTTTGGTGGCGCCAACAACGCGGCCCAGTCGGCTATTCGCGCGATTCGTAGATAGCGAAGCGAAGCGGTATTATGACATTGAAATGACAATGACAATGACAATGACAATGACAATGAAATATCATATAATATCATAATATACTAATACTTAATCCAATGACACATCGCACAATCAATATGCCAGAACAGTTTAGCCCGTCTGCGGGTGATACATTATTCGCGATGAATCGCGCATCCTATTTACGCACGGCGGGTGCGGTTGGCGCGGATGACGTGAAATACAACGCGATTCTGAATAAAAAGACGAAAATATATAATTCCACGGATTCATCTTCGTATATCCAATCTCGCCGCATTCATTCCATCGGGATCAGTTCTACGCGCGCACCTTTAGGCGATACGTTGACGTTTAAAAGCCCAGTTCTTCAAGTCCAAAAAGAGGCGCTTCGCCGATGTCGGTCGGGTGGGTGTGTTGCGCCAGCCAAGAAGGGGGCAAATCATTCTTTCCATTCTGGTGGGGGAGGGCGATAAATACATCATTAGAACAATGATTTAGGATAATCTTTTTTTATTAAATTATTGTATAACACGCACACTATAATATGTTGAATAAGTATTTGGTTGAGTTCCTTGGAAGCGTATTCTTCCTTTATGTCATTATCGCTACCGGTAATGCCATCGCTATCGGTGCTGCTTTAGCCATCGCGATAATGCTCGGAGGCCACATTTCTGGAGGTCACTTCAACTCTGCGGTCACCGTTATGATGGCTGCTGCGGGCAAGATTCCAATGACGGATGTTCTTCCCTACGTTCTCGCCCAGATTGCTGGTGGTCTCGTTGCTCTTGAACTCCACAAGCGCATTAGATTTTAGACAGTAGAACAATAAAAAATTGCTATATTATAATAGTAGAATAGTATAACAATTACAATGACGAGTATATCTGGTATAACAAAACAGTATGCTGGAAGTTTAAGGAAACCAATGCCACAAAAAGGGGGTGCAGGAGGTGGTGTGTTGGGGTTTTTAGGGATGGGTGGAGACACGGCAGATGATAAAAAAGATAATGTAGCCGACCCGGATATTTCAGCAGACGCGCAGCCGGCTGAACCGTCGTCTGCTCCAGCGGAACCGTCGTTAATGGATAAGGCGTTAAGTGCTGTTGGTCTTGGTAATAAACCAGAAGACTCGGCGGAGGCAGTAGCGCCCGAGAATGAAGAAGAAGCTGCAGCGAAGGCGAAAGCGGCCGCCGAGGAAGAAGAAGCTGCCGCGAAGGCGAAGGCCGCCGAGGAAGAAGAAGCTGCCGCGAATGCGACGACTGCTCCGGACAATAATGTATCTATGATGGACAGAATTACAAGTGTATTTAAAAGTGATGAGAAAAATGGCGAGACTACGAATAGTGCTGTGAGTAAGGACGACGGAAGCGACTCTGGAAGCGACGCCGGAAGCGACGAGAGTAGCGATGCTGCCGATGACGATGCCGATGACGATGATAATGATTTTGAAAAGTACGCAAATAAAATTCGGGAGCTTCGTAATAAATATCAAAAATTAAAAGCGGAACATAAAAAGTTAAAAGAAGAGAAAAGGGATGATGAACCTGTAGATAATAGCGAATTTTCCAAAATGATCGCGTCCCTTTTTGCAATTAAAGGATCAGTCGCGCAATTAGAATATGCAATGAAAAAACACGCAGGACAAAACAAATATCCGATAGAAGGGTTAGGATTGGATGACGATGCCGATCATAAAGAAGAACAAGCAAAACCGTCGGAACCGGTTTCCGATTCTGGTTCTGAATCAGAATCAAGTATCGGCTCCAGTTCAGAATCAGAATCAGAACCAGAACCAGAACCAGAAGTTCCAGAACCGGAAGTTCCAGAAGCAATATCTCCTCCTCCTCCTCCTTCTGCCCAGGCTCCCGAGTCGGAAGGCACTGCGCCCGCTTCTACAGAAGAAATTCCGGAAATACCCGTAAATACGACAG
>JACCEB011773524.1_pt1 | contig 10316 bp, 13 predicted proteins | sample 7454761 | NCBI WGS metagenome assembly JACCEB01 (sample SAMN15323454, study PRJNA562643) | freshwater metagenome | isolation source: river surface water | place: USA:Blue River Watershed | collected 2017-08-18 | reverse complement strand
CAAATTTTCAAAGTTTGTTAGAAAAAATATTAGAATGGCGTGAAAAATACAATGGATTTGAACAGAATAAATGGCAGCGTATTAGATTTGACACACCGTTTTTAAAAGAGCCATTACAATACGACATGAACATATTGCCTAAAGAAGAATTCATGCCGTATATGAGAAATCATTTAAACTTCATTCTAGCCAATTTAGACGATAAAAACCGTAATAAATTCAGTGACTTAGAGTATTCTAAATTTGAAAGAGTTGTGAAATACATGGAGGAAGCTGTCTATACCCCAGAACGTCTATTAGAAGGTAGAAAAGATTTTTATAAATGGTTCAACGAATTTGATCGTAGAAGAGGAACTAATTTTATGCAAACTTTTCCCAAATTAACAGATTTTTACCTAAGTTGTTCAAAGCTGGCTAATAATATTTGAAAATGTCTGCCCAGCGGCATTAGAATGCTGTTGTTCGGTAAAAATTTTATAATTATGTTGAAGAATATCTAAGTGCCGAAATCTCCATTCTACTCTTTCTGTATTATTCATTTCTGATAACATGCGCACGATTGGTTCTATACTTTCGAGTAGTTTCTTATATCTAATAATATTGTCCTTTTCGTAATCAAAGGACAGGTCAAAATATTCATCATATAATTTATAGCCCAATTGTTTTAAAGCATGATTTATGCCCGGTTGGCCATAGATTATCATAGGTTGAAAATTAATGATTGGTTTGAGTATTTTTTCAGAAAAGAATAGACTGCTTTGATTAAAATCATTTATTAATGTTTCGTTGACTATACTAAACGTTGTTTTTATATGTAGATCAATCAGCGGATTAAACGGATCGTTTATATGAAACTCATTTTTGTCGGCAATTAATGGAAGAGATTTAGAAAACCTTTTCCAAAGTTTTTTATTATATCCGATTTTTTCTAATGTGCGATCATCTATGTTTATATTAGATACTGTATCTTGACTTATTATAGCATGTTCTTTCAATGGATGATTCCATAACATTGCATGTGCTAATACTCTATGTGTTCTATTCCTTCTCGATAAACTTAAAAATATTTTGTTGCTGTCGTTACATAAACATCTGTCTTTGATTTTTTTATAATCACTTTCTATATCTGTAAAATGATTTTCATAGTCTAAAAGATAAATTGGTATAACGTTAATTAAATTAGACTTATCTTGCAAATTACCTGTAAAGTAAAATATTTTTTTTGGATTGATATTATATTTGTTACAGTTGGATTCTAAAATTTTAATTATAGGACATTCTATGCTGCTGAATCCTTCGAACGTATAGTCTACGAGTAAGATAGTTTTTTTATGCCTTAGATTATCTAAAAATTCAGGATCTAAATATTGAAACAAATCAATGTCGGGTTTGTTCCAGTTAGGATAACCTAGAAAAATGTAGCCATACGGTATCAAAGAAGTGTTAAACCTGTTTAGGATACTAGTGAGAACTGATTTGGGATTAGTAGTATAGTATTCGTTTGGTTTGATGTTAAAGTTTAGTTCTAGCATTTTCGACAGTATAAATAATGTGCTACTATTATTTATTGCCCAATGAAACCTAAAATTTACTTTCGAACAGATCAAAGCCTTTTAGAACACGATCACTTGTTTAGGCAATCACAGGTAATAGACTCTATATTGACTTATCAGAAAGATAATGATTCCATAGATGAATATTGTTTCACAGAATCGAATAGCCAATATATTTTACCATTGGCTGTTAAATATTCTCCTGCTGATTGGACAGATTACGAACTAGATAAAAAATCAATTTTTGAATATCTGTCTACAGAACAAATTTCCGATATTCAAAACAGTAGATGTATATTGCTCATAGATCAAAGTGTTGAGGGATATTCTACTTCATGGCTATGGTCTTGGTTTTACAATAAATGTAGAAATTATAGAATAAGTCCACGAAGCATTATATACCTCAGCGGAGATCAATCCTGTCATGATAACCACGAAGCCTGGTGTGGTTCAAATGATATACAGGAAAAACTTGTAGTGATTCCTTCCACTTCTTTGCTGATTTATATTCGTAGACATTATGATAGATATAAATTAAAGACAAACTTTAATGAAATCACTGAATATAAAAAAAATAATAAAATATTTTTATATGACAGCCTTAATCTTCGTCCTAGGTCTCATAGAGTTTTGAATTATCTGCATTTAATTAATGCGGATCTTTCCGAAAAAGGTAATATAAGTATGCCCAGTCCTATGGATTGGTGGAAAGAAACTACAGATGTACAGACACTGCTCAAATATGGATTACCTAAAACAATTTTAGATAAAGTAAACATTCTAGGGGATGCAAGAAAAGCATTATATAATCATGATTTGGAAACTATTCATTATCATCACTATGCAGAGCGTATCCTAACAGACTTATACAAAAACAGTTGGGTATCTATAGTAACTGAAGCATCATTTTTTGATTATGAATCTACAGTTTTCATAAGTGAAAAAACATTCAAACCTATAGCATGTATGCAGCCTTTCATTATAGTGGGTTCAAAAAACATTTTAAAATATCTACGTAAATTGGGCTATAAAACATTTAGTCCTTTTATAGACGAAACATATGACGATGTCGACGATTCTGACAGATTTACAGCTATAGTGAATGCTATTAAAAAAATTGATGAAATAGATAATAAGATCGATTGGTATAATAGTTTACGAGAAATAGTAGAACATAATTTTAATTTGTTTATGACAATAGGCAAAGTAAGATCTAATGAACATAACATTATCAGTCAACATTATTTTGATTATTTCAAAGGAATAGAAAATGCTTAACAGAACACATTGCGACCTGATAGAAAGAGGAGACAGTGTAGTTGTCGGACTTGGTGATAGTTTTACACAGGGAACAGGTGCTTATAGTTTAGAAACATGGCAATCAATTCCTTCGACAGCTAATCCTGCAACATATAATATAAACGGTGAATATTTTATAGAAGAATCTGGAGCTAACAATTGGGTAAGACAGTTGGCTAATCGACTGGGTTATAAAACATGGAACTGTGGGGTGAACGGTTCTGGAAACAGAGCAAGTTTTAGAGAATTGGTAATGAATCCTTTACCCAATGATACTAAAAACGTAGTAGTGATATTAATGTCCACTGGTATCGAGCGTTATGATTTTTTAAAACAAAAAATACATAACACCGGAGAAAATTGGCATTATAAATGGCAAACTGTATTTCCAACTATATCCGATAGAGGGGAAATATCAAAATTAGAAAATGAATATTACAAACAGATTTATTCACCTAAATCAACAGCATTAGAATTTTTATTTACAGTATCTGATATTCAAAATTATTGTATAGCACGTAATTATAAATTTATGTTATGTTCTGCTTTTGATTCGTTAGTAGATAGAAAAAAAATTATAAATGAACTAGATGATAGACCTAATTATATAGACATCGTAGATTGGAATTCGGTCTATCATCCGGATAATTGTACGACATTTACAGAGCTATTGGTTAAAATGGAAGGCCATGCTTATACTAACATGTATGAACTACAGAAGAGATTAAGTAAAATGAAAATACCTTCTAAATATATGACACCATGCTCTCACTGGTCAATAGAAGGACATTCTATTGTCGCTGAACGATTACATTTAGAAATGGAACAAAGGCTTTTAGTATGACCAAAAAAATAAGTCTGGTACAGCCTAATTTTCAACAGGGGCCGAAAGAATTCAATGCACACTATCTACCATATAGTGTTGGTGTCCTATGGAGTTATGTTCAGCAATTTGATGAAATAAAAAGTAATTACTGCTTAGATAAACTGTTATGGAAAAGATCTTCTATAAATGATACTGCAGAAAGTTTGGCAGACAACAACATAGTTGCATTTAGCACTTATGTTTGGAACAAAAATTATAATTATGCAGTAGCACAGCGATTAAAAAACATTAATCCAGGAATTATTTTAATTTTTGGCGGTCCCGAAATACCTATTACTAAAAAAGATCTTTTTAAAAAGTTACCCTTCATAGATTATGTTATAAAATCCGAAGGAGAAATAACCTTTAAAAATTTACTCACAGCGTTTGTAGAAAATACAGATCCGGCATCTATACCGGGGCTGTTAGTCAATGTTGAAGGAAAAGTTTTAGATACCGGAGATGCCGGTCGAATAGAAAATCTAGATCAAATTCCTAGTCCCTATCTTTCCGGAGTGTTCGATAAACTGATATCAGAAACTCAAGGAGTAGAATGGAACGCCACATTAGAAACCAATCGAGGATGTCCGTACGCTTGCACATTCTGCGATTGGGGTAGTCTTACATATAACAAAGTTAAAAAATTTAATCTTGAAAGAGTGTTTGCAGAACTTGAGTGGATAGGAAAAAATAAATGTGGATTTGTTTCTATCACTGATGCTAACTTTGGCATGTTTGTAGAACGAGATAACATGATCGCTGACAAATTATTAGAAGTGCAGCAAAAGTATGGTTACCCATATACGTTTAGTGTTGCCTGGGCTAAAAATCAAAAGTCAGAAGTTATAGATATCGTAAAAAAATTAATTAAAAGTCCAAAGTTTAATCAAGGATTAACGGTCAGTGTCCAGAGCATGGACCTTGATGTTTTAGAAAATATCAAACGTAAAAATCTTGAACAACATAAAATAGAAGATATTTTTTCATTGTGTGATAAGAATAGCATACCAGTCTACACTGAAGTCATTCTCGGACTTCCAGGTGAAACATTAGAAACCTGGAGAGAAGGATTTTATAAACTGTTCCGTGCCAATAATCATGTTGGTATTACCATACTTCATGCTCAGATGTTAGAAAATGCTGAGATGAATTTATTACAGAAAAAACTTTTTGAAATAAAACATAGACCGGTCTATGATTATATGAGCGGAAGTTATAATTTTGACGAACTTAAAGAATCAGTCGAAGTGGTTATATCAACTAAAGACATGAGCACAAATGATATGTTAGAAGCACATGCAGTTAGTTGGTTTTTGAACACATTTCATATTAATGGATTGACTACATATATCAGTAGATTTTTACACGCAAGCAAAGGTATAGATTATAAATTATTTTATGATAAGCTATATGAATACATTAAATCAGATGAATGGTTTGAATATGAAAGAAAAAACATTAAAAAGTATTATGAGAACTGGATGCTAGAAGGTAGTATCAATCATCCGGACATATCTAATATTGAAGTACATGGTTGGAATCTGGTTCATAGAACTACCCTTAATATTCATGCAGATCAAAAATACAATTATGTTTTTGATTTAATAGATAGATTTGTAAAAAATAATTTTCCCGGAGAAGAAATAGATCAACTATTAGAATTTAACAGATTATTTGTTATTGATTATTACAATATAAAAAATTATCCGGTGGTAAAAACCTTTGACTTTGATTTTCTGGGTTACATACAAGATGGTCTGCCGTTAGCAGTAAAAACACAATATGAATTTGATTTCAAAGAAGATAAAAATATTAGTAAGGAACGATTTTTAGAAAATATCTACTTCAGTAGAAGACGTAATTTCGGAAAAGCATGGATTACAAGGATTGAGAAATGAAAATTGGTTTTATAGGATTAGGAAAATTAGGATTGCCCTGCGCAGAGGAAATAGCCAAAAAAGGACACAGTGTATCTGGGTACGATATAACATCAGTCAACCCTACCTTGTTGGTTAAAATTTGTAATACAATACAGGAAGCTGTCACTGATCGAGATATAGTTTTCATTGCAGTTCCTACTCCCCATGATCCTTCCTACGACGGTAGAGCTCCGACGGCACATCTTGAACCTAAAGATTTTTCATATGATATAGTTAAGCAATGTATTACAGAAGCAAATAAGCATATGAATAAAAAACAACTGTTGGTATTGATTTCAACAGTGTTACCTGGAACTACCCGTAGAGAATTTGCTCATCTAGTAACCAACACTCGATTCGTTTACAATCCATATTTGATTGCTATGGGATCAGTTGGTTGGGATATGGTCAATCCTGAAATGGTTATGATCGGAACAGATGATGGCAGCGAAACAGGCGATGCTAAACAACTGATTGATTTTTATAAAACTGTGATGGAAAATGATCCTAGATATGAAGTAGGAACCTGGGACGAATGCGAATGTATTAAAGTTTTCTACAATACCTTTATCAGTGCTAAAATTGGTTTAGTGAATATGATACAAGATGTAGCAGTACGTCAAGGTAATATCGACGTTGATGTGGTTACAAATGCTCTTTCTAAATCTACGATGCGTATTATGGGACCACAATATATGAAAGCAGGTATGGGCGACGGAGGTGCTTGCCATCCTAGAGATAATATCGCTCTTCGTTATATGGCCGAAAAATTAGAATTGGGCTATGATTTATTTGATTCCATAATGCATGCCAGAGAAATACAGGCCAAAAATTTAGCCGAAGAATTAGTTAGACATGCAGAAAAAAATAAAATGAGTATTTTTATTCATGGCAAAGCCTATAAGCCCGATGTAGAATATTGTGACGGTAGTTATAGTTTATTGATTGGACACTATTGTGAACAGATGGGCCATGCTCCGACTTATATAGATCCGTTGACAGGCGATGATATAAAATATTGTTATGGTGTAGTTTTACTTGCACACAACAAAAAAGTAACCTATGAATATAGAGGATTTGAAGATAAGCAATCTTTGTATTGTACAATAGAAAAAGGGTCGATAATTATCGACCCTTGGAGAACCTTTGAATCAACTGATCACAAAGTAATTCATTATGGAAATACTAGAAAATATTTTTAGATGAATCTTTGATATCCTTTTTAAGTCTTTCGACGTCAACTTTAAAGTCTATTTTTTTGATTTCGTCTTTATATTCCTGAAGCGTAGCTATAAGTATATCAGCTATTCCGTCAGCAGTTTGTTTTTCTAATTCAGACTTAACATCTATTTCCCAAATTCTTCCGTCGACGAAGTCTAATCTCACTGTTTCTAGATAGCTCACCGGCATGGTGTTCATATAAAGATCTTCAAATACCTCTGGCCATTCTTTCACAAGATGTCGTGGAGGTTTAAACAATGGATTAGGCATCAGCAGTTTCTTCGGCTTTCTTAGTTTTCTTTTGTACTGGATCTAGAGTTTCGGCTTCTTTTCTTAACCTTGCTGCTTCTTTATACAGAGCATCGGCTTGGCTACGCATAGATTTAGCAATATCTTTATCTGATAATACTGTGTTATCTTTCGCCTGTGCTCTAATAGGAGCAGGATCCTCAGCAGGTACACTAGAAGCTACCTCATTTACTTTAGCAACTTCTTTCACTTCGGCTTTTTCTTTAGGAGCTCCAGAAACAAAGTTACATAGTTCGTCGATTGTGCAGTTTCTTTGTTCTGCAATCAATACGTTTAAGTCTGTTAACAGTACATTGGTATTAGGATTAGGCGTCATAATTACCGCATCTGTTGAAACTTTCTGCAGTCTGCCGTCGGCCTGCATTGCTCTTAACATTGGACGTCCATCTGGGAAAGGACGAATATGCATGATTTCGCCGAACTCAAAAACGTCCTGTGCCTGATCGCTTTCTACTAGAGCCATAATAGCATCGTGATAAGCATCTGGTAACTGGCTGACTGGTAATACCAAAGACATGTGTGATTCGCCTGGCAAAGTTCTAAAAACTACAAGTACTTTTACACCTGTATTTTTAATTTTGCCTATGTGTTTTAATGACTTCATTTAAGCCTCCTTTTTAGCTACAGCATCTAGAAAAGAGTTAAGTTTATTGAAAACTTTACCTACTGCTTCTAGTTCTGTTGCTTTGAACGCTCCTCTTCCAACTGCAACTTCTAAAATATTTTTGACAGCCATTAAATCACTGATATTTAAATCAGGACCAGCTGGCGCCTGTGGCGCAGCGTTCTCTGTTTGAGCAGGTGCTTCTGCCGTCGGTGCTGCTTCTTTAATTTCTTCTGTCATTAATTTCTCCTTAAGTATGGACATGCCAACATGAAATATGTTAATTCTCGCTGATCCTCGAATCCTATAAAACTAGTAGATCGTAAATTACCACCCTTATCAAGTGAAGGTTTTTTTACGATATAATACCTACCTTTAAGTTTGGTTTTTACCCAATCTTCTACGCCTTCGAAAATTTCTGTATCCGAAATAGCCAAAGACGAAAAATGAGGGGCGGAAGTTTTCAACTTACGCTGTTTCAATACATCTAGCGGATTTAGGTCAAACATAGTGAAAATATTTATATACTACTATTAAGATGGGATCGAATCTTGGCTCATGCGTTTATTCATTGCTTTGTTATGACCGTATTTTCTAACATCGCCTGAAAGCAGATATAGTTCAAAAGCTGCCTGTTCTTTTAATACTATAATATGTTTTTTGTTTACAAAAAAAGGACTATCTATAAAATTGTCTAACCAAAGTAAAACCTGAGGAGTGAAAGAAAATTGGTCCGGGAACTCTATTTTATATGTCTTAATTTTAGCATAGTTTTCTATAAACTCCAAGGCCTGCTCGGTCAATCTAAGACCGCCACTTCCCTTAGTTCTAAAATTCCACCACCAGACTGCTTTGTATTCTTTTATTTTCTCTGGAGTCGGTTCTATTTCAGCTGCTTGTAAGAATACCCGAGTATAGGTATCTTTGTCCATCTTACTTAATCTCTTCGCCAGTTGTAAGTTTATAAACTGAGAAATCTGTTGTCTTAAATAATCTATTCAATTTTTTAGCTAGATTGTGCGCATGTCCTGGATTTGAAAATGAAACTTTTTTGTACTTAGGACCTGGATAGCTAGCGACCAAACTTCCGCTCTTTAAATTGAAAGGCTGTCCTTTATAGAACACAGCCCAAATGGCTTCGCTGTCGAGAATCTGCTCAACTTTGAAGTTATCCTTATTTGCGTATTCTAAAAGAATTTTTGGTTTGGGTCTACTCATAATATACGTGTTTCCTATTAACCACGTATATATTTATACTTTTAGAACGTTCCTCCGTCAAACTTAACGTCTATTTGAGTAGTTGATTCTTTTATCGCTGCTAGCATTTGATGTATTTCTAACACAGTTTTACTTAATTTGCTAGACATAATAGCCAATTCGGCAGTTAAATCTCGAGCTTCTTGAATACTAATGCGTATTTCTTTTTGCTGACTTTTTTCAGCCATAGAAATACGCTGGATAAGTTTTTGTACTGTAGGCAATACTTCTGGTAAATTATTTTGAGACATTCGCTAGCACCTGTTTCATTTCTAATTCAGTTTTAAAAGGTCCTTGATAATCGTATCTTTCTAGTGTGATTTTTTTAGGACAAAAACTTTTTACCCAACCCTTTTCAAATTTGATACAGTAATATCCTGCACAATACAAACTTTTAGAATCAGAACTTTTTGTAAATAAAGGCAGTTTCTTTCTTATGTCAAACATTGCATTATGCGGTTCAATACTAGTTGGATAACCATGAACTTCATTAGGCAACGATGTGTCTGATTCTTTTACAATTTTTACGGTAAAAAATTTTTGACCAAATTGTTTTGTCAGACTTTCTTTGGTTTCATAAATTCTAATTCCTAATTCACTGCTCATTACAAATCGATTATCTTCGTCTTTACGTAATGTTGCAATTTTTTCTCCGTCTTGTTCGACGATCCAGAATTTGTTTTCAATAATTGGCTTTGCATGTATCTCTGTCATAGTGTGTACCTCGCATTAAGTGGTTCAGCATAGCTCTGAGCCTGATCTGCAATCTTTTTCAAATCCCACAGGTTACAAAATTTAATCAATCTAATACCAACTTGGCTTACATTCTTTTCTGCTGACACGGCCTGTTGTATTGTGTTTTGAATAATTTCTTTAATATGATCTGGTTGATAACTCAAATCAATTAATCGACGATTGCGTTCGTAATCTTCTAGGACACGATGTTCTTTGCCTTCGTGGTCAGTCCATCTCTGAAGCATGAGATTGTTCCACGCAAATCCTTTGGTGCCACGGTCTTCGAACGCTTCAGTAAGACCCACTTTTTTGCTTGTGCCCTTAGTACGCACACCTGGATACGCTGAGAAGACATTATCACTGGTATCACCACGCATACATTTTTCGAATAAAAGCCATTCTGGATTCGGGGCGGCTTTAGCTTCTTTGGTTTTTTTATCAATGACTGGTTTACCTTTGTCATCAAAAATTCCTTCGTGTGTAATAACATGTTCCATCACTCCATTGTATTGTTTTACATTGGGTGCGATCAACTGAACAAAATCTGTGTCTGT